>ERZ857998.545-NODE-545-length-51966-cov-4.623471_pt1 | contig 51966 bp, 55 predicted proteins | sample MGYA00519954_ERZ857998 | MGnify/ENA primary metagenome ERZ857998 (study PRJEB31778, sample SAMEA3449424) | human gut metagenome | biome: human gut; feature: human-associated habitat; material: faeces | place: United Kingdom | collected 2010/2012 ...
CTAGTGAAAACAGAAAGACAATACATATACCATCACCATCTGAAGGTAAAGAAGTAGAAACATCATGCGTAGATAATGCTGGAAATGATTCAGGACCGATAAAGAAAAAATATTATGTAAGAATATATAGTCAAGATCCTGTGTGTGGTTGGGATGATTGTTTAACTGGTGAAAATACTTGCCAAGGTGGATATCCAAAAGTTTGGAGTAGTTGTGCAAGTAAAAGTTGTTCCTATGGATGGTCAGGTTCAGCAGTTTGTATAAACAACAAAACAAATAAAGGTACTACTCAGAGTGCTTCTGGAAGTGGTTTTAGTTCTAGTGGTGCAGCATATGGTGCTTGTGAATCTTATGGATTTTGTGCTGGTAGTCAACTTGGCCATGTTAGTTGTTCTGTAAATCAAAGTTGTTCATGTCAAGGTGGATATGTTAATGGAAACTATGATTCATGTTTAACTGGTCATAATACATGTCAAGGCGGATATAAGTCATGTTGGCATTATTAGTGAAATGAGAGTGATTTTATGAAAAATAAAAAAGGGTTATTTTTTGTGATACTGGCTTTTGTTTTGTTTGCAGCAGTCATAATTATTTATATTAATAAGAATAATAATGTTAATAGTGATGTTCCAAATGACAATAAAGTTAATGTAAGTGAGGAAGAGTTAGAGCTTATGCAAGATATAATATCTAATAATGATTTGTATAAGTATGCTGGTAGTTATGTACGTAATGTTTATTATGCTAATAAGGAAATATCAGTTAATGAGATTTCTAATTATGAATTTATAGATTTTGCTATTGAATATAATAGGATGAAAAACAAAGAAAAAGTTTGTAATACGTCTACAGAAGAGAAACCTGTAGAAGAAATAAAACAAATGATTAAAGAGTTATATGGACCAGATTTAATATATCAAGTGCCATCTTTTGGTGTTGAGTTTACTTACGAAAACGAAAAATTTAAAATCCACAATAATAATTGTGATAACGAAAACTATATTGAAAGTAATGATTTTATATTAACAAATATAATTAAAAAAGATATGACAGAAGAAGAAATTACTTTCTATCAAAAGATTGCTTATGTATCAGAAGTAATTTTTACTGATGAAAATAACAGTGTAAAAACATATTATTCTTTTTATAAAGATTTTGATAGTGATAAACCTGTTTATGAAAAAATTGAAGTTAGTGATGTTCTTAATCAAGATATTACTAGTGATAAATTTAGTACATATATATTCAAATTTAAAAAGGCAAGTGATGGTAAGTATTATTTTTATTCTTCTGAACCATTACAAAATGATAAATAGAACTGAAAAAATATCTAGTGTGTTAGATATTTTTTCTTTCTTTATATACAAAAATAATTGATTTTTTGACACTTTGTGATATAATTGTAAAAGTTTAAAAGAAGTGAGTGATTTTATGAAAAAAAGAAATATAGCTATAATAGCCCATGTTGACCATGGTAAGACAACTCTTGTTGATGAAATTTTAAAGTCAACAGGAACTTTTAGAGAAAATGAAGATACTAGTAACATATCAATGGATACTAATCAAATTGAAAAGGAACGTGGTATCACTATTCTTGCTAAAACAACTGCTGTAAATTATAAAGGATACCGTATAAATATTCTTGATACGCCAGGACATGCTGATTTTGGTGGAGAAGTTGAACGTATTATGAATATGGTGGATGGTGTTCTTCTTGTAGTAGATGCTTATGAAGGTACTATGCCACAAACTAGATTTGTATTAAAGAAAGCATTAGAGGCAAAGGTAAAACCTATTGTTGTTATAAACAAAGTTGATAAACCTTCTGCAAGATGTAAACAAGTAGTAGATGAAGTTTTAGAACTTTTTATGGAACTTGGCGCTACTGATGATCAATTGGATTTTAAAGTTGTTTATGCATCAGCTATAAATGGAACAAGTAGTTTAAGTGATGATATTTCAACTCAAACAAAAGGTTTTGATGGCTTACTTGATTACATTATTTCAGAAATACCAGCTCCACAAGGTGATGTTAATGCACCACTTCAATTCCAACCAGCTTTGTTAGATTATAATGATTTCGTTGGTAGAATTGGTATTGGACGTGTTCATAATGGTGTTATGAAAACAGGTCAAATGGTTACATGTATGAGACTTGATGGTACAACTAAGCAATTTAGAATTCAAAAGATTTTTGGATATTTAGGACTTAAAAAAATAGAAGTTGAAACAGCTGAGGCTGGAGACATTGTTGCAGTAGCAGGTCTTGCAGATATTTCAGTAGGAGAAACACTTTGTGATAACAATAATTTAAATGCGCTTCCTATTTTACATATTGATGAACCAACTCTACAAATGACAATAGGAACAAATTCTTCACCTTTCTGTGGAAAAGATGGAAAAATCTTAACAGCTAGAAAAATAGAAGAAAGACTAATTAAAGAAACTCAAAAGGATGTAAGTTTGAGAGTAGAACCAAATGATACAGAAAGTTGGATTGTGTCTGGTAGAGGAGAACTTCATCTTGGTATACTTATTGAAAATATGCGTCGTGAAGGGTTCGAACTTGAAGTAAGTAAACCTAAAGTAATTATTAAAGAAGAAAATGGTAAAAAGATGGAACCATATGAGGAATTACAAATAGAATGTCCAGAGGAAAGTATTGGTAGTGTAATTGAACAACTTGGACTTCGTGGTGCTACTATGGAATCTATGAGTAATGTTAATGGACAAACTAGAGTCCTTTATACTATTCCATCACGTGGGTTAATTGGATTTACAACTAACTTTTTAACACTTACTAAAGGATATGGAATTATTAACCATACATTTAAAGAATATCGTGAAATGGCTAATGTTGATGTTGGTGAAAGAGCTCTTGGAGTTTTAGTTTCAATAGATACAGGAAAAGCAACTGCTTACTCACTTGGTGGACTTGAAGATCGTGGAGTAATGTTCATTGAACCATCTACTGATGTTTACGAAGGTATGATTGTTGGAGAACATACAAGAGAAAATGATTTAGCAGTAAATGTTACTAAGGGTAAAAACTTAACAAATATTCGTGCTGCTGGAAGTGATCATACAGTAGTTCTTAAAAGACCAAGACCAATATCACTTGAATATGCACTTGATTATATAAATTCAGATGAATTAGTTGAAGTAACTCCACATTTTATAAGACTTAGAAAAAGAATTTTAAATACAACAGAAAGAAAGAAATTTGATAGTAGAAACTAATTTCTTTTTTTCTTTTTTTCTGCTATAATTTTTTTGAGGATGATATTATGGAAAAAAATGAAGAACTAAAAAAAATACCAAGAAAAAATTATATTGTAGTTGCAGTTATTTTTACTTTTACAATTGCTTTAGCATTTACTTTGTATGTACTTTATAATAATGGAAATAAAGAAATGAATGATATTCCTGTTATGAGGGGAGTTATTTCTGAACTCAATGAAAAAAGTATTGATGATTATTTTCTTGAAAATAGTGATTTCTTTATTTATGTTGGAGTAGCAAATGATGATAATTCTCGTAAAGTAGAAGAAAATTTAGAAAGTGTATTAAAAAAACGTAATATACTTGATAAAACAATATATTTGAATATTACTAGCATTACTGATAAAAATAAATTTTATACTACTTTTAATGATAAATATTCAAATGGTGTTAAATTACAGAGTTATCCAGCATTTATTATTATTTCAAATAAGAAAATTTTAGATATTGTTCAAAGTTCTAATAATAAAATTACTATCTTTGATATAGAAAGAATTTTAGATGAATATGAAGTGAGGGAAAAATAATATGATAAATATTGTTTTATATGAACCAGAAATACCACAAAATACTGGAAATATTATGAGAACTTGTGTTGCTACAGGAAGTCGTTTACATTTAATTAAACCACTTGGCTTTTCTATTGATGATGCACACTTAAAAAGATCTGGTGTTAATTATATTGATAAGCTTGAATATTTTGTATATGAAAATTATCAGGATTTTTTGAGTAAAAATTCTGGAGAATTCTATTTTTTTACAAGATATGGACATAAACCTCATTCAAGTTTTGATTATAGTGATAAGAGCAAAGATATATATTTAATCTTTGGAAAGGAATCTACTGGTATACCAAAAGAAATTCTTAGACCTAATATAGAACGTTGTATGAGAATTCCTATGACAGATAATGTAAGAGCACTCAATGTGAGTAATGCCTGTGCAATAGTGGTGTATGAAGTATTAAGACAAAGAAATTATGAAGGCCTTCTTTTTGATGAACCACATAAAGACAAAGATTTTATTATGATAGATTAGAATTCATTTTTTAAATTTTTGTTAAAAAAAGATTGACATGTTTAAGCACAATATGATATTATCTTATTGTTGCTTGGTTATGGGGCATTAGCTCAGCTGGGAGAGCGCCACGTTTGCACCGTGGAGGTCAGCGGTTCGATCCCGCTATGCTCCACCATAATGAATTAGACGTTGAGAAATCAACGTTTTTATTTTGTTTAAATTAAAACTTAATTAAAAATAAATTTTACAAGTACTTTTGTAATTACTACTTATTTTTTATCATCATAAATTATAGTGGTGATAGATATGAAAGAATATGCAATTTATCCGTTTGAATATTTGAACATTTCACAAAATTATAATCAAGGAAATCATGTACCACATTGGAAAAATAGTAAAAATTATAGTGATAAACCTTGGGATGAAGCACTTAAAGATTCTGGTAGAGATTATTTTGTTCCACAAAATGATTTTATCGTTGAAGAAGTACTAGGAATTAACAATAACATTACAAACTCAATAAGACTTAAATCTGTAAATAAACTTTACATGCCATATAAAAATGAACCAGATTATTTATGCCTTACACTTACTCACATGAATGAAGACAATCTAAAACAGGTTTTTAAAGGCCAACTTTTAAAGAAAAACTCAAGAATTTTACTAGAGGGTACCGATGGATATGCGACAGGTAATCACTTTCACATTACTGCAAACACTGGTAAATACTATGGCTTGTTAAAAAATTCAAATGGATCGTGGTGTTACACTTACGAAAAAGCACTCACACCAAGTGAAGCTTTTTATGTAGATAAAAAATTTACTAAAGTAATGGATACGAAAGGTAGTGAGTTTAAGACAGTACCTAGTGAAATTCCTATTGTGGGAAATCCTGTTATAAGAAATGAAAAAGTAGATCAAATAGAAGTGCTAGCAACAAACTTAAGATGCAGAGAAGATTCATCTTTAAAAGCAAATGTAAGCGGTTACTTAAAGCCTGGTATATATGATTATTTTGGAAAAATTTCACAAGATGGATATGAGTGGTATAAAATAGAATATGGTTACGTTGCTTTTTCAAGTGATTGGATGATTTTACATCCGAAAAAAGATATTGTTGATGATAACCAAGATGATAAAAATGAAGATAAAAAAGATGATGGCAATGACAATAATAATGATAGAGATAATGAAAGTATGAAGAATTGCTTTATCAAAATTATAATGGAATTCATCAGACGGTTACTTAAATTAAAAAAATAAAATTTTACTTACTACATACTTCGGTATGTAGTTTTTGATTGATTTATAGTTTTAAAAAATATATAATCTAATTGAAGTGATAAGATATGAAAAAGTATTTAACAGACCCTAAAGTTAGTGATGAATTTACTAAAGGTGTTATTCTTGAAGTTCTTGATGAAGATAATGTATCAAACTATAATTTTGAGTTAACTGAACTTACGAAAGAAAAAATAAAATTTGTTAATTTTAATGAATGTAAATTTGTTAAAATGTCTTTTCTTAGTGTAGAGTTTTCTAATGTTTCTTTTGTAGATACTATTTTTGAAGGATGCGATTTTTCAAATTCATCATTTGAATTATGTTCATTTATAAGGTGTCAGTTTAAAAATTGCAAACTTGTTGGTGCAAATATTTATGATTCTACTTTAAAAGATGTTAAATTTAATGGAATTTTAGATTATATAAATTTTGCTAGCAATAAACTTAAAAATGTATTGTTCGTTGAGTGTTCTATTGCAGAGTCTAGATTTTTAGAAAATACTTTTTCAAACATTTATTTTGAACAGTCTAATATGAAGAATATTGAATTTTATAAAACAAGTCTTAACAAAGTTGATTTAACGACAGATATTATTGATGGCTTGAATGCTTCTTTAACCGATGTAAAAGGTCTCATTATAAGTTCATATCAAGCATATATTTTGGCTGGTTTATTAGGTGTTGTTATAGAAAGGTAGAGAAAATATGTTAAAAGTTGATAACATTGTTAAATATTACGGCAAAAACTGTGCTGTAAATGGCTTGTCTTTTGAAGTAAAAGATGGTGAAATTTTTGGACTACTTGGAGAAAATGGAGCGGGGAAGACTACTACATTCAGGATTATAATGGGACTTCTTAATAGTGATGGTGGTACAGTTCTTCTTAATGACAAAAAAATTGATTATAGTGTAACCAATAAAATAGGTTATTTGACAGAGGAGAGGAGCTTACTTACTAAACTTACTGTTAAAGAACAAATTGTATTTTATGGAATATTAAAAGGAATGACTGAAGAAGAGGTCTTAAAAAAACTAGATTTTTTACTAAAAGAGTTTGGTATAGAAGAATACAAAAATAGAAAAATAAAAGAATTATCAAAAGGAAATCAACAAAAAATCCAATTTATTGCAGCCGTTATAAATGATCCAATTCTTTTAATACTTGATGAACCATTTACTGGACTTGATCCAATAAATGTTGATATGTTCAAAAAATATATCAGAAAATTACAAAAGAATGGTTGCTCTATAATATTTTCATCTCATCAAATGGAACACATAGAAGAGTTTTGTGAAAAACTAATTATATTAGTTAAAGGAAAAAGTATTTTAGATGGATATGTAAAGGATATTAAACAGGCATATAAAAAGAAAAATATTATAATTGCAGGAAACATCGATGATAAAGAAATTAAGAAAATTGATGGAGTTATAAATGTTGAAAAAAGAAATGATGAATATCTTGTAAAGATAGAAAATAAAGATGTTGTGTCAAAAGTATTTAAGACTATTTCTAAGTATGATGTTAATAAGTTTATTGTGGAAGAGGCAACTCTCAATGAAATATTTATTGCTAAAGTAGGTGAGGCAAAATGATGAATAAATTTTGGTATTTAACTAAGTTTGGGCTTAGTAAAAAAATAAAATCAAAATCATTTGTTATTTCTAACATTGTATTATTAGTTCTTATTGTATGTATTATCAATATAGATGGTATAATTAGTTTCTTTGGTGGAGACTTTGATGAAAAAGTCAAAATATATTTAGTGGATAATACACACATTTCTGCAAGTTCCTTTACTAACAATTTTAACCAAGTAAATAGTAGTGTTTATACCTCAGAAGAGGTAAATAATAATGAACTTGTACTTGAAAACAATATTAAAGAAGATGATATTAAAGGAACACGTGATATAATTGTTGAACTTAATAATGATGAATTAAATTTATTGAGTGCAAGAATTATTAGTGATAATTATATTGATACAATAACCTATCAAATTATAAATCAAAGTATAAGTAGTACTAAATATGAACTTGCTTTAAAAAATAGTAATATTGATGTCGAAGAGTTAAATAAAATTTCTTCTCCACCAGTTATAGAAAGGGTAATTCTTGATGAAGAAAAAAATTCGGAAAAAGAGAATACGAATATTATTATGTCTGTTGTATTTCCTACGTTGATATTACCATTTTTCATGTTAATAATATTACTTGTTCAATCAATTGGTACAGAAATAAATGAAGAAAAGTCCACTAGAAGTATGGAAATAATTATTTCTAATGTTTCTGCTAAAACTCATTTGTTTGCTAAAATATTATCTGGTAATATATTTATTATTTTTCAAACTATTTTAATATTTTTATATGGTATTTTAGGATTTTTACTACGAAGTTTTACACCAAATGTTACTGGAGGAATGAGTGATACTATAAAAAATGTTTTATCTAGTTTACAGTCTTCTGGGATTATGGACAAACTTATCGTTATAATTCCAATTACACTTGTACTTATGTTACTTTCATTCTTAGCATATTCACTTCTTGCAGGAATACTTGCTAGTATGACAGTTAATATAGAAGATTATCAACATGTACAGCTTCCAATAATACTAATTTGTCTTATTAGCTATTACTTATCATTCATGGCAAGTATGTTTGATGGAAGTACTTTCATTAAAGTATTGAGTTATTTTCCACTTATATCATGTCTTTTATCTCCAGCACTTCTTATGATAGGTCAAGTAACTATAATAGATGTTTTTATATCTATTGGTATAATGATCTTGTTTATTTATGTCATAATGAAATATGGATTGAGAATTTATAAAATAGGAATTTTAAATTATTCTACAGATAATATATGGAAGAAAATTTTTAAAGCAGTTAAGAATGATTAGAGGTATGTATGAAAAAATGTGTAGTTATATATAATCCCCATAGTGGTAAGAAAACTAAAAAAGATTTTCAAAATGAGTTTATAAAAATTCTAGAAGAAAATGACTATCAATCAGAAGTTATATATTCTAAGTATCGTGGCCATATCATTGAAATAGTTAGTTCTCTTGATGATGATGTTGATTTAGTTATTTCTCTTGGTGGAGATGGTACTTTTAATGAATCAATGCGTGGTAATTTTAAAAGAAAAAATAGACTTGTTTTGGCACATATTCCGCTTGGTACTACAAATGATGTTGGAAAGATGTTTGGATATGGAAAAAATGTTATAAATAATTTAAAGCTTCTTATGGATGGGGTAGTAGAGAATATTGATATATGTACAATAAATAATGAGGCATTTGTATATGTTGCAGGTTTTGGTAAGTTTATGAATATACCATATGAAACAAGTAGAAATTCTAAGAAAAAGTTAGGATACCTTGCTTATATTGTAAATGGCTTTAAAGATTTTTTGAGATTTACTAGACTTCATGACATTACTTATGTTATCGATGGAGAAGAGTATGAAGGCCTTTATTCTTTCATGTTTGTATCGAATGCTACTAGAGTAGCAGGAGTTAATAATGTTTTTAAAGATGTAAAACTTGATGATGGTAAGTTTGAAGTACTGCTTTGTAACATAAAAAAACGTAAAGATATTTTGAAAACGCTTTACTATTTAAGAAAAAATGATATTTCACATGTTCCAGGATTTTATTTCCATAAAACTGATAATTTGAAGATTCGTGTTAATGATGAGAGAAAACTTGCTTGGTGTATAGATGGAGAAAAACTTGAAATAGATTCAGAAGAAGTAGAAATAAAAATTGATAAAAATGTTAAAATCATGATTCCTAAAACAAATATTGATAAACTTTTTATAGAAAATAAAAAGGGTAACTAAGTGCTTTAGTTACTCTTTTTCTATGTATCCATTATTTTTAAGTTTAGAGATTATTTTTTGCTTTGATGCATTACCTACGATTCTTTGAAGTATTGAAAGTTCTTGTCCTTCTGTTATAAATATTGTATTTGGTGTTCCTGTTACTTTAAACTCTTTACTGAATTCTTTATCTTCTTCTTCAGTCATATTAGTTAGATTTAACTGGTAACCTGTTACTTTGTATTCGTTTAATACTTCTTTTAATTTTGGTGTAAATGCTTGACAGTGACTGCATCCATCTTGCACAACTTCAACAAAGAATGTTTCTTTATTTTCACACATTGTTTTAAATTCTTTGTAACTTATACTCTTTAAGTAACTATCATTACTGTTTGAACAACCAGTAAACAAAAGAAATAATGCCATAACTAATAAAATACTCTTTAGCTTTTTCATCTTAACACCTCTATCAAAGAATATCACATCTTTTGTATAACTTCAAATAGTTATGTAAATTTTTTTAAGTAATTTATAGGTATTCAATTTTTATATTTTCTATGTTATAATTTCTATAGAAAAGTAGAGTGATGGTAATGAAAAAAATTTTTTTAATCGCTTTTGCATTAACTCTTTTGCTTTTTCCAATTGGTGCTCATGCAGAGTTATGTACCAAAGACTATTATAATACATTAAAAGAAAAGGCTTCTAAAGTAAATGTAGAATGGAACTTAGTGGAAGATGATGATAAAAGATCTATAGAAGTTGTTATATCAAATATGGATAAGGATTTAATGTTGATATATGCTGATTCTGTGTATGAGTATAATGACGGTAATGATATAGTTCTTGTTAATGGTATTTTTGGTGGAAAAGAATATCAATTTAAATTTTATGGCGCATATTACACACCATGTACTGAAGAATATGTGTATACTAAGAATATCTTGATTCCTAAGTATAACATTTATAGCGAATTAGAAGAATGTAAAGAATATAGTAAATGGGAACTTTGTGATAAATGGTATCAAGGTGAAATAAAAGACAAAGGTGACTTTTATGAAAAACTTAATGAATATAAAGAAAAAATAAATAGTGGTGAGATAAAGATAGAAGATGAGAAAGATTCTCACAATTCACTAATTATACTTCTGGTAAGTGGTGGAATTATAATAATTATTGCTATATGTCTTACTATTAAGTATAAAAGGAAGAAAAAATAGGGTGATGATATGAAAAAAATAGTTATGTTTTTCACTTTTTTTCTTGTATGTATGCCTTTTGTTGTGAATGCTGAAATATGTTCTACAAGTGTTTATAACGATTTGAAAAGGGAAGCATACAAAGCACAATTTAGTTATGAACTTAAATTTGATGAAAATGATAATTACTATTTTGAAATTACAGTTACAAATTTAAATAAAAAAGTACTTTTTATTTATGCCGATTCTGTTTATGAAGGAAATGATGATAATTTACCAATAAAAATAAATTCTACTTTTGAAGGTGGAAAAACTTATGAGTTTAAACTTTATGGTGGTTATTATACACCGTGTACTGAAGAATATTTATATACAAAGAAAGTAAGTATGCCAAAATATAATAAGTACAGTAAATATGAGGAATGTATTGAATATGAAGAGTTTCCTTTATGCAATAAATGGTATCAAGGAGATATACTGGATGAAGAGTATTTTTTTGAAAAATTAGAGGAATATAAAAAAACACTAGTAAAGCCAGATGAACCCATAGTGGTTGCAGAAAAAAGTTTTTGGGATAAAGTTATAGAATTTTATAATGAGAATAAAGTTTTATCAATTTCGGTTATAAGCATAGTTTCCTTATCAATTGTATCTTTAATAGTTGTTAAAGTAGTTAGAAGGAAGAAACGTGTAAAAATTGGCATAGATGTTTAGAATGACCTTTATATGGAGGAGTTTTATGAAAAAGAAAATTTTTAAATTCTTAATATTTATAATTTTTTTAGTACCGGCTATTGCTTTTGCACATTCATGTGCTAGAAGAAATCCTGAGGGTACTCGTGTTACATGTGATGGTGATGGCTGTTTTGATGGATTCGGTCTTGAAATTAACTTGTTAATGTATGATGGACACAGTAGTGAACGTACAGTTGGTCACCCAATTCTTATATATACTGGTAATTTGTTTGGTACAAAAACTTATTATTATGGTAGTGGTGGTAAAAATCCTAATTACTGGGATTTCGTTGCTAGTGATTCTTTTGAATCTCTTGTGCCTGAACCTAAACAAAATGGTGAATCTGATGTATTTGACTCTACTTGTACTTTTTATGACAAATTAAGGTTTGATCAATTTAAAGAGCGCAAAGCACATGCTATTGAAGGTGGAGCCGGATATATGGAGTATATGTATATAGCAACAGGAAACGGTATTATTACAACTTTTCCTGGTAGTATGTTAGATACTTCAAGATATCAAGGTAAAATTTTCTCAGTTAACCTTTCTTATGATGAAAATGCTATTACAACTTATTTAAATAGTGCTATTAAGGAATATGCTGGTTCAGTTTCAAAAATAAATTCTAATTTTGGTGTAAACATTGATTATAGCAAAATTGAACAATATTATTTGAAAGTTGAATTAGTGAAGAGATATGTTAGTAATAAGAGAGCCAATAAAACTGGTGAGTTTGTAGAGAAAGTTTCAAGTTCTAATGGTGTAGCAAGTGGAGATAATGCTCAAATTGATGAACGTGATGCTGAGACTATACCTGCTAGTTTGTGGAAACCTTGGTATGATGCTAATGCGGAAATTTGCGGTACATACAGTTGTAATTGCAAAGACAATTATAAAACAGTTAATACTTCTTCTAGTAAAGTATGTGAAAACAAAGGCGGAATTTGGAATGGAAATGGTAAATGTAAAATTTTTACTAATAGAACCTGTGATAAATGTGCTAAAACTTGTGAAGTAGGTAAACAGATTTCGTTGTCAGACTATCATGGTACTGAATATACTGGACAAGTATTTACTTGGCAAATCTGGGGTACAAAATATAATGGAACTTCTTCTTTAAATGTGACAGCAACTAGTAATTTAAAAGATTATTATGGTTCTAATTCTCACTGTATCTTAAATGAAAAAGATGAGTGTACTAATCAATATCAATATTACATTGGACCTAACTTAGAGGAAGCACTTGTTGGTACAGCAAATAACCCTTGGAAACTTATTAATGAAAATGGTCAAAGTACTGGTAGTGGTAAACCTGCAACAAGTATTAAACACTATTACTTACCAGATATACTAAGCTGTAAAAATGTTTGTGAGTTAGCTAGTAGTAATAAATCAAGTGATACTTACTTATCATGTGCAGAAAATTATTGTGATGCTAATATAGACTTTAACTTAAAAGGAAATACAGTTAAAAGAAAAAGAAGCTGTCTATTAGGAGAATGTGGTTATACTTATGGTAAGTCACCAACTGATGGAACTACAACTAATAAAGATAGAGAATCTGTTAACAGTTGCAATAACTCTAACCCCTATAACGGCATTGTTAATGCAAACGTTAGAGTTGATACAACTTCAGCTTGTAGCATTGATAAACTTACTGGTGATGACTTATCAAAAACAAATGCAATAATCACTAGTTGTGTTGGTGATCAAGTAACAGATTTTGATGGTAATGATGAAAATGATACTATATTCGATCATAGAACATATATAAATGTTGCATGTAAAGAAACTAGTAATTTTGGATTTACAGATTTATCTAATAAAAGATTGGTAGCAGGTCAAGGTATAGATTACCATGCTAATCTTAATGGTGAAAAAGAATGTACTATATATTTTAATCTAGAGTTATGGAAAGTTGATTATGCTTCTGTTTCTAGTAAAGATCCGGAAAGAAGAAAAAGGTTATTGTTTATATATAATACGTTTAATAATGCACTAGATGATACATATGATGTTAAAAAAGATTCAAACTATGACGAACAGTGGAAAGATGATGGTAAAATTAATTGGAATGACAATATGTATGATATTTCTAAAGTTAGTGTTGTTTCTGAAGTTAGTGAAATAATAAATAATGTTTTACCAAGTATAAAATCTGGCAAATATACACTTGTTGTTAATAGAAAAGATGACGATTCAAATGCCACAATTGTAGGCAAAGAAAATATTAAAAGAATAGAGTTTTCAACTATAAATAATTTAGTTGTTAATAGATATGTACAAACAAATAAAGTTAATGTAACTTATACATTTGATAAATATTGTGTAACAAACGATGGAAAAGCAAATATATATAAAGCACCTAGTAGTGGCATATGTTATACTACTGGTAGTGGTAATAACAGCTTTAGTGTTTTTGGTAAAAATGTTTACTATACTAATTTAAATGCTACTAGAAATGCTGACTTTAGTAATCAAATAATAAAGGCCAACGAAGGACATGGTATAAAGACAGATGTCTCAATTGGTATAGATACTAAGAACTCTAATTCATATTATGCAGACGGAGAAAGTTGCCCTTATAAAATAGATGATGCAAACTTTGCTTGTTCTATAGTTGTTAAATCACTAGATGGCACTATAATGCATGGAAATGATATATATGTTTATGGTGATGTAAATGCATCTATAGTATTTAAAGAAATGTTGGGACTTGATGAAAAAATAGAAAGTTTTGGAATAACAAAGGGAAGTGTTGCAGATCTTAACAATAACGATAATATTACAGTTTCTATAGGTGATAAAAAGAATGGTGTAGAAAAAATTCAAATTACAGGAATAATATCTTCTAATAAAGGAAGAAGCACAACTTGTAATAGAACTATATACATAATAAACCCTAGTGATAAGTGTGGAGTGTCTTGTAGTGTAGAGAAAGTTAATAATAGCGATTTGTTATACGAAATTAAATCTCCTGAAACTGGAAATAAAACACAAACTCAAAAGCCAAGTGCTTACTATACTGCACTTTCAACTAATATGGATTGGAAAGTTGTGTTACCAGATATTAAGACTGGCAAGAGGCTTGTAAGATTAGATAAGAAAATAGGAAATATTTTTGATAATACTGGATTGAATATCTTAGAATATAATGATACTATCGTATATGGTAAAGTTAAAGGAACAATGATGGATACTGGTGAGGCCTGTTATAATGTTTGTTGGAGTGATCCTCCAGAACTTCCTAACTGTGAGACAAGTTATAAGCCAACACAAACAGCAGAGATAAATAATCACTGCGCTAACTACTGGAATGTAGATGTAAACAATTATAAAGGATACGATGAATGTACCTATCAATGTTCTGAAGCAAGAATGTGCGGAAGCGATAGAAGAAATTATACAGAAGTAGAAACAGTATGTAAGAATAATTACACAACTTGGGGATTTAAGAATGCATCTGGATGCGTAAATTATTGTTATTATTGTCCTGAATGTGAGAGTGGTTATATCTTTAGACCAGTAAATAACTACAATCCATTCCCAAATTCAAGTGATAGTAATACACTTGGTTATAACTACGCAACTGGTAATAGAATAATTGGATCTAACTGGATAGGAAAAAGTGAATACATTAAAAAAGATGATAAAGATTCAAGTAGTGTAACAGGAGTTAATGCTAATCAAAAGGTAGAATACGTAATTGAATTAACACCAAGCGTAATTAAACAGATAAGAAATGATACAGATAGTTACAATAAAGCAAGTGGTGGAAATGATGCATACTTAGATTATGTATATATGGAAGGAACAGATACAACAAAAAGATATTATAGTAAGTTTATAAATGAGACGTTTAAAGATTACTTTACAGTAATAGATGGAGAAAGCAAGTAATAAGGGAGTGAGAAGAAAATGAATAGTTCAATGTGGATGTATTTCTTTATGGTAATGGGAATACTTGGAATAGTTTTAATCAATATATTTGGACATGTAGTAATAAGTAATGAACAGAACTATTATTTACTTAAAGAAATTTCTGAAGCTGCTATGGTAGATGCGGTAGACTTAAAAGCATACAGAGATGGAGTAGGTTGGGATGGAGTAACAGAAGATACTGATCCAGAATCAATGCACTGCTTAGAGGGAATACCAGGAACTGTTAGAATAGTAAAAGAAAAATTCGTTGAAAGTTTTGTAAGAAGATTTGCAAATAGTGCTGATTTAAGTCGTAAATACAAAATAATCATAAACGATATAGACGAATGTCCTCCTAAAGTAACAGTAACACTTGTATCAACAGAAAAGTTCTCATTCCTTTCATTCTTTAAAGTAGAGTATGATACAGATGAAAACATAGTTAATGTACTTACAGGAATACTTGAAAATAGAACACCTGATGCATATTAAAGATTTCACAAAAAGTGAAGTCTTTTTTTTATTATTTTTCCATAAAATTAAATGAGGTAATCTATATGAAAAATGTAATAGAGTACTACTATAATATAAATGTTGATAAAATTATATTTTCTTTTGAAAAATATACTGTTATTAGTAATAACATACAGTATATTTTGGTGTGTATTCAAAAAAACATTGATTTAAAGACTATTCTCGAAACTCAAAAACATCCATTTTTTCATAAAATAATTACAAATAAATTTGGAAGTATAATTACTAGATATGATGGAAATGATTATGTATTTATGAGAAAGACTGGACATGATAATAGAAAAATAAATTTTACAGATGTTTTAGATGTGTATTATTACGATGCATTTTTGTCTAGCTTAAAAGATAGTAGAGCTTTATGGATTAGGAAAATAGATACTTTTGAAAACTATAAAGTTAAAAGCGATTATATGTATAAATATAGAGAGTACTTTGATTATTATATTGGAATGGGAGAAAATGCTATCTCTTATTCGGAACTTTGTGATAAAAATAAACTTAAATATAGTTTTACTTATAATAGGTTTTATCAAATAAATGATATTGATGATTTATATAATCCTTTTAATATTACAATCGATTCTAATGTAAAAGGTCTTGCTGAATATATAAAATATAGCTTTTTCTATAAAGAAGAAGTTGATATATCTTATATTCCTTATGATAGTTTTACTTATGATGATTCTGTTATGTTTATTAGTAGACTTTTGTTTCCAACCTATTTCTTTGATTTATGTTATGAATATCAATTTGAAAAATGTGATGAAAAAATTAAAAATTTACTGCTTAAAACACATGATTATCAAAAATATATTTTTCAAATAATTTTAGAAATAAAAAAAAGGTATAACAATATACCTTTAATTAAATGGCTTGATAAGTAATTAGTCGACTCTTTCGACTTTTTTTACTTCTGGGATTTCATTTACTAGTATTTCTTCAATTCCATCTTTTAATGTATAATCAATCATTGCACAGTGAGAACATGCGCCATGAAGCTTTACATAAACACATCCATTTTCAAACTTAACAAATTCTACATCTCCGCCATCACCTTGTAAAAATGGTCTTAATTTTTCTATTTCTTTTTTTATTTTTTCTTCAATTTCCATTGTATCACCAAGTTGAATTATATTAGATTTTGTATGAATAGTAAAGCATTTTGTTGCATTTTTACATGTTTTTTGGTATAATTATAGCCAGTTTTGAAATTGGTGGTATATATATGGCGAGTGTTATTAGATTATCTTATGAAGAAATGGAAGAATTAGAGCTTTGGGCTTCTATTTCTGATACAATAACAATTCTTTATGATGAACTTATAGATGCAGAATTTGAATATGGAGCATTTTCACCACAGTATAATGAAGTTGCAGACAAAATTAAACTTTCATTGGAAGTAGAGTCTGATATAGAAAATAAATATTTTGAAGATCCTAATTTATTGAAAAAAGCATGTCATTATCCAACTTTTGCTAAAAACGAAAGATTACAAGAAAGAATGAAAAATGATTACAGAGCGTTAGTAAATAATAAAGATAGCGAAATGTATCACAGATTAAGAAATGTTGTAAGCAAAGTTGATGATGCTTTGATTATTGGTGATAAAAAAGTAAATTTAGAAGATGAAGATGTACAAATTAAAGCACTTGTTTTCTTTGATTATTCATTTAATTTTGCAAAAAATAAATCTTTTTTGGCTCATATTGAAGAAGAACTTAAAGGCGATTTAGATGAAGAACGTAGAGAAGAGCTTGTAGCTTTAAAAAATATAACTATTAGTTCAAATGGTATGTTAGAAAAAATGTACTTTTCTATGTGTGATTTTGATGCTTTACTTTCATATGACGAAATGTTTGCAGAACATGCAGATTTGCCTATAGAAAAATATAATGAATATAAAAATGCATTTTTTAAAACAAGCTGTTTTAATGTAATTGATGATCTAGATACTGCTAAAAGAAGTAAAAGACGTAATCAAGACTGGCTTTATGAATTACATTTAGTAAGTGATCTTGACAATATGAATGATCCTAGTTCAGTTTATGATTATATTAGCAAACATTTTGAAGAACTTGATAAGACAGGATCTTTACATGTTATTTCTGGTGCAATAGAAAAAACAGAAATTGACAAAAGCGAAGGAAGCGTTAAAACACTTAGATTTAATTAGTATTTTTAAGTCATTTATTTATATTTAATTTAATAGGGGGTATGTTTTATGTTACAATCAAAATTAAATGAAAAACAAATTAAGGAAATTAAAACTTGGATTACAATTTCGGAAGTTATTGAAGATTTGTATGATGTTCTTTTTTTGACAGAAGTTAACTATGGAGTTTCTTCTCCAGAATATGAAAGAGTGTTAGAAAAACTTAAATTGTCTTTAGAAACTGAACGTGATATTGAGAAAAAGTATTTCTGCAATGAAGCACTTGTACCTTCACTACGTTATTTACAAGAATTTTCTGATAATCAAAGATTATTAGCTAAACTTTATAATGACTATGATGCATGTTTTGCTATGGAAAATTATCATAGAACTAAACGTGCTGACTTTTTTGAACTTTTTGGAATTAAGCCTCAAGAGGCTAGTAAACATAACGATGAAGACTTAGAATTTTCAAAAAAATATTCTGCCTCTATTGAAAGTTCATATATTTGTAAGTATTCTTATAGAATTTCTGAACTTAAAACAATGCTTTCTTTAATTAGTAGAAAAATAGAGGATACTTCTGATGAAAAATTAAGATCAGTACTAATTGCAGAAAGAAATCAAATTATTAGTAATGCTTCTATTTTAGAAGATGAATATTTTTCTCTTGGTGATATTTCGTCATCGATAATAGATGATGAAGCATTTGTTGCTAAAACAGCCGGTGTTACCTTAGATGATTATAAAGAAGGAAAAGCATTATACTTTCTTGCTGAAGCTGATGATACTATGCAAATTATTTCAAAAGGTTTCTCTTTAGATGAAGATTTTGAACTTTATTATGAACTTAAATTGGAAAATCTTTTTAATAATATAGGCAATCAAGATGAAGTTCAAGAAATTATTGATGATTTAGATGAACCACTTTCACCTGATGCTGCAAAGATAGTTTCAAAGGCTATGATAAATTCTTTTGGTGATCCAGCTGATAAAAAGACTAAAAAGAAGAAGTAGCTATTAGTAAAGTCATGAATAAAAGTGTAAAGAAACGTAAAAATGTTTCTTTTTTTGTGGAAAAATAATCTTAATGATATAATAATGTTATTAGTGGAAGTGGATTATGAGAAATATTTATGATTTAACTATAGAACAATTAGAAGATTATTTTTTATCTTTAGGTGAAAAAAAGTTTAAAGCAATACAACTTTATACATGGTTATATCAGAAAAAAATTAAATCTTTTGATATGATTACAGATATAAAGAAAAGCATTATTACTCACCTTGAGAGTGATTTTTCAATTTCTAATATAGAGCTTGTAAAAATTGAAAGAGATACTGAAGTTAACAAATATCTTTTTAGACTTCAAGATAACTCTTTAATTGAAAGTGTCCTTATGAGACATGATTATGGTACTAGTATTTGTATATCTAGTGAAGTTGGATGCAATATGGGATGTAAGTTTTGTGAGAGTGGTAGATTAAAAAAAGTCAGAGGCCTTGAAACTGGTGAGATGGTAGAACAAATACTTGCTGTTGAAGATGACATAAAAGATAAAATTACACATGTAGTGGTGATGGGTATTGGTGAACCTTTTGATAATTATGAGAATGTTACAAATTTTGTAAAAATTATAAATTATCCGAAAGGTCTTGCAATTGGAAGTAGGCATATAACAATATCAACTTCTGGAATAGTGCCTAAAATTCTTGAATTTGCAGATTTTCCATACCAAGTTAACTTAGCAATTAGTCTTCATGCTCCAACAAATGAGATAAGAAATAGTATAATGCCAATAAATAAAGCTTATCCGATTGAAAAACTTATGGATGCTTTGCGTATATATTATGAAAAGACTAAAAGAAAGATAACTTTTGAGTATGTTATGTTATCTGGTATTAACGATACTGATGAGTGTGCAGAACGTCTTGCAAAGCTTTTAAAGGGTATGAATTGCTATGTTAATTTAATTCCTTACAATGAAACTAATAATATTGGTTATAAAAGAAGTAAAAAAGAGAAAATTTTGAGATTTTATGATATAATGAAGAAGAATAATATAAATGTAACGATAAGACGTGAGTTTGGCGGCAAAATTAGTGCTGCTTGCGGACAGCTTAGAAGTAAAAAGGAAAATAGTGACAATAGGGAGGCTAACGCATGAAAACATTTTATTTAACAGATGCTGGTAAAGTTAGAAGCCATAATGAAGATAGCGTTATAATAACTAAAAATCAAAGTGGTGACTATTTAATGGCTGTAGCTGATGGAATGGGAGGACATTCTGCAGGAGAAGTAGCATCTTCAATAACAATAAGTCATATTAGCAAATGTTTTAATGAATCTTTTTGCAATATGGAAAAATCTAAAGCTGTTAATTGGATAAGAGAAATGGCTACAGAAGTTAATGAACTAATTTTCTCATATGCAAATGAACATCCTGAGAGTAAAGGGATGGGAACAACACTTGTTATGGCGATAGTTACTAAAGATTATGTCTTAATCGGTAATATTGGTGATTCATCTGGCTTTGTTGTTAAAGATTCTGCACTTCATAAAGTAACATATGACCATACACTTGTTAATTTACTTTTGAAAGCGGGAGAGCTTACTCCTGAGGAAGCAAAAGATCATCCAAAGAAAAATGTTTTGATGAAAGCACTTGGTGCTAATAATCCAATTGATATAGATATATTTGATTGTGATATGGATATTTCAGCAATACTTCTTTGTAGTGATGGACTTACTTCAATGCTAGATAAAGAACAAATCGAGAAAGTAGTATTAAGTGAAATAGAGATTGAAGATAAAGTTGTAAAACTAATTAGAAAAAGCAATAATCGCGGGGGAATGGATAACATATCAGTAGCGTATATGGAATTTGTAGAAAGTGGTGATTAGTGTTGATAACAAAGGGGCAAAAAATAAATGATCGCTACGAGATCATAAAAAGTATTGGCGAAGGTGGTATGGCTAATGTTTATTTAGCCGAAGATACAATTTTAAAAAGAAAAGTAGCGATTAAAGTTTTAAGGGGAGATTTGGCAAACGATGAGAAATTTATAAGAAGATTTCAAAGAGAAGCCATTGCGGCATCTTCGCTTTCACATCCAAATATTGTGGAAATGTATGATGTCGGTGAAGACAATGGTACTTATTATATCGTCATGGAATATATTGAAGGTAGAACTTTAAAACAACTCCTTAAAAAAAGAGGAACACTTACTATGTCAGAAGTTATAGATATTATGCTTCAGATTACAAGTGGTATTGCTCATGCCCATGATAGTTATATAATTCATAGAGATTTAAAACCTCAAAATATAATGATTAAAGATGATGGCCAGATAAAAATAACAGATTTTGGAATAGCAATGGCACTTAATTCAACACAGCTTACACAAACTAATTCTGTTATGGGTTCAGTCCATTATTTACCTCCTGAACAAGCAAGTGGAAAAGGATCTACTACAAAATCTGATATATATTCAATGGGAATACTTTTCTATGAACTATTAACAGGTAAGTTACCATTTAAGGGTGATAACGCTGTGGAAATAGCACTTAAACATATGAAAGATCCTATACCTAGTATTAGAAAAATTAACCCTAATTTTCCACAGAGTCTTGAAAACATTATTTTGAAGTCAACTGCTAAGAACCCCAAAAACAGATATAATGATGTTAAGGAAATGTATAATGATTTAAAAACAGCCCTCGATGAAAATAGAATAAATGAACCTAAGTATGTTTATCCATATCCAGAGCATGAACAAGATGAGAAAGAAATAAATCTAAAAGATAGCAGTACTTCAACTGACAAAGAAGAAAAGAAAGTTGCTGTACAAGTAACGGAAGAAAAAGAAAGTAAAATGAATATAGTTATTTGGATTTTAATAATTATCTTTTTACTTGGCGCAGTGGGAGCGGTAATAGTAGTTTGCACAAGCCTTGGTGGAAGTGAAAATATTAAAATACCAGATGTTACTAATCTTACGGTTGAACAAGCAGAAAAAGCTCTTACAAATGTAGGATTTAAAGTAGCAAATGAAACTATTAAAGAATATAATGATACCTATGATGAAGGAAAAGTTTTTGGAACAGATCCTGAGATAGGAAGAACAAGACCAAAGGGTACTACTATTACGTTAATGGAATCGCTTGGTAAGAATGATACTTACATTATAGAAGATTACACTGGTAAAAATTATATAGAAGTACAAACTACTTTGGAAAAACTTTATAAGATGAAAGTTACTATTGAAAAACAAGATGTTGAAATTACTGATGGAATGGATATTCAACTTATAATTGGTCAAAGCGTAAAAGCTGGTACTGAAATTACGATTGATGAAAATAACCCTGCTAAAATAACACTTTATATTCCTAATGGTTATGATCAATATCCTGATTTTGTTACTGAAGGATGGTCTATTGAAGAAGTTACTGAATTTGCTGAAAAATATAGCCTTAAATTAAATATTGATACAGTAATTTCTACTGAATATCCAGTAGGTACAATTATTAAACAGTCAAGAACTGGTAAAATAGTTGAAGGAGCATCACTGACTATTACAGTTACTAAGGTTCCTGATGATATTAAACCAGATGATGGTAGTGATTCAAAAGATGATAACAATGGTGATGGTGAAAATACTACAGATGAAAACCAATAAGGGGGCATTATGAAAGGACAAATTATTAAGATAATAAGTAATTTATATTTTGTTAGTGTTGATGACAAAGTTTATGAGTGCAAGAGTAGAGGACTTTTTAGAAATAAAAGAATAACTCCTGTTGTAGGCGACTTTTGTATAATAAGTGATCAAAACTATATTCTTGATATTTTGCCTAGAAAAAACTTTTTGATAAGGCCACTTGTATCTAACATAGATCAGGGCCTTATCGTTACAAGTTTAAAAACACCAATGTTTTCTACTAATTTACTTGATAAACTTATACTTATAATGGAAATAAATAAAATAGAACCAATTATATGTATTACAAAAGAAGATTTAATTAGTGATAAAGAAAAAGAAGAGTATAGAAATATACTTTCTTATTATGAAAAAATTGGGTATAAAGTTTATTACAATACAGAGCTTGATGAATTAAAGAAAATTTTTAAGAATAAAACGACAGTATTTACTGGTCAAACTGGGGCAGGTAAATCAACCCTTTTCAATAAATTAGATGAAAGTCTTAACTTTGATGTTGGTGATGTTTCTATAGCGCTTGGAAGGGGAAAGCACACAACTAGGCATGTTGAACTTGTAAATCTTTTTGGAGGAAAGCTTGTTGATACACCTGGTTTTTCTAGTATTGATTTAAGTGTTTATACTGAAGAAGAAATTATGATGGCATTTCGTGAATTTAGAAATTGTGAATGTAAGTATAAAGACTGTATGCATAATAAGGAAAGTGTTGATGAATGCATGGTGAAACAAAAAATTTTAAATGGAGAGATACTTAAGAGCAGATATGAAAATTATCTTAAGTTCTTAAAAAGAGAAAAGTACTGATAAAGGAAGGAATAATACATATGAAAAAATTAACAAAAAAGGTATCAGTGTCAGTTTTAAGTAGTAAAAATTTAGAAAGTGACCTAATTAAATTAAATAGTTTACCATCAGTTGACTATATACATATTGATGTAATGGATGGTAAGTTTGTTAGAAATAAAAATAATCCATTTAAAAACTTGTATAAAATGTCAAATGTACTTACAAAAAGATTAGATGTGCATTTAATGGTTAAAAATCCACTTAAAGATATTAACTATTATGCAGCACTTAATACAGAGTATATAACAGTTCATTCAGAACTTGAGAAAGTTGATAAATATTTGGATTTAATAAAAGAATATGGTATAAAATGTGGTCTTGCTGTTAATCCAGAAACTGATATTTCTCTTATTATGCCGTATTTATCTAAAGTTGATTTAATACTTATAATGAGTGTACATCCTGGTAAAGGTGGTCAAGAATTTATTGATGATACTACTAAAAAGATTTTAAAACTTAAGAAAATTTTGGTTAGTAAAAGGTTAAATGTTAAAATAGAAGTAGATGGTGGTGTTAATGATAAAACTATCTCAAGAGCATATTTTGCAGACATATTAGTTAGTGGTTCATATGTTCTTTCTGGAGAGACAATTGAAGGAATAAATGATAAAGTTAACTTACTTAAGAGTAAAGAATAAATATTTACTCTTTTTTTCTGCAATGTTTTAAATAATTTTCATATATTTTAGTAGTGGAGGTATTATGAGATTATCTGATTTACAAACTAAATATATTGTTAATGTACAAGATGGTAAAAACATAGGTAACATTATAGATGTTAAAATAGACGAGGTAAGTGGTGGTATAGAATCTTTGGTTATTGAACCAAATAAAAATTTCTTTTCTTTTGCTAAGGGAAAAGTTGATACGGAAATAGGTTGGAAAAGCATTGAAAAAATAGGAGAAGATGTTATTTTAGTAAATATTACTTTATAATTGTTCTTTTGTTTGATAAAATAACTATGGTGATAGATGTGAAATATCGTACATATATAGCGTTAATAATTGCTTTGATTATTGATCAGTTGAGTAAGTTTTTAGTAATAAAATATATTGCACTTAATCATTCAATTACAATAATTGATAATTTTTTCAAGTTGATTTACATAAGAAATACTGGTGCAGCATGGGGAATGTTTGATGATAAGACAATAATTATAGCTATTTTAAGTGCTGTTTTTCTTTTCTTTCTCATTAAGTTTATTGAGGAAGAAAAAAATATGGACAAGTTTTTACAATTTTGCTATGGTGCTTTGTTAGGCGGTATTATTGGAAATTTACTTGATAGATTATTAAGAGGTTATGTAGTTGACTTTTTAAGTTTTAAAATATTTAATTATAATTATCCAATTTTCAATATTGCAGATGTTTTTATAGTAGTATCTATTATACTAATTGTACTATTTTATTTTGTAGGGTGGTGTAAAAATGGAAAAAAAAGGTAAAGAAAGATTAGATCAATTTCTAGCTAAAAAAATGGATGTATCACGTAGTAAGATTCAAAAGCTTATATCTGAAGGTAAAGTTTTGGTAGATGGTAAGACTGTTTCTGCAAGTTTTTTAGTTGACTATGAAAATGATATAGAAGTAAATGATGAGCTTAACTACGAAATAACAGTTGAGAAAGAAAATATACCTCTTGATATAGTATATGAAGATGACTATTTACTTATAGTTAATAAAAAAAGTGGTATGGTTGTACATCCTGCTGCAGGTAATTATTCAGGAACTTTAGTAAATGCTCTTTTATATAGATTTGATTTAAAAGGTGGAAGTGAAAAATATAGACCTGGTATCGTTCATAGAATCGATAAAGATACTTCTGGACTTATGGTTGTAGCAAAAGATGAAAAGACACACGAACTTTTAAGTGAAATGATAAAAAACAAAGAAGTAGAAAGAAAATATATTGCTATTGTTGAAGGTGTTATTCCTCATGAGACTGGAACGATTGATGCTCCAATAGGAAGAGATATAAACAATAGACAAAAGATGGCTGTTACTAGTGTGAATGGTAAAGACTCAATAACCCATTTTAGAGTTTTAGAACGCTTTAGTAAATATACACTTATTGAATGTACACTTGAAACTGGTAGAACTCATCAAATAAGAGTGCATATGGCTTATATCGGTTATCCAATAGTTAATGACCCTGTTTATGGAAGAAGTAAAAACACTACAGAATATGGCCAATATCTCCATTCAAAAAGTATAAGATTTATTCATCCGATTACTAAAAAAGAAATATATTTTGAAACAGATATGCCTTTAGAATTTAAAGAATTTTTAGGAATTTAAAAAGAATATAGATATACTAGTAAGTACTAAGTAAAAGGACCAAATAATGTATAGGGAATTTACTTTAGTACTTATTTTATTTTGATATAGTTCACCATTTAAATAGATAGAAAATATGAATCCGAAAGATTTTGCAAGAAATGATAGAAAGGATGAGGTAATTAGAAATGTGAAAATATTATAAAGTGTGTAACAAATAATATTCATAATAATTATGCTAAGAAATTTTCTAGTCATAAAAGAAATATCAAAGTTAATTTTCTTAAGTTCATTAAATATAATGGCTGTTAACAATAAGAAAATAAATATACTAATGATCTTATATACATATGGATTTACTAAGAAGATAGGAGTAATAAATTTATAGCTTTCTTTAATTATTCCTAAGTTTGTGAAAAGAATAAAAAAAGAAAAAATGAAAAAAATTACATATTTCATAATTTTCTACCTCTTTCTTTATTTTATGATATAATGTATATTGTTATTATTGAGAAATTTACAAGGAGTGATTAGATTGCAAGAGTCATTAGATAGAAAAAACACGATAGCAATGAAACTTCTTCATTATTTTATAACTGAGAAAAATTATAATCCAATTATTCTACAAGGTGCTGAGGATGAAATTTGGCTAGAAAACTTAAAAAGTGACTATAAAGTTGTTAGAATTGTATCAAATCATATTCATAATGATGAACAACTTGATTTTGATCTTCGCAGAACAAAAAGAGTATTGAAGCAAATTAAGAAAAAAACATTTTCTTTAAATATAAAAGTTTTAAGTATTTTTACTGATGTTGACGATGATGTTGATGTTGAAAATGTTAAAAATATAGATTGTGTTTCTTTGTATGATGAAAATGATTTAAATAAATATAGATTTATATATGATGTTTTTCCTGATATAGATGAGAAAATGAAGTTTACCGAAGAAGGTTTTCAACTTTTTATGAAGATAACGGCAGATATAAATAAGAAAAACAAAGATGATGCAGTTAAAGTAGATGAAGTATTTAAACCTAAAATACCATATGTAACATATACACTTATAGGTATAAATTTACTTGTGTTCATAATAATGTTTTTATTTAATCAATATGATTTCTTCGTAAATGAATATGCAGTTTATGGACCAAGCATTGTTATAAATCATGAGTTTTATAGACTTATTACTGGAACATTTTTACATGGAGATATTTTTCATTTCTTATTTAATATGTATGCCCTATATGTAATAGGAAGCCAGATGGAGAGCTTCTTAGGAAAAACAAAATATACATTTGTGTACTTCTTTAGTGCACTTTCTGGAAGTTTACTTTCAATAGTACTTAATAATGGAGCATCAATAGGTGCAAGTGGTGCAATATTTGGGCTTCTAGGTTCTATGGTGTATTTTGGATATCATTATAGAGTTTATTTAGGTGGAGTTTTAAAAAGCCAAATAATACCTATAATTGTTATAAATTTACTTATAGGATTTACTTCAGGCGGACAAATTGATAATTTCGCACACATTGGAGGCTTAATTGGTGGAGTTATTTCAACTAGTGCAGTTGGTATAAAGTATAAAAGTAGCAAATTTGATCAAATAAATGGTACTATCATATCAATACTTTTTATTGCAATACTTTTATTCTTTGCTTTTAATTATGTTAATTATAGTTGATAACTTTTTTAATAAATGATAAAATTGTCCTATAAGGAGTAGGGGTGAAAAATCTGATATGAATGAAAATATCGATAACACATCGAAAACTACATTATATTCTTTAGATAAATTTGAATCATCACTTGTTAGAACAACAATTAAAGAGGTATGTGAAGCACTTAGAGAAAAAGGATACAACGAAATAAACCAATTAGTTGGTTATATAATGAGTGGAGATCCTGGATACATATCTTCGTATAAGGATGCAAGAAATAAGATCACTAACATTGAGCGTAGTACAATAATAGAAGTTATTTTGAAAGATTATTTGGAAAGACTATGAGATATTTAGGATTAGATTTAGGAAGTAGAAGACTAGGGGTTAGTATTTCGGATCCTAATGGCATAATTGCATCAGCATATAAAGTAATTGAACATAATGAAGAATATGAAAAATTAGTAGAAGATATAAAAAAAATAGTAAGCGATGAAAAAATAGAAAAAATAGTTTTGGGATTACCTAAAAATATGAATAATACAATTGGGCCAAAAGGAGAACTTTCTTATAAATTTAAAGAAATGCTTGAAGAGAAAATAGATAAGGAAGTTATTCTTGTTGATGAAAGACTTACTACTAAAGAAGCAACAGATGTTTTGATTAAAGGAAATACATCTAGAAAAAAAAGAAAAAAAGTAGTAGATAGCCTTGCAGCTACGATTATATTACAGTCATATTTAGATAGAGTTATTAAATAAAAGGAGGATTTTGAAATGGAAGAAAGAGAACTTGAAAATACATTTAAAATAATAAATGAAAAAGGGGAAGAAGTTGTTTGTGATATACTTTTTACGTTTGATTCTGATGAAACTAAGAAAAGCTATATAGTTTACACTGATAATTCAAAAGATGAAAATGGAAACATTCAAGTTTTTGCATCAACTTATATTCCTGGGGAAGAAAATCAAAAATTACAACCAATTGAATCAGAACAAGAATGGAAAGTAATTGAAACAATTCTTGATACATTACAAGAAGAAATCAAGAAAAAACTTGATGAAGCTAGTAATAATGAAGGAAACACTGACGAGCAGTAATGCTCGTTATTACTTGGTAGCAAAGTATGAAGAAGTTTAGAAATATTGCCATTATAGTATTGGTATTAATTATAGCAGTAATAATTACATTATCAATTATATTTTCAGTAAACATTAGCCCAGTAGATAAAAATGATAAAACACAAATTGAAGTTGTAATACCAAGTGGTACTACTAAAAAAGGTGTAGGAAAAATACTTGAAGAAAAGGGCTTAATTAGAAGTAGTAAATTTTTTGAAATATATGTTAAATTATTTAAAGTTGGTGATATAAAGGCCACTAAATATTCTTTGTCTAAAAATATGGATTTAAAAGAAATTATAAGTATTCTTGAAAAAGGTAACTCTTATAATCCAGAACAAGTTAAAATAACTTTCAAAGAAGGAATAAATATTAGAATGCTTGCAAGCATTATTGAAGAGAACACTTCGAATAGTGCAGATGATGTTATTAACCTTTTGAACAGCGAGAAATATTTAGATGAACTAATAGAAAAATATTGGTTTATAACAGAAGATGTAAAAAATAATAAATTATATTATTCACTTGAAGGATATTTATTTCCAGATACTTATTATTTTGCAAACAAGGATGTTACAGTAAGAGAAATCTTTGCTAAGATGCTTGATAAAATGCAATCAGTTCTTGATGAGTATAAAGAAAAGATAAAAAAAAGTGATTACAGTGTTCATGAAATATTAACTCTTGCTTCTATAATTGAAAAAGAAGGAAAAAATGAGGACTTTAAAGATATTTCATCTGTATTTTATAATAGATTAAATAAAAAAATGAGTCTTGGTAGTTGTGCTACTGCTTACTATGGGATGAAGATGGATTTTGATGAGATTGGTGTTGCAACTAGTGCTATGATGAATGACAAAAATGATTATAATACTTATGTGTTAGATAAACTTCCAGTGGGAGCAATTTCGCTTCCTGGTAAAGGCGCAATAGATGCAGCAATAAATCCGAATGATACAGAAAACTTGTATTTTATCTCTGATAATACAGGTAAAACATACTTCTTTAAAACGTATAAAGAGCAACAAGCAAAAAAGCAACAACTTCAAAGAGAAAATAAGTGGAATAGATAGTAAGGTGGGAATATGGTAGGAAATTATCATTCGATGATAAAAGAAATAAAAGAATATGCTAAAAGGGAAGATGTTCCAATAATGCTTGATGACGGAATAGACTTTTTAACTACATTTATCTTAAAGCATCAAACTGAAAAAGTATTAGAAATAGGAACGGCAATTGGTTATTCAGCAATAATGATGGCTCTTTCAAGTCCTAAGTTAAAAGTAGTTTCTATTGAAAGAGATGAAGCTAGGTATTTAGAAGCTATCAAAAATGTAAAAAGGTTTGGTTTAGAAGATAGAATTACACTTATATTTAATGATGCATTAAATGTTAATTTAGATGATAAGTTTGATTTAATTTTCCTAGATGGTGCAAAGGGCAAAAATATTGAGTTTGTAGAGCACTTTGCTAAAAATCTTGAGGATGATGGTTTCTTTGTTACCGACAATATGAGTTTTCATGGTTATGTAGATAAAGATGAAAGTGAAATTAAAAGTAGAAACTTAAGAGGATTAGTAAGAAAGATTAAAGCATATATTGATTACCTTAATAATTCTGATATTTATAATACTAGATTTTATGAAATTGGTGATGGTATAGCTGTTACTTCTAAAAAAGAAATTGGGTGATAATATGAAATTTTGTGTTGTACCAAAAGATACAAAAAATTTAGATAAATATAAAAAAATAGGGGCTGATGCCTTTATTTTTGGCTTAAAAGATATGTGTTCTGGTTATGATGGCATTAGTCTTGATGAAATTAAAGAGATTACTTTGGAAAATAGTGATAGTGAAATATTCGTAGCGATTAACAAAAACTTTTTTAATGATGAACTTCCAGTGTTAGAAAGTGCTTTGATTAGTCTTTCAAAATTGAATATTAAGGGTGTACTTTTCTATGATCTAGCTGTGTTAAGTATTAAACGAAGACTTAACCTTTCACTTGATCTTGTATGGAATCAGACACATATGGTTACTAATTATAATACGTGTAATTATTATTATGATAAAGGTGTTAAATATGGCATGCTTGCCACAGAAATTACTCTTGATGAAATGAATGAGATAAAAAGAAATACGGAAATGACTTTATTTTCATTTGTTATGGGGTATCCTTTGATGTCATTTTCTAGAAGAGATTTACTTGGTAACTATTATAAATCTTCTAATATACATAGCAAAAACGAAAAAGAAGCAATTTTTAATAATGACAAAAAATATATTATAGAAAAAGAGAAAAGTGGTAATGGCATTTATTATGGTGAAATATTAAATGGTATTACTACACTTAAGAATATTCTTTCTGACTATGTTATTTTAAATGAAAGGTATATAGATTTTGAAACATTTTCCAAAGTGTTTACTCTTTATAGAGAGTATTTTGAAACTGGTAATGATGCATTGCGTCAAAAGTCTGTTGAGCTAATTGGCGATGATACAGGTTTCTTTTATCAAAAGACTATATATAAGGTGAAGAATAATGAATAAGAAAGTAGAATTATTATCTCCAGCTGGAGATTTTGAAAGACTTAAAATAGCACTTCTATATGGTGCAGATGCTGTTTATTTTGGAGGAAGAGAATATAGTCTTAGGGCGAATGCTAATAATTTTAGTATTGATGATATTAAAAAGGCTACATCTTTTGCTCATAGCCTTGGTAAAAAAGTATATCTTACTTTAAATATTGTTTTTCATGATGAAGATTTGAATAATGTTTATGACTTTATTAAGGCTGTTGTTGATGCTGGAATAGATGCTTTTATAGTTAGTGATCCATTTATCATTAAATATATAAAAGATAATTTTAATGTGGAAGTTCATCTAAGCACACAAGGGTCTACTACTAATTTGGAAGCTGTTAGATACTGGAAAAGTGAAGGAATCGATAGAGTTGTATTGGCAAGAGAAGTTTCAATTAAGGAAATAAAAGAAATAAGTGAAAACGTTGATGTTGACCTTGAAGTATTTATTCATGGTGCAATGTGTACTTTTTATAGTGGTAGATGCTGTTTATCTAATTATTTTACTAATAGAGATTCTAATCGTGGTGGATGTGCACAAATTTGTAGGTTTGCATTTGACACTGATTATGATTCAAAGTTTACAATGGCTACAAAAGACTTGAATATGGCAGAACATATTGGTGATTTAATTGATGCTGGTGTTAAGTCTCTTAAAGTGGAAGGAAGAATGAGATCTCATTATTACCTTGCTACAGTTATTTCATCTTATCGTAAGATAATAGATGCTTATTATGATGGAACATTAACGAAAGAGGTTATTGAAAGAGAAGAAAAAATATTATCTCGTGTTGCTAATAGACCAACTAGTACACATTACTATTTGAAAAAAGCTGATGATACAGATCAATATTATACAGGTAGACAAGAGTTATCTAATCAAGATTTTTTAGGGCAAATTCTTTCGTATGATGAGAAAAATAAAATAATTACTCTTACACAAAGAAATTACTTTAAAGAGGGCGATGAAGTAGAAATATTTACGCCTAGTGGAAAGACATACTCTTTTGTAATTGATAATGTTTATGATGAAAATATGAATGATATTAAAGTGGCAAGACATCCAGAAGAAATTATTAAACTTAAATTTGATCATCAAATTGAAAAAGATTCTATGATGCGAAAGAAGGTTTTATAATGATGCTTGAAGATGTTAAGAGAGAAATATTAGACAGAGAAAATATTTTAGGAGAGTATGCTACTAAAACTAGAGAAGCAATTAGATTAAAAAGCATAGAAGAAGATATAAGACCAGCTTTCTTTCATGATACCGATAGAATTATTCATAGTAATTCCTATTCTAGATATAATGATAAAACCCAAGTTTTTTCGTACTCTGAAAATGATAATGTATCTAGAAGAATGGTTCATGTACAATTAGTTAGTAAAGTTGCAAGGACTATTGGGAAATGCCTTAATTTGAACGAAGATTTATTAGAAGCTATTGCACTAGGTCATGATATTGGGCATGCACCACTTGGACACACAGGAGAAAAGATTCTTGATGCGATATCAAGACGTGATTTAAATATTCCGTTTATGCATAATCTTCAAAGCGTAAGAACTTTTATGTGCTTAACAAATAATGGTGAAGGAAGTAATCTAACTATACAAGTTTTAGATGGAATTATGTGTCATAATGGTGAAATCTTAGAAGGTGAGTACGCTCCAGTTAAGAAAACTAAAGATGAATTTCTTAAAAACTATGAACTTTCTTGTCTTGATAAAGAGTACTCTGTTAAAGTTAAACCAATGACTTTAGAAGGCTGTGTTGTAAGGGTTTCAGATGTTATTGCATATTTAGGTAGAGATATAGAAGATGCTATTTTACTTGGAAAAATTAAAAGAGATGATATTCCAGTTAATATTTCTTCTGTTCTTGGAAATAGTAATAAGGATATTGTTAATTCAATTATCATAGATATAGTTAAAAATAGCTATGGTAAAAATAAGATAGTGTTAAGTAAAAATGTTTTTGCTGCCATGAATGAACTTATGAAGTTTAATTATGAACATATTTATAACCTTGCAAATACTAAGGAAGCACTTGAGTTTTATAAAGTATGTATAAATTCTGTATATGACTATTTTCTTAAAGATTTAGAAAGTAACAATAGAGAAAGTAAAATATTTAAAGTATTTTTAAATAAAATGAACAATGAATATTTAAGTAATAATTACTCAAAGATAGTTATTGATTTTATTGCAGGAATGACTGATGATTACTTACTTAAAACATATAATGAGATTGAAAATAAAAAATAGGAATTATTTTTTCTAATCATAATATAATAGAAAAGAATGGCTTTGATGTTACAAACTGTTAACAAACTTATCTTGACATATTTAGCTTTTTGTGATATCATTGTGTCTATTGAAAAAGAGGTGATTGTGTCATGAAAGAAAAGAAAACTTTATTAACAAAAGAAGGTTTAGCTGAATTAAGAAATGAACTTGATGAACTTATAAATGTTAAAAGACCAGCTAACTTAAAAGCAATAAAAGAAGCAAGAGCTCTAGGTGATTTGTCAGAAAATGCTGACTATGATGCTGCTAAAAATGATCAAGCAGAATTAGAAGGTAGAATTAAAAGAATCGAGAAAATGCTAGAGAACTATGAAATTATAGAAAAAACAACTTCTGATAAGGTAGGACTTGGTTCTACTGTTGAAATCAAATATGTTGATGATGACGAAGTTGATGAATATAAAATAGTAGGTAGCCAAGAGGCTGATCCGTTTATGAGCAAGATTTCTAATGAATCTCCAATTGCTAAAGCATTACTTAATAAGAAAATCGGAGATATAGTAGAAGTAGATAGTCCAAATGGAGTTTACAAAATAGAAATTACTTCAATTAAATAGTGATTATGAAAAAAATATCGTTTTGATATTTTTTTTTGCATTTTTTTAGGAATTTTAAAACTTACTCGACATAATAATATTGTTGCAACGTTAAGCTCATGAGTGATTAGAGGTGATTAAATAAAGAAAATAGAATGCGTTATGCAAGATGGTGTTAAGGACTGTGGTATCTGTTCACTTTTAACTATTGTTAGATATTATAATGGTAATTATTCTAAAGAGTATTTACGTACCATTACAAATACTACTAAAGATGGTGTTACAGCTTTTGCCTTGTTAGAAGCAGCCAAGAATATAGGGTTTGATGCTGTTGGTGTTACAGGAGATGCTTTGGATATTGCAAAGAAAAACTTGCCTTGTATTGCCCATGTTGTTATTCAAAATAAATATAAACACTTTCTTGTTATTTATAAAATAGATAAAAAAAATAAAGTTATAATGCTTGCGGATCCTAGTCAAGGATTAGTTAAAATGAATGTTAATGACTTTGAAAAAATGTCTACAAAAGTCTTTCTATTTTTAAAACCAAATAAAAAAATACCATATGTTAAAAATGAGAGTAAAGTTAAGAATATAATATGTAATTTTCTAAATGAAAATAAAATATCACTCTTTATTATTTTACTTTTATCATTTTTATACAATATCATTTCTATCATGACATCCTTTAATTTTCAACTTATAATGAGTTATGCTTTGAAATATGGATCTAAATATAACTTATATATAATCTTTATAAGTATGCTTATCTTATACATTTTAAAAGAATTACTTATTTATGTTAGAAATTTAGTTGTTAATTTTATTAGTCTTAAACTTGATTATAGTTTAATTACTAATGTATATTCACACATTCTTAACCTTCCTTATAGTTATTATAGAAATAGGCCAGTTGGAGAAGTTATTATGCGAATAAATGATTTAAGTGAGTTAAAAGACTCGGTTAGTCAGTTAATTGTAACTTTTCTTTTGGATATTTTTCTAATTATAATTACTTTAGTATTTTTATTTATGATAAATTTTAAACTTACTTTAATAGTAATTTTCACTTTGATTTTATATTTTTTGATAACCTTTATATATAATAAAATTCTATTTAAAATGCTGAGACTAAATAAAACCAATTCTAGTGCAGTTAATACTTTTATGGTTGAATCAATAGAAGGTGTCATGTCTATAAGAGGAAGTAATACTTTCTTACAATTTAAAGATAAATTTTCATCTTTGTATAATAACTTTATAATTAGTAGTTATAACTTTTTTAAAAAATATAATACCTTAAATTTTCTAAACAATTTTTTGATTTCAATACTTATCGTAGTGATAATTACCATGGGGAGTATTTTTGTTATTGATGGTAATATGGACTCTAGTAGTATAATTACTTATTACAGTGTTCTTTGTTTTTTTCTAGAACCAGTTAAGAATGTTGCTAATTTTGATGTTGTTGTTAAGAAATCTAGAATTTCTATTGAGCGTATAGAAGAGCTTTTAATGGTGGAGGAAGAAAAGATTCTTCTAGATAATCAAAAAATTACTGGCAAATTAAAAAACATTTTATTTAAAGATGTTACTTTTAGTTATGATTTTAAAAACAATGTTGTTAACAAGCTTAACTTGAAAATAGATGAAGGAGAAAAAGTTGTCATATATGGTAAGTCTGGATCAGGTAAAAGTACAGTAGCTAAGATACTGACTAGATATTTAGATGTAGAAAGAGGTAAAGTTTTTATAAATGGTTATGACATAAACGATTATAATCTCTGGTCTATAAGAGAGGGTATTACATATGTTTCTCAAAATGAATTTTTGCTTACTGATACAATATATAACAATATAAATATGAAAGGTACACGTGATGCAGAGTATATATTTGATGTTTGCAAGATGATTGGAGTAGACAAGATAGTTAAGTTTAAAAATGGTGGTTATAATATGATTCTTGAAGAAAATGGTTCAAATATAAGTGGTGGTGAAAGGGAAAGAATATTACTTGCTAGAGCATTTGTAAGAGATAGTGACGTTTATATACTAGATGAATCTTTTAGTGAGATAGATTCTTTAGGTGAAAGAGAAATACTTGGGAAAATATTTTCAAAATATAAAGATAAAATGATTATTGTTATTTCTCATCGAATGGATAATAATGATTTGTATGATAGAAGAATATGTATGGAGGAGTTATGAGGAAATGTCTATAAGAAATTATCAAATTAAATTTGAAAATATGAATCTGTCATTTGGATTGTTACTTGTATTTTTTATAATTTCATTTAGTATTGTTATTATTAGTTTTGTGCTTAGTCAAAATTTACTTGAATATCATAGTGGTGTTTTGGTTAAAAATGATAATGGTATTTTTACTACTATTGTGCCTTCAAAGTATGCAGAAAGTTTTGAAAGGGATGATACTATTTTAGCTTGTGGCAAGAAAGTTACTTACAAGCTTAACAATGTTTCTGAAGCTTCTAGTGGTACAAGAAAAGTTGATTTTTCAATGAAAGATGATTGCTTTAATGATGGACGTTATTTTAACTTTAGCATTGAAACTTTTAAAAGCACGTTATTTAATCACTTTGTGAAAATAGTGAAAGGAGAAGTATAGTATGACTGAATTAACTTTAGATAAGTTAAAAGAAGTAAAAGGCGGAGGTTTTTCTATTTGGGCTTGTGCTGGAATAATTGCAGGAGTTGTTTTTATAGCAGGAGTAATCGATGGTTATGTAAGACCGCTTCCATGTCGTGATTAGAAAGGAGTTTTATGAAAAGAGAATTAACGAGTACTGAACTTTGTTTAGTAATTGGAGGACTTGATCTTACAGGGACTCTGATAAATGCTTTTACAAGTGGAATTAAGGTTATCCTTGATGTTGGAAGAAGTCTTGGTACTTCTTTTAGAAGACTTTCTGGAAATAATTTATGCCCTGTAAAATAAAAAGTTTTTTAGTTCTTAACTGGAAGAAGATACTTTTTGTTATGTTTTCGCCATTTATTGCATATTTTTTCAATGTTTTAATTGTTTCAATATTCAATACTGGCACATATGTAGGAAACTTTCTTAGATACTTGTATTTGTATTTTGTTACTTAAAACAAAAAGAAAAGATTTATTTCTTTTCTTTTTTTTGTAAAACAGTTAATTTTGTCAAAAAAAGTTAACTAGCTAGGAATTTAAACAATATATCGTAATTTAACTGAGATTTAAATGTTTCCACCCTTGTTTTTAATTCACACATTTAGTATAATATCTTATATACAGTAGGAGTGTTATATGAGAAAGATATATACAGGTATAGATGTTGGCAGTGATAGTATAAAAATTGTTACAAGTGAATTTTTAAACGATAGATTCTACACTTTGGCTTCAGTTTCAGTTAAATCTGTAGGTATTACAAGAGGTATTATCACTGATTATGATATGGCTTTAAACTCTTTAAATTTAGCCAAAAAAGAAATTGAAAAAGCGCTAGGAACTAGTGTTAATAAAGCAATTATAACAGTTCCATCTAATGATAGGAATCTATCTGTTATAGAAGGATCTATAAATTTATATAATGAGTTTGTAACAGGAGAAGATGTTACTGCTGTTTTAGGGGAAGCTTCTGTTGATAGAGTAGAAGAAAATGAAGAAATAGTTTCTATAATACCAATATTATTTTCTCTTGATGAAGATAGATTAACTCCTAATCCAAATGGAGCAAAATCAAGTGTACTTGGTGTTAAGGCACTTTTAGCAAAAGCACCGAAAAAACAAGTATATAGCTTTTTAAAACTTTTTGCAGATGCTAATATAGAAGTTGTCGATGTTACATTTAACTGTATAGGAGATTATTTTGAAGCAAGAGATAAAGAGACAGATAATACTTTCGGAGCTTTGATAAATATTGGACACGAAAAAACAGATGTATCAATTTTTAACAAGGGAATATTGATAAAAAATAGTATAATTAACTTAGGAAGTAAGAACATAGATAAAGACATTTCCTATGTTTATGGGATTGATATAAATGCAGCGAGAGAGCTAAAAGAGAAGTTTGCTCTTGCAAGTAGACGATATGCAGATATAAATGAGACTGTTGAGTTTATGGCAGATGATAAAGACAAAGTAACAATAAACCAATATGAGATAACAGAAGTGGTAGAAGCTAGAATTGTAGAGCTATTAAAACTTGCAAAAAAAGAGATAAATAGCTTAACAAAAAGAAAAATTAGTTATATAATTGTTACAGGTGGTATTGCAGAATTGATGGGGTTTAGCTATGTAGTGGAAAACATATTGGGAATAAATTCTTCGACTTTGAATGCTACAAGTATTGGAATTAGAAACGATAAGTTCTCTAGTGCTATTGGAATAATCAAGTATTTTCATAATAAAATGGCTTTACGTGAGAGGGATATTTCAATGCTAGATGAAGATGAGATAAATGAAATGATGCAAAACAAAAAAAGTGAATTAGGGCTAAATAATGACGTAACAACAAGCAAGATATTTGGCTATTTTTATAATAACTAAGGAGGATATACAATGTTGGGTGGATTAGAAATGGACCAGTTAGCGAAAATAAAAGTTATAGGTATTGGTGGTGGCGGTGGTAATGCTATCAACAGTATGGTTGAGACTGGTGTTAAAGGTGTAGATTTCATTGCGGCAAATACTGATTTACAAGCTTTAAATAATTCTAAAGCTGATATAAAGATACAGCTTGGTAAAACTGGGCTTGGTGCTGGTGCTAAACCAGAAGTTGGTAAAGAGGCAGCATTAGAAGCAAAAAAAGAAATTGAAGAAGCATTAACTGGTGCTGATATGGTATTTATTACTTGTGGAATGGGTGGTGGTACTGGATCAGGAGCAGCACCAATTGTTGCAGAAATTGCTCAAGGTCTTGGTGCACTTACAGTAGCTATAGTTACTAAACCATTTACATTCGAAGGCAGAAAAAGAATGGAAAACGCACTTTTTAGCCTTGAAGAGTTAAAAAAACATGTTGATACTCTTATAGTTATTCCAAATGATAGATTAAGAGAGATTATTGATAAAACAACGCCAATGCTAGAGGCATTTAAAGAAGTTGATAACGTTCTTCGTCGTGGTGTACAATCAATCACAGACTTAATTGCTGTAGTAGGACTTGTTAACCTTGACTTTGCTGATGTAAAAGCAGTTATGGAGAAGAGTGGAAATGCAATAATTGGTATTGGTATTGGTATGGGAGAAGAAAGAGCTATTGAAGCTGCTAAACAAGCAGTTTCATCACCACTTCTTGAAACATCTATTTCAGGTGCTACTGATGCAATAATCAATATTACTGGTGGAGTAAACTTAACTTTATTTGAAGCTGAACAAGCAGCAGAAGTTGTTAGAGCAGCAGCAAATACAGATATAAATACAATTTTTGGTTCTGTAATCAATGAAAACTTAACTGATGAAGTTATTGTTACTGTTATTGCTACAGGATTTGATAAGAATAAAGAAAAAGAACCATTATATAAGAATGTCCAAACAGTTGAATCACAAACTCCTATTAGAAGAACTAGAGTTGAAGCTGTTGAGCAAAGAATTGAAAATTTAAATGATGATGATGACAGTGATGAAGGAAGTAAATATGAACTTCCACCATTCTTAAGAGACAAAAATTTCTAGAAGATGTAAGAAACCGTAAAAAAATATACGGTTTTCTTTTTTTTGCTTAATTTTTAAGGATAATTTTAGGAATTTTGTAAATTATTATGCTATAATATTCCTATAGACTGGAGAGTAGTTATGGGAAAAAAGAAAAGTAGAAAAGATGATAAAAAGAAAAAGTTTGAGTATAGCACTGGGTTATATGGTGTTGTTTTAATAATCCTTGCTATTATGGCTTTTGGTCCTGGTAAGCCACTTGGGTATATTGGAAAGCTTGCTAGAAGTTTTGCCATATTTTTATTTGGTACTTTAGACTGGTTATTTATAGCTGCAGTATTTTGCGTTGGTGTTTATATGCTTTTCAAAGGCAAATCACCTTCGTTTTGGTCTACAAAATTTATTGGTCTTTTAATTGTTATGATAGGAGTACTTGTTTTTGCTCATTTAAATTATGTTATTGAAAATAGTGGCAATGCAGAAATAATCTTTAAAGAGACTGTAGATGACATAATGGCTACTACAGAAAGCATTAAAAATGGAGTCCCTTTTACTACTTATGGTAGTGGAATTATTGGATGTGCTCTTGCAGTAGCATTTAATATTTTGTTTGATTATACTGGTACAAAAATAGTTGCAATAATTTTAATGATTACAGGTACTTGTTTCTTTACGGGATTCTCTATTGTTGATTTTGTAAAAAACGGTATTGAAAAGAGTAAGTCTATTATTAAAAAGAAAGAAAAGAACTCTGACTCTAAAGATAAAGATGAAGAAGAGAAGAAAAGCCCTGTTGTTATTATTAACGATAATAATGCACCAAAGGAAGAGACTGATCCAGCTGAACCAAAGCTTGTTATTTCAAGTATTGATGAATTGAAAAGAATGAATAACGAAGTAAGAGAAGAAAAGGAAGAAGAAAATAAACCTGCTGAAGTAGTTGAAAATGTCCAAACTGCTCCTAAGAGTAACTATATTTTACCTACACTTAGTCTTCTTAAACCTCCTGAACGTAAAAAAAGCTTAAATAATCAAGCTGTTATTGAAAAAAATATAATGATACTTGAAAAAACTTTACGCGATTTTGGAATTATTGGTAAGGTTGTTGAAGTCAATAGTGGACCTAGTGTTACTCAGTATGAGATGGAAATTCAAACAGGTACAAAACTAAGTAAATTGTTAAGTATAAATCGTGAACTTTCTTTAGCATTAGCTAAAAAAGATATAAGAATAGAAGCACCTATTCCAGGAAAAAGTACGGTTGGAATTGAAATTCCTAATGAAACTGTAGCTATGGTATCGTTAAGAGAGATACTTGAGAATGTTCCTCAAAACAAAGTTGGTAATAAACTTTTGGTTGCTCTTGGTAAAAACATTATGGGTAAGAGCTTGTTTGCAGAAATTGATAAAACTCCTCACTTATTAGTAGCCGGTGCTACTGGTAGTGGTAAATCAGTTTGTATTAACTGTATAATTGCATCAATTTTAATGCGTGCTAAACCTGATGAAGTAAAACTTGTCTTGGTTGACCCTAAGAAAGTAGAGCTTTCTGTTTATAATGGGATTCCTCATTTACTTATGCCAGTTGTAACGGATCCTAAAAAAGCTAATGTTGCTCTTCAAAAAATGGTTGATGAAATGGAAAGGCGTTATGACGAGCTAGAAGAGAAGAATGTTAGAAATATTAAAGGTTACAACGAATGGGTTGATAAAGAAAACCAAGTTAGAAGTGAAGACGATAAGATAGCTAAGATGCCTTATATAGTTGTTATTGTCGATGAGCTTGCAGATCTTATGATGGTAGCAGGAAAAGAAGTTGAAGACTCTATCATGAGAATTACTCAAAAGGCAAGAGCTGCAGGTATTCATCTTATTGTAGCAACACAAAGACCATCTACTGATGTAATTACAGGTGTTGTAAAAGCAAATATTCCATCACGTATATCATTTGCAGTTTCTAGTGGTATAGATTCACGTACTATCCTTGATCAAACTGGTGCTGAAAAACTACTTGGAAAAGGTGATATGTTATTCTTACCGATGGGAGAAAGTTCTCCAGAGAGAATACAAGGCGCTTATGTTTCAGATGAAGAAATAGAATCACTTGTTGCATATACTGTTGAACAACAAAAAGCTCAGTATGATGAAAAATTCATGAATTTAAATGCTGCTAAGGATATGGGAAATGCTGGTGGCGCTGTTCATGAGACTGAGGAAGAATATGATGATCCGTTGTACGATGAAATAGTTGAGTTTGTGATAACATCTGGTAAAGCATCTGCATCGCTTTTACAAAGAAGATTTAAACTAGGTTACAATAGAGCAGCAAGAATAATCGATTTACTTGAAGAAAGGGGAATAATTGGCCCACAAAATGGCTCTAAACCTCGTGAGGTTTTGGTAAAAATAGATAATAGTGAAAATATGGATAATAACTAAGTATTAACTTGGTTATTTTTAACTAAAAAGGAAAGAAGGTAATAATTATGGCAACGCCACATATTGAATCAAAAAAAGAAGAAATAGCAAAAGTAGTACTTATGCCTGGAGATCCACTTCGTGCTAAGTACATTGCTGAGAAATTTTTAGAAAATGCAAAAGTAGTTAATAAAGTTAGAAATGCTTTGGCATATACAGGTTATTACAAAGGGAAAATGGTTACTGTTTTTTCTTCAGGAATGGGTATGCCTAGTATGGGAATATACTCGTATGAATTATATAAATTCTATGATGTTGATACAATTATTAGAATAGGCTCTGCTGGTGCTTATACAGATGAAGTTAAAATTTATGATGTATTGTTAACGCTTGCATCTTATTCAGAGTCAACATTTGGTAAAGTTCAAAATGGTGATTCTACAAATATTTTGTATTCAAGTGATGAAATAAATAAAAAAATTATTGAAACAGCAGAAGAGCTTTCTATTGAATTAAAACGAGGTACTATTCATAGTAGTGATGTCTTTTATAAAGAAAATGATAATTTTAAAGAACTTTATGAAAAATATGGTTGCCTTGCTTGCGAAATGGAATCTTTTGCACTTTTCCATAATGCAAAAGCACTTAATAAAAAAGCAGCATGTCTATTAACTATTTCAGATAGCCTTGTGACACATGAAGCAACAACTAGTGAGGAAAGAGAAAAAAGCTTTACTGATATGATGAGATTAGCACTTGAAGCAGCTATAAAATTATAAAAAATATTTAAATGAACATAATAAAAAAAGAGGTGAGAATTTGATATATAAGAAAAAAAACATGGGATCATTCAATCTTCATATGATTAAGACAGATCGATTTAAAACTGTTAATATTGAAGTCATAATGCGTAATAAAATAGAAAAAGAAAAGATAACACTTACTAATTTTTTATCATCTATTCTTTCTTATACTACTAAAAAGTATCCATCTAAGAATAAGATGGCGCTAAAGGTTCAAGATTTATATTCTCCTAAAATATTTCCTTCGTGTTATAGAGTTGGGAACTTTTACAACTTAGATTTCAATGTACATATGCTTGATGAAAAGTATAGTGAAAAAGGAATGTTAGAAGAAACTTTTCAACTTTTAAGTGATATTATTTTTGATCCTAATGTAGATTGTGACAGCTTTGATAAAGTAAGTTTTGATGTTGTAAAAAATAATGAAAAGTCACAAATAGAAAGATTGAAAGAAGATCCTAGAAAATATTCTATTATAAAAATGCTAGAAGCAATGGATAGTGATAAACCTTATTCTTATTGTGAATATGGTTATATGGAAGATCTTGAGAAAATAACACCAAGTAACCTTTATACATTCTACAAGGAATTCATGAATAAAAGTGTGATAGATGTGTTTGTTTTGGGTAATATTTCTTTTGATGAGATTACAAAAATAGTAAAAGAAAAACTTAAATTCAGAATATTTAGAAATAATGATGATAGCCCAATATTAGAACCAAAAAAAGCAAGAGGAAAAGTTCAAGTCTTTAAAGAACCTGATAATACAACACAAGCAAAACTTAGCATCGGATGTACTATTGACAAAATGAAAAAGTTTGAAAGAGAATATGTTTTAAATTTATATAACTTGATACTTGGTGCTACAGCAGATTCTAAGTTCTTTAAAAATATAAGAGAAAAGTACTCTTTATGTTACTATGTTTCTTCAATAGGTAATAAACTTGATAATTTATTTATTATTACATCTGGTATTACAAAAGAAAATTTAGATAAGATGCTTATACTTATAAATAAGGAAATGACAGATATGGTTAATGGTAACTTTACTGATACAGATATTGAGAATGCTAAAAAGTATTATCTTTCAATATTAGATGAAGCACTTGACAGACCTAATCAGATTATTTCTTCATATTATGCAGTAGATTTGTGGGGGATAGATAAAATAGAAAAAAGACGTGAAGAGATTTTAAAAGTAACTAAAGATGATATTATTAAATTTGCTAAAAAAGTTCATATGGATACAGTGTTTTTGCTAGGGGGAGATAAAAATGAAAAAGAAAATGCTTGAAGGAATTGAACAAGAAGTTATTACAGAAACACTTGATAATGGGCTAAAAATATTCTTAATGCCTTTTAAGAATAGAAAAAATTACTCTATAAATTATATGACAATATTTGGTGCTGCTATTGATAAATTTAAAGTTAATGGTAAAGTATGTACACCACCATCTGGAGTAGCTCATTTTTTGGAACATAAAATGTTCGAACAAGAAACTGGAGAAGATCCTTTTGAATTCTTTTCGAAAACTGGTAGTGATGCCAATGCATCAACGGGTTATAAAAGTACGTCATATACAGTTGAAGGCACTAATAATATAGAAGAAAACTTGGAATTTTTACTTAACTATGTTAATAGCCCTTATTTTACTGACGAAAACGTAGAAAAAGAAAAAAATATTATTGTAGAAGAAATAAATATGTACAATGATGAACCTGAAAGTAGAATGTATAACGAAAGCAGTAAAGCAATTTTTAAAAGGCATTCAATGAGAATAGATATTGGTGGAACAGAAGAAAGTGTTAGAAAGATTACTAAAGATGATTTGTATTCTTGCTATAATGCTTTTTATATACCAAGTAATATGTATCTTTTTATATCCGGAAACTTTGATGCAGAAAGTATCTTAAAGGTAATTAAAAATAACAAACTTTTGAATGAGAAAAAAAATAATCCTGTTGTTTCTGTTATAAGACCTAATGAACCTTTAGAAGTAAATAAGAAAAAAATAGAATTAAAACTTGATAATGTTGTTAAACCAAAAATGATTTTTACATTAAAAATATCTTTGAAAGACTTACATTTTGAAGATAAGTATAAGTTTGTACTTCTTACTACTTTTATATATGATATTCTTTATGGCAGTGCTTCTATTTTTAAAGAAGAGGCCTTGAGTGATAATCTTTTTACTGAATTTGTAGCATCAAAAATGGTAATTGATGATTTCCTTTTAATAGAGTTTATGGCAGAGTCATCTAGTCCTGAAAAGTTAAAAGAGAAAATTGTTGAATACTTTAATAATAAAGAAATTACAAAAGATGACGTTGAAAGATATAAGAAAACATATATATCAAGTTATGTGTTAAGTTCTGATAGGGTTCAGTCAACACTTAATGGTGTAATTGAAAGTGTTGTTGATTATGGTGATGTAATATATGATAAAATAAATATAATAAGAGGTATTACACTTGATGATGTCCTTTTAGCAAAGTCAAAAATTGATATTGATAATTCTTCTTTAGTTGTAGCGTATTCAAAGAAATAATTGAAAGTACTTTTGATGCTTTCTTTTTTTTACAAAAATACTTTTTAATCTTTTTGTTCTGTGCTATAATCTTTTTAGAATAGGGTGGCAAGTATGAATAATAGTTTGGGAAAAATAATTGATGTTGAAGGCAACATAGTTACAATTAGTATTGATTCAAATATTTTAAATTGTGGTAACTTGATGAACATTCATGTTGTTTTCGATGACAGAAAGAAAAAATTAGTAGGAGAAATCCTTAAAGTAGATAAAGAATATATAAAAGTTGGTATTGTTGGTGAGTTTGTTGGTGAAAGATTTGTTCCTGGTGTTACAGTAAAGCCTTCTTTTTCATCTTTTGTACGAATTATTTCAATCGGAGAGTTATCACTTATTTTGGGTAAACAAGAGATAACAGATAGTACTCAAATAGCACTTGGTACATCTTCTGTGTATGCTAACTACAAAATAAATGTTGAAGTTAACCCATTTTTTAGTAACCATTTTGCAATACTTGGTAATACTGGATCTGGTAAAAGTTGTACTTTTGCAAGAATAATTCAAAACATTTTTACTACATCAAAATATTTACCTGTTAATGCCAATATGTTTATTTTTGATGCATATGGCGAATATAAAAATGCATTTAGTTTTTTACATAACTTTAATCCAAGCCTTAACTTTAAGACATATACTACAAATACACGTCAAAGTGATGCGGAAATACTTAGAATTCCTTTATGGCTTTTAGATGTTGATGATATTGCTATTTTACTTGGCGCTACTAATTCAATGCAGCTTCCAATAATTGAAAAAGCGTTAAAACTTGTTCCTGTGTTAGTAGGTACAAATGAAGAAGCAATTAGATTAAAAAATGACATTATTGCAAGAGCACTATTGGATATTTTGAAAAGTGGAAAAGATTCTATAAAGATAAGAGACCAAATAACAGCAGTATTATCTACTTTTAATACAGAACTTTTGAATCTAGAGAGCAAAATAATTCAACCAGGTTATGTTAGAACTTTAAAACAATGTATATATGTTGATAATAATGGAAAAATGCAAGAGATGGAACTTGTTGTTAATTTCATAAGTACATTTATTGTTGAAGGACTTGAACTAAACGCTCCTCGTGGTGATGTAATGTATGATTTGAAAGATTTGGAAAATGCACTTGATTTTGCACTTATTTCTGAAGGAATACTTAAGAGTGATAAAGTCTTTGACTATGCAAATATTTTATCAGTTAGACTACATTCTTTAGCAAATAGTAGTTATCAAGAATATTTTAAATATGACAAAATGGTTAATAGGGGAGCTTATATAAGTGACTTACTTACTACAAAAGAAGGCAAAAAAGTTCAGCTTATAGACTTTAATATTAACTATGTTGATGATAGAATGGCAAAAGCAATTACAAAAATTATTTCTAAAATATTATTTGATTATTCTGTAAACAATGATATTAGAGGTAAAACACCTTTCCATATAATTATAGAAGAAGCACATAGATATGTTCAAAATGATAAAGATGCAGAACTTCTTGGATATAATATCTTTGATAGAATAACAAAAGAGGGAAGAAAATACGGTATCCTTTTGGGCTTAATTACTCAAAGACCAAGTGAACTTAGTGATACTAGTATTTCTCAGTGTTCTAACTTTATTATACTTAGAACATTACATCCTAAAGATTTACAGTATATAAAAGAAATGGTTCCTAATGTAAGTGATGAGATTTTGGCGATACTTAAAACATTACAGCCAGGATGTGCAATAGCATTTGGTAGTGCATTTAAGGTTCCAGTTTCTCTTAAAATGGAAAGACCTAATCCTGAACCTTATAGTAGCAATAGTGATGTTGCAAAAATATGGTATGCATTATAAATGTAAACAGGCTTAAGTTTTTGATAAAGTACTTTGAAAAGTATTGTAAAGTATGTTAAAATGTTGTATATAGATAATGGAGGATAGAGAGATGGCATTTGAAAAGATTAAGGGTATTTTTGGTAGCCAAGAGGATATAGATGAAGAAACTATTGATGATAGTACAGTTATGGGTGACGGTAGTTATGTTCCAAAGAGTGCTGAGAACACAATGATTTTATTAGAACCTAGAGCATATTCTGAGTCACAGCAAATTGCAGATTACTTGAAAGGCAATTCTTCAGTTGTAGTTAACTTAAAAAGAGTTACACCTGATCAAGCAAAGAGAATTGTAGATTTCTTGAGCGGTACTATATATGCAATTGGTGGAGATTTACAAAAACTTGGAGGAGGAATATTTCTTTGCACACCTAAATCAATTAGTGTAGAAGGAAAGATTTCTGATGACAATGCAAAACCAGCAAAAAGTAATAAAAAGACAGAAGAAGTAGAAGAGGATGAATATAACTGGTAGTTTTATTAACTGTTTAGGTGGTGATTACTTTGGATAAATTTAAAGTTGAAGATAAAGGATATAGTGTTTCTGAAGTTAATAAATTTGTTGATGATGTAATTGCCCAAACTGAAGGCATGCTTGATAAAATGAAAAAACTTCATGATGACAACGAGAAATTAAAAAGTGAGATAGTAAACTATAAGAAAAGTGAAGGAGAACTTAAACGAGCACTTTATAAAGCAGAAGAAGCAAGTACAGAAATACGAAAAGGTGCTTATGAAGAAAGAAACTCTATAATAGATGATGCTAGAAAAAATGCTTCAAGAATTGTTAATGATGCACTTTTACGAGCAGAAAAAATTGAAATTAGATCTGACACTTTAGAGAGAAACATGAGGATTTTTAAAAGAAAATTAAAACTAGTTGTTGAACAACAACTAGCCGTTATAGACGAAATAGAAGAGTTAAAATTGAAATAACTCTTTTTTTGTCATAAAAAAATATTTGGGAATGCCAAATATTTTAATTATGCAGTTTTTTCTTCAGTATTAACTTTTTCTGCTTTTCTTAATGTTCTTGCTTCTTTAGCACTAATTCTTACTTTTGTACCATCTTCAAGTCTTACAACTTGTAAATTTAATGCTTGAGTACTGTTAGTTGTATTTAAAGCATGTGAACGAATTCTTTTGTTTAAATTAGGTTTTCTATTTGATATATTTATTGCCATGATAAGACCTCCTTTGTTTAAAATTAACTTGCCATATAAATTTATCATAAAATTACCTTTAAGTCAAATGAATTAAGCTAAATATCGAAAAAATAGATATTATTCTTGCTAAATTACACTTTATGGTTTAATATTTAAGTATAGTTTATTTAATGAAATTTGATTGTTTTTTCATATAAACATATAATATATTATAAATAGAAGAAAAAAATGTTAAAATCGTATTGACTTTGAACAATTTTCAATGTTATAATCTATTTGTTGCTTTTGAAAGAAGTAAAATTTTTCATAAGAGGTTGGAGGAATACCCAAGTCTGGTTGAAGGGACCGGTCTTGAAAACCGGGAGGCCGCGCAAGCGACGCAGGGGTTCGAATCCCTTTTCCTCCGCCATTATATATCGCGGGATGGAGCAGCTCGGTAGCTCGTTGGGCTCATAACCCAAAGGTCGTAGGTTCAAATCCTACTCCCGCAACCAATGGTTTCGTAGTGCAGTGGTTAACACGTCTGCCTGTCACGCAGAAGATCGCGGGTTCAATCCCCGTCGAAACCGCCATATGGCTCTGTAGCTCAGTCGGTAGAGCAGAGGACTGAAAATCCTTGTGTCGATGGTTCGATTCCATTCGGAGCCACCATTTAATAAAGTGAAAATTAACGTATCCAATGCGCTCGTAGCTCAGCTGGATAGAGTGTTTGGCTACGAACCAAAAGGTCAGGGGTTCGAATCCCTTCGAGCGCACCATTTTGTTGTTCGGGAAGTGGCTCAATTTGGTAGAGCACTTGGTTTGGGACCAAGGGGTTGCAGGTTCAAATCCTGTCTTCCCGACCATTTTGTATTTAACCTTGAGTAATCAAGGTTTTTTTTTGCCAAGAATTTAATAGTGATTTTCATTGATGTTGTAATAAAAGCTGTGATATACTCTTAATAGAAAATAGGTGAGTTTTTATTATGATAAAAGAAGATTTTACCGAGTATTATGAGATAGTAAAAGATATCCTTGAAAACAAAGAATTTCAAAAAAGAAAAGAATATCCACATCATGAAGATGAAAGTGTTTATGAACACTCACTTAAAGTATCAATACTTGCTTATAGATTGGCTAAGAAAAACGGCTTTGATTATAGAAGTGCTGCTATAGGAGGTTTGCTACATGATTTTTATAGTGAACCATGGCAAAATAAAAAGAAGAAAACAAAACTTTTTAAAATGCATGGATTTGTTCATGCTAAAGAAGCTTGCGTTAATGCAGAAAAAGAATTTGGGGCTTTAATAACACCAAAAATTAAAGATATAATAATAAAACACATGTTTCCACTTAACATAACACCACCTAAGTATGTAGAGTCTTGGCTAGTAACATTTGCAGATAAAGTAGCATCTTCTAATGTACTTTTGCATCCAACACAATATCCAAAGTACTTAGGTATACATAAAAAAGCAAAAACAACAGTTTAAAATGATAGGAGATACAAAATGAACAAAAAAATGGATTGGTATAAAATAACTGCAATTATAATTATGGTTGTTAGTACACTTTACTTATTTATTAGTATGCTAAAATAGGATGTGATAATATGGGAAAACTTTATGTAGTTGCAACTCCAATTGGAAATTTAAGCGATATTTCAGAAAGAGCTTTAAAGATACTTGAAGAAGTAGATTTTATTGCTGCTGAAGATACACGACAGACCGTTAAAATACTTAATCACTTTAATATAAAAAAACAAATGACAGCGTATCATAAATTTAACGAAAGAAGTAAAAGTGGTGCAATTATAGAAAAAATTCTAAATGGCAGTGATGTTGCTTTAGTATCTGATGCTGGAACACCTTGCATATCTGATCCTGGATATGAGCTTGTAAAGTTAGCAAGAGAAAATAAAATAGAAGTAATAGGAATTCCGGGACCTTCAGCAATAATTACAGCACTTTCAATATCTGGACTTGATACATCAAATTTTACTTTTATAGGATTTTTGCCAGTTGATAACAAAAAACTCAGAGAGAAAATTGAACAAATTAAGAAAAGTAGTTTTTCAACTTTTATTATATATGAGTCTCCTAAAAGACTTTTAAAACTTGTTGAACTTTTGAAAGAAAATTTTATGGATAGTAAAATATTTATTGCATCAGATTTAACTAAAATACATGAAAGATCATTTTTTGGAAATATAGAGGAAGTCTACGATATTATAAAAAATGATGAGAAAATAGAAAAGGGCGAATATGTAGTCGTACTTGAAAAAAAATTAGAAAAAATAGAGCTAGTAGAAAAGAAAGGCTATTCAATTGAGGCAGAACTTATTGATATTATCGTAAAAGAAAAGTGTGATATAAAGACAGCAATTAAAATACTTAATGAAAAAAATAAAAATTTAAAAAAGAATGATATTTATAATGCATCATTAAATATTAAAAAAATTTTTAACTGATAACTTGTTTATCAGTTTTAAAATGTAAAAAAATGACCAAGATAAATAATATGATAAAAAAATGTAGATTAAGAATTGAAAATTTGATATAATGTAACCTATGCGTAATTTAAAGACAATGCATAGCTAGATGATTGAGGAGGTAATAAAATGAGAGAAGAATGGAAAAACTTTAAAGAAGGAGACTGGACTAAAGAGATAAATGTCAGTGACTTTATTCAAAAAAACTATGAAGCATATGATGGTGATGAATCTTTCTTATCTGGTACTTCTAAAAAGACAAAAAAGGTTTGGAATATTTGTGAATCTCTTTTACAGGAAGAACTTAAAGTACATGTACTTGACATTGATGTAGATCATATGTCTGGTATTGATGCTTTTGCTCCTGGATATATAGATAAGAAAAATGAAGTTATAGTTGGACTTCAAACTGATGCGCCGCTTAAGAGAATAGTTAACCCTTATGGTGGTATTAGAATGGTTTATCAAGAACTAGAATCTTATGGTTATAGTTTAAATAAAGATGTTGACAAGTATTTTAATGAATTTAGAAAAACACATAATCAAGGTGTATTCGATGCTTATACTACTGATATTAGAAAGGCAAGACATGTTGGACTTTTGACAGGACTTCCTGATGCTTATGGTAGAGGTAGAATTATAGGTGACTATAGAAGAATAGCACTTTATGGTATCGATTACTTAATGGAATGCAAAAAGGATGAATGGGAAAATAAATTATTAGGCCCTATGACTGATGAGCTTATAAGATTACGTGAAGAAGTTTCAATGCAATATAGAGCACTTGCTGAAATTAAGTCAATGGCTAAAAAATATGGCTTTGATATTTCAAAACCCGCTAAAAATGCTCAAGAAGCAGTACAATGGACATACTTTGGATACCTTGCTGCCATAAAAGAAAACAATGGTGCTGCAATGAGTCTTGGAAGAGTAGATGCTTTCTTTGATATATATATTAAAAGAGATATAGAAGATGGAATTTACAAAAATGCAGGGCTTGGGCAATGAT
>ERZ857998.548-NODE-548-length-51813-cov-6.904208_pt1 | contig 51813 bp, 45 predicted proteins | sample MGYA00519954_ERZ857998 | MGnify/ENA primary metagenome ERZ857998 (study PRJEB31778, sample SAMEA3449424) | human gut metagenome | biome: human gut; feature: human-associated habitat; material: faeces | place: United Kingdom | collected 2010/2012 ...
GGAGCTCGTGAAGCTCGCGCCGGTCTACTTCGTCAGCGGCAACCACGACTGGGCCTCCGGCGCGGCGCCGCCCGCTGTTTCCGGGTGAAAGGTCACAAGGCCGAAGGGCCCTGTCACATCAAAGCCCAGGCTCTCTGCAAGCTGTGCGCGGGGCAGCTTTTCCATCCGGCGGATGTTCTCGTCCCCCAGGCCCCCCACGTTGAACACGGTGCCAGGCGCCTCGCCCATGCGCACCACCCGGGCCGCGTATTCCGCGCAGCTGGGAAAGTGCAGGTGGGCGATCTTGGTAATGCAGTGGCGGTACCAGTCGTCCGCCGCGCCCAGGGTCACGTCCCCCCCGCTGATGTGCGCCACCGGCACCCCGGTATACGCCGCGGCCTGGGCCGCCGCAAAGATCTCGTACCGGTCGCCCAGCACCAGGCAGCAGGCGGCGGACGCCTTCCAGCGGATTTCCAGCTTGTCCAGGGTGCCGTCATGGCAGGCCAGGAAGATATCCATCAGGTCGGTATCCAGCAGGGAGAGGACCGCCTGACACTCCGGGTCGCCAAAGCGGGCGTTGTACTCCACTACCTTAGGGCCGTCGGGGGTGAGCATCAGACCGAAGTAGAGGACGCCCTGGAAGGGGCGGCCCTCGGCCTTCAGCGCCGCCATGGTGGGGAGGAAAATCTCCTCCATACAGCGCCGGGCGACCTCGGGGGAGTAGCCGGGAGCGGGGGAGATGGCTCCCATACCGCCGGTGTTGGGGCCCCGATCACCGTCCAGGGCCCGCTTATGGTCCCGGGAGGAGGGCATGGGCACCAGATGCTCCCCGTCGGCAAAGCAGAGCACCGTCACCTCGGGACCGGTCATGCACTCCTCAATGACCACCTTAGAGCCCGCCGCGCCAAATTTGCCGTCGGCCATCATGCTCCGGGCAGCCTCCTCGGCCTCGGACACAGTCTGCGCCACCACCACGCCCTTGCCCAGGGCCAAGCCGTCCGCCTTGACCACGATGGGAGCGCCCTGGCGGCGGATGTAGTCCAGAGCGGGCTCCAGCTCGGTAAAGGTCTCGTACCGGGCGGTGGGGATGTGGTATTTGGCCATCAGGCCCTTGGAAAAGACCTTGCTGGCCTCGATGACAGCGGCGTTTTTCCGGGGGCCGAAGGCAGGGATGCCTTTGGCCTCCAACGCATCCACCATACCCAGCGCCAGCGGGTCGTCGGGCGCGACCACGACGAAATCCATCTCATGGGCGGCGCACCAGTCCACCATGGCGTCCACGTCTGTGGCCTTGATGGGGACACAGGTGGCCAGAGAGGCGATACCGCCGTTGCCTGGGGCACAGTAAAGCTCTTTCACTTTCGGGCTTTTGGACAGAGCCCAGACGATGGCGTGCTCTCGGCCGCCGCCGCCCACCACGAGGACTTTCATAGGATACCTCCATTCAGGATATCAGCAGACTCAGCAGATACAGGACTGCCATATGGACGGGATAGAACCAGTAAAAAAACCATTTGCCGCTGCGCCCCGGGCGGCCGTTGTAGCGGGCCAGAAGGGGGAGCGCAGCCCAGGAGCAGAGCAGGCACAAAAGCTGGTAGGGGAGGTAAAAGCCGGTGAACCAGGGGAGATAAGACGAAACATTTTCCCAGATACGATCGGTCAGCGCCAGCTCCAGTGGAAAGTGGACCAGATAGGTGGCCGCCATGGCCAGCCCCAGGCAGAGCAGGCGCCGGTCCAGACGGGGACCGCAGAGGAAAAGGGCCACCACGGCGGCCACGCCTGCGCCGCCGTAATCCACGTGGAAGAGCTGGCCCAGCAGGACCAGAGCGGCGGCGGGGAGGAGGGCGAAAAACGGATGCAGGCCCCGCTCCCGCAGCAGGCGGTAAAACCAAATTCCCAGGGCGGCAAAGAAGAAGGTGGCGATGACACTACCGCTCTGCCCGCCGGTGGCGATCAGGGCTACCACGTGAGTCAGCGCGCCAAAGAGCCCCAGGCGGAGCAGGTAGCGGCGAAAATCATGGGTGTGCAGGCAGCCCTCAGCCACAAAGAAGGCAAAGATCGGGAAGGCCAGGCGTCCCGCGTACCGGAAGAGATGGTACAGCAGATCATCGGCGCCTGCGACCGCCGCCATGGGGGCAAAGAGCATGCCGATGTGATCGATGACCATGGATACGCAGGCCAGGTATTTAAGCTGTGCACCGGTCAGGCCATTCCCGTGTTCCTTCATGGGGCTGTTTTAATGGTGGAACAGCCGGGCGCCGGTGAAGGCCATGGCGATGCCGTATTGGTCACAGGTGGCGATGACATGGTCGTCCCGGATGGAGCCGCCGGGCTGGGCGATATAGGCCACGCCGGACTTTCGGGCCCGCTCTACGTTGTCGCCAAAGGGGAAGAAGGCGTCGGAGCCCACGGACACGCCGTTTTGGGTGGCGATCCACTCCCTGCGCTCGGCGGGCGTCAGGACCTCCGGCCGGACCTGGAAGGTGTTCTGCCACACGCCGTCGGCCAGCACGTCCTCATACTCGTCGGAGATGTAGATGTCGATGGCGTTGTCCCGGTCGGGGCGGCGGATGCCCGGCACAAACGAGAGGCCCAGGACCTTGGGGTGCTGGCGCAGGTACCAGTTGTCCGCCTTGTTGCCCGCCAGACGGGTGCAGTGGATGCGGGACTGCTGCCCCGCGCCCACGCCGATGGTCTGGCCGCCCTTGGCGTAGCAGACCGAGTTGGACTGGGTGTACTTCAGGGTGATGAGGGAGACCAGCAGATCTCGCTTGGCCGCCTCGGGCAGGTCCTTGTTGGCGGTGACCAGATTGGACAGCATGGCGGCGTCGATCTTCAGGCTGTTGTGGCCCTGCTCGAACCAGATGCCGAAAATCTGGCGGTGTTCGATCTCTGCCGGGACATAGGATGGGTCGATCTGGATGACATTGTAGCCGCCCTTGCGCTTGGTCCGGAGAATCTCCAGGGCCTTGTCGGTGTAGCCTGGGGCGATGATGCCGTCGGAGACCTCCAGGGCCAGATAGCGGGCGGTCTGCTCATCGCAGGCGTCGGAGAGGGCGCACCAGTCGCCGTAGGAGGACAGCCGGTCGGCGCCCCGGGCCCGGACATAGGCGGAGGCGATGGGGGACAGGTCCATTCCCTCGGCAAAATAAATCTTCCGCTCCAGGTCGGTAAGTTCGCTCCCCACGGCGGCGCCGGCGGGGGAGACGTGCTTGAAGGAGGCGGCGGCGGGCAGGCCGGTGGCCTGTTTCAGCTCCTGGACTAGCTGCCAGGAGTTAAGGGCGTCCATAAAATTGATGTAGCCGGGCCGTCCGTTGAGAACCTGTAAAGGAAGTTCTCCCTCCTGCATGAAGATGCGGGCGGGCTTTTGATTGGGATTGCAGCCGTATTTGAGTTCCAGTTCGGTCATGGCGAAAGCCTCCTTATTGATGCTTGTTGCGGAGCACGGTCTCGGTCTGGCCGCTCTCCAGGTCGATAAAGCGCACGAACAGGGACACCTTGTTATCGGCGTGGAGGCTCTGCCACAGCTCGGCCGCCAAGGTCTCGGCATCGGGGGCGGTGATTGCCGCGGCCCGGGGCTCTCCTGTAAAGGAGGGCAGCGGGCTGCCGTCTCCATCATAGGTGCTGATAAAGTGTCCCTGCCCGGCGATGGGGGCGTCGTATTCGAAAAAGAACCGCTGGCAGCAGGCGGGATCGCCCTGGGCGGACTTCAGGATGGACAGACGGTAGGCGCCGTCAGGGCGGACCATACCGGAGATGCGGGGGGTGTAGTTGGGGCCGTCTGGCTCGAACTCCCGGGTGCGCAGAGCACGGACCCAGCCTTCGCCGCGCCGGAAGGCGTCGGCCACCGTGTCGGTCTGGTCGCCGTTGGTGACGATGGTGGTCCCCTCCACCACCCGGACCGGGTGATAGATGATGAGAGAGGGGTCGGTCATCCTGGATGCGTCAAAAGCCCGGGTGCGGATGCCGTCGGCCGTCTCTTCAAAGATGCGGTTGCGGCTGTTCTCGCTGCGGCCCATGATGAAATAGGCGATTACCGCCTTCCTGCCGTCGGCAGAGCGGCCCAGCAGGATACCACGGCCGGGATAGGAGTTGGCGCGGAGGGATTCGTTCAGATCAATCAGCATAATGGCTCCTCCTTTTCACATGCGGGCAGAATATGGACGGTCCGGCCCTTTACAACCAGTCGGTCCTGACAGAACAGCGACACGGCCCGGGGGAGAATGACCCATTCGGCCTGCTCCATCACCCGGCGCTGAAGGGTCTCGGGAGTGTCTCCCTCCTGTATGTCTACCGCCCTCTGAAGGACGATGGGGCCGCCGTCAGGCTCCTCGTTGACAAAGTGGACCGTGGCGCCCGTCACCTTGACCCCGTATGCCAGGGCCCGCTCATGGACGTGGAGGCCGTAATAGCCCGCGCCGCAGAAGGAGGGGATGAGCGCCGGGTGGACGTTGAGGATGCGGTTGGGATAGGCCGCCACCATTTCCTCCGTGAGGATGTGGAGGAACCCGGCCAGTACCACCAGGTCGATGTCCAGGCGCTGGAGCCGCTCCACGATGGCGCGGGTCATCTCGCGATTGCCCGGGAAATCCTTCCGGGCCACTACATAGCCGGGGATACCGGCGGCGGCGGCCCGCTCCAGGGCGTAGGCGGCGGGGGAAGAGGAGAGGACGGCGGCGATGGTCCCGTTTTGGATGGCTCCGGCCCCCTGCGCGTCGATCAAAGCCTGGAGATTGGTGCCGCCGCCGGAGACGAGTACGGCGATCCTCTTCATACCAGCACGACGCCCTCGTCGCCCTTGACCACCGAGCCGATGATGTAGGCCCGCTCCCCGGCGCGGCAGAGGAAGTTCTTGGCGTTACCGATCTCATCTCTGGGGATGGCGATGACCAGACCCACGCCCATATTGAAGGTGTTATACATGTCCCGCGAATCGATCTTGCCCTGCTTGGCGATCAGGTCAAAGATGGGGGGGACGGGGAAGGAGGCGGTCTCGATGCGGGCGGTGAGGCACGGCTTCATCATGCGGGGTACATTTTCATAAAGGCCGCCGCCGGTGATGTGGCTGATTGCGCGGATGTGGACTCCGTGCTTGAGCAGGCACCGGATGGCCTTGACATAGATGTGGGTGGGCTTGAGCAGCTCCTCGCCTAGGGTGCAGCCCAGCTCGGCCACATGGGTGTTCAGGGTTTTGGCGTCCTCGCCCAGCACCTTGCGGACCAGAGAGAAACCGTTGGAGTGGACACCGGAGGAGCCTAGGCCCACCAGCAGGTCGCCCTCCTGCATAGTGGAGCCGTCCAACATGTTCTCCTGATCGGCGATGCCCACAGAGAAACCGGCCAGATCGTACTCGTCGGCGGGATAGAAGCCGGGCATCTCGGCGGTCTCGCCGCCAATGAGGGCGCAGCCGGCCTGGCGGCAGCCCTCTACCACGCCGGAGACAATGGACTCAACGCGCTCGGGCATGTTTTTGCCCACGGCCAGATAGTCCAGGAAAAAGAGGGGGGCGGCGCCGGAGCAGACGATGTCGTTGACGCACATGGCCACGCAGTCGATGCCCACGGTGTCGTGCTTGTCCAGGACAAAGGCCAGTTTCAGCTTGGTGCCCACGCCGTCGGTGCCGGAGACCAGGACAGGCTTCCGGATGCCCTCCAGATTGGGGGCAAAAAGCCCGCCGAAGCCGCCCAGCGTGCCGATGACGCCGGGAATGTAGGTGGATTCCACCAGAGGCTTGATGCGGTTGACGGCCTCATAGCCGGCAGTGACGTCCACACCGGCGGCGGCGTAGGATTCGGAGTGAGAATTTTTCATAGGTCGTTATTCCTTTCCTGTCCAGCAGTAGGTGCAAATCTGATCGCGGTCGATGCCGATGGCCTCCAGCAGGCCGTCCAGGGACTGATAGCCCAGGGAGTCGAAGCCCAGCGTCTTGCAGATGCTCTGGAGCATACAGGCCCCCCTCTGCGTGGAGGCGTCGGCGTATTCGTCCAGATGCTCCTGTCCCTCGTCCCCCTCCAGCTCCTGCACCGTCTTTCGTGCCAGCAGCTCCATATCGGAGTTGCTGCGGGAGAAGTTCAGAAACTTGCAGCCGTACATGATAGGAGGACAGGCGGAGCGCATGTGGACCTCGGCGGCTCCGGACTCGTAGAGAAATTCCACCGTCTCCCGAAGCTGTGTGCCCCGGACGATGGAGTCATCCACAAAGAGGAGCTTTTTGCCCTCAATGAGTTCAGGAACGGGGATCTGCTTCATTTTGGCCACCTGGTTGCGCACGTCCTGGTTGACGGGCATGAAGGACCGGGGCCAGGTGGGGGTGTATTTGACGAAGGGGCGGGCGAAGGGCTTGCCGCTGCGGTTGGCAAAGCCGATGGCGTGGGGGACGCCGGAGTCGGGGACGCCGGCCACGTAGTCCACCTTGGGCAAGCGGCCCTGCTGCACCTCGTCCCGGGCCATGATCTCGCCGTTGCGGTAGCGCATGACCTCCACGTTGACCCCCTCGTAGTTGGAGTTGGGGTAGCCGTAATAGGTCCAGAGGAAGGCGCAAATCTTCATCTGCGTTCCGGCGGGGGAGAGGGTCTCCCACCCCTCGGCGGTGACCCGGACGATCTCCTGCGGACCCAGCTCATAGGCGTCCTCATAGCCCAGCTTGTGATAGGCGAAGGATTCGAAGGAGATGCAACAGCCGTCCTCGTTTTTGCCGATGAGCACCGGCAGGCGGCCCAGGCGGTCCCGGGCGCACAGGATGCCGTTCCGGGTCAGGATGAGGATGGTGGCCGAGCCATCGATCGCCTCTTGGGCGTGGCGGATGCCGGAGATCAGGTCATCCTTCTGGTTGATGAGGGCGGCGGTGAGCTCGGTGGCGTTGACCTTTCCCGAGCTCATGGCCATGAACTGGTGGCCGTGGTCGGAGAAATAGGTTTCCACCAGCCTGTCGGCATTGTTGATGATGCCCACGGTAGTGATGGCGTAAAGGCCCAGGTGGGAGCGCACCAGCAGAGGCTGGGGGTCGGTGTCGCTGATACAGCCGATGCCGGACCGGCCGTGGAAATCGGCCAGGTCCTTTTCGAACTTGGTGCGAAAAGGGGTGTTCTCAATGTTGTGGATCTGCCGCTGGAAGCCGTCGCGCTCATCGTAGATGGCCATTCCGCCCCGGCGGGTGCCCAGATGGGAGTGGTAATCCACGCCGAAGAAAAGGTCCAGCACGCAGTCCCGCTTGGAGATTGCGCCAAAAAAGCCCCCCATGGATCACCGATCCCCCATCAGACGGCGCATGACCTCCTCATAGGCCTCCTCGGCGCCGCCCAGATCCCGGCGGAAACGGTCCTTGTCCAGCTTCTCGTGGGTGGTCTCATCCCACAGACGGCAGGTATCGGGAGAGATCTCGTCGGCCAGCACGATGGCGCCGTCGCTGGTTTTGCCGAACTCCAGCTTGAAGTCCACCAGGTCGATGCCGATCTCCTTCATGAAGCCCTTGAGCAGATCGTTGACCATGAAGGCGTACTTTTTGATGAGGTCGATCTCCTGCTGGGTGGCCAGCTTGAGAGCCAGGGCATGATAGGTGTTGAGCAGGGGGTCGCCCAGGTCGTCATTCTTATAGGAGAACTCAATGGTGGGCTCGTCGAACACGATACCCTCCTCCACGCCGTAGCGCTTGGCGAAGGAGCCGGCGGAGATATTGCGGATGATGACCTCCAGAGGTACGATGGAGACCTTCTTCACGGCAGTCTCCCGGTCGGACAGCTCTTCCACATAGTGGGTGGGTACGCCCTGTGCCTCCAGCCGGCGCATGAGATTGTTGGTCATGCGGTTATTGATGGCGCCCTTGCCGGTGATGGTACCCTTCTTGAGGCCATTGAAGGCGGTGGCGTCGTCCTTATAGGAGACAATGACCACTTCGGGGTCGCCGGTGGCGAACACTTTCTTTGCCTTTCCCTCGTAGAGCTGCTCCTTCTTCTCGTAAGCCATCTTAAAACTCCTCCATCTGCATGTTTTGATCTTTTTGGGAAACTTCATCGGCCATCTGGGCCTTGAAGGCGGTGAGCTTATTGACCAGCGCCTCGTCCGAGAGGGCCAGCATCTGGGCGGCCAGGATGGCGGCATTGTCGGCGCCGTCCACGGCCACGCAGGCCACGGGGATGCCCTTGGGCATCTGGACCATGGAAAGCAGGGAATCCAGACCTCCCATCATCGAGGTCTGGATGGGTACGCCGATCACAGGCAGGGTGGTGTAGGCGGCGATGACGCCGGCCAGATGGGCGGCCTTGCCGGCGGCGGCGATGACGGCCCCGAAACCGTTTGCCCGGGCGGCAGAGGCGAACTGCTCCGCAGCGGCGGGGGGGCGGTGGGCGGAGATAACCCGGACCTCCACGGGGATTTCAAAGGACTTGAGGCGCTGGATGCAGGGCTTCATGACCTCCAGATCACTGTCAGAGCCCATGACTACGGCGACTTTTTTACACATGCTGTTTCCCTCCTAAAAAACAAAACAAAGCAGGCCATCCGCAAAAACAGATGACCTGCCGATCGGTTACCGATTGAAATTGGACGCATTGAGGCCCTTGCAAACGCCCTGACCATTCCCGTGGGAGATGTACAGAAAAAGCACCATTTCCGCACTCCTTCGTCCGTATTCGAACAAAATTTTATCCCATTTTACACGGGTTTACAAGGGCGGAAAATCAATTTCGTAGGCTTACACAACATCCCCTGCGATTCGGAATCCCGCCTTGGCGATTCTTGCCGTTGAACCGTCAGTACAGGCCGATGCCGCTGAGGATGCGCTGAATTTCGGACGCCCGGCGGGACCAGGCGGCGGCGGAACCGTAGTCTCTCCGGCGGGGGGAGACCCAGGTGGGGTCCTCGGCCAGCGCGCTTTCGCACATGCGGTCATACTCCTCCAGGGAGTGGGCGCCATAGATGACATCGGGGAACTCCTCCACCTGCTCGGGCAGGAGCATGGTGACGATGGGCTTGCCGGTGGAGAGATATTCGTAGATACGCCGGGGAATGACGTCGCTGTCCAGCCGGTCCCGGCGCTGGAGGTCCAGGCAGACGTCAAAGCGGCCCAGATAGTCGGGGACCTCCACCATGGGCCGGGGGCCCAGCAGATGGACGTTGGGCAGCTCGCGCAGGTAGGTCAGTCGGGGATTGTCGCTCACCGGACCCACGAGCACGAACTGCCAGCGGGAGTGGCCCTTGGCAGCGTACTCCACGGGGGCCAGGTCCAGGGCGGCGTCCACCGCACCCACCCAGCCCAGCACCGGGCCGGACAGGCCGGACAGCTCCGGGGGAGTATCCAGGTCCGTCCGGCAGAACATGGGGAAATTCACTCCGTTGGGGATGAGGGCGATGTTGGCGTTGCAGGGGGAGAGCCGGTCTCGCAGGTAGGGGGAGGCGGCAAAGACCACGTCGGCCGCCGCCGACAGATCGCCCTCCCAGTGGAGAGGCAGATGAGACCAGTCCCGACCACAGTCGTAAATCAGGCCCTGATAGGCCAGGTGGTCCAGCAGATGGACCTGGGCGGGGGAGGTGGTCCACAGCACGGCGTCCCGGAAGCCGTGGCGGCTCATGGCCCGGAGCACCTGGCCGGCCTGCCGCCGCCAGGCCCGGCGAAACAGCAGGGAGGCCCGCTCCGGCACCGCGGGGGCGGAGGGCAGTGTGTAAAGGAATACGCCCGGGCGGACCTGCCTGCCCTGTTTGCGTTCCTTGGAGCCGGCGGGCTCAAAGAAGAGGACCTGGGCGCGCTTCAGCCGTGTGACGAGCTGCTGGGTGCGGGTGGGGATGGCCTGCCAGGGCTCGTGGGAGAGGACAACGTATTGTTTCAAGGGGAGGACCTCCGTGGATATCAGGGTTTCGGCGGGGCGAGACCCAGCAGCTTGGCCGCCGTCTCGCTGTTGCGGCGCTCGACCTGGCGCAGGCGCTCCACGCCGCCGGAGAGGAACTGGACATCTCCGATGCGCCGTACGGCGGCGTCAATCTGGCCGGTGAGGCGCTCGTAGGTGAGCTCGCCCAGGTCGGTGAACAGATCCTGGCCGATATAGGACAAAAAGGAGCTGATCTTCTGGTCGTAGACCACGCCCACCAGCGGGACACCCTGTCCAGCGGAAAAGACCAGGGCGTGCAGGCGCATGGAGACCACCACCTGCATCCGGGCGAAAAGGCCGATGGTGTGGTCGGAAGCTCCGGTGTCCTCGATGATGTGGTGGGGGGCCTTCATATAGGCGGCCGCCTTCCGGGAAGCCTCCACATCCAGTCGCTTTTCGATGGGCAGAAAGACCGGAGTCAGGCCGTATGTTTCCCAGGCATAGTCCGCCGCCCGCCCGAAGAGTTCGGCCTTCTCCTCAAAGCCGGGCCAGGGGCGGAGGGTAAAGCCGATATATCGGCCGTGAGGGTCCAGGCCCTGGCTCTCCAGCATCCCGTCAATGACCTCGGGTTCGGCGGCGGGCAAAATGACAGTAGGGTCGGCGGAGAGGACGATCTCGGGCCGGGTCACCCCCATGTCCTCCAGCTCGGAAAGGGAATGGGTGTCCCGCAGGGTGATAGCATCCACGCTTTTCTGGAGCACCCGGGAGGCCCGCTTTCGGTTGGAGGGGTGGTGAATGGGGCCGATGCCGCAGCCGTACATGAGGACCTGGTTGCCCAGGCGCTTGGCGGCTGAGATGGTAAAAAGATAGAACCATAGGGAGCGGTGGCTGGTGACGTCCTGCATCAGGGAGCCGCCGCCGTTGATATACAGACGGGTGCGGGCCATGCGCCAGAGGAATTTGGGGACCCCGAAGGTGTAGATGGAGTTGACCCGGTATTTCAGCCGGGTATCCTGGGGACTGCGGGAGAGAACCCACACGGGCAGATCGGGGTCCAGGTGCCGCAGCTCAGCCACGATGGCCTCCAGAATGGCGTCGTCGCCGGCGTTGCCGCGGCCATAGGCCCCGCAGACCAGGGCGCCGTCCCGGCTGTGATGGGGCCGCTGCTGGCGGCGCAGGATGATCTCGTAGATGTCGAGCTGACGGCGGACGGTGGATTCCAGAGCGTATTCCTCCACGGCCTTCTGGTGCAGGCGCTGGCCCAGATGGTGGCGCAGAGTGGCGTCCTGGGCCAGGGCGACGAGGTGCCGGGCCAGTTCGTCGGCATCGCCGGGGGAGAAGAGCAGCCCGTTGACCCCGTGGTCAATGAGGTAGGGCACACCTCCCACCCGGGAGCTGATGGTTGGCAGGGAGGCCCGGGCCCCTTCGGTGAGGGCGTAGGGAAAGGTCTCGGACAGCGAGGTGAGAGTATTGATGTCCAGGGACTGATAGAAGGTGTTGGTGTCGGTGACCCAGCCGGCGAAGCAGACCTGCCCGGCCACGCCCAGCTCGGCGGCTAACCCCTTGAGCATATCCAGTTGTTCGCCGTCCCCGGCGATGAGCAGCCGGAGCTGGGGACAGGCTGCATGGGCCTTGGCAAAGCCGCGGATCAGGGTGGCGATATCTTTGACCGGGTTGAGGCGGGCGGCGATGCCCGCCACCACGGAGGTCTCGTCAACCTCCAGGCCCACGGACCGGAGATAGGCCATACGGTCCAGGGCGGGGGGCGGCAGGGTGAAGTCGATGCCGTTGTAGATGGGGAAGAGCTTGTCCGGGTCAAAGCCCCGGGAGATGAGCAGATCCACCATGGCGTCGGAGACGCCGATGCGGTAATCCAGCCGCCGCAGTGCGAGGGTATTGATGGTGCCGTAGGTGACGCGGGAGAAGGGTCGGCCCAGATAATCCAGGCGGTAGTCGGAGTGGACGGTGGTGACCACCGGCAGGCCGGTGGATTTGCGCAGAAAGGCGCCCATCATATTCCCGCGGGCACCGTGACAGTGGATGAGATCGTAGCCGCCCTCCCGGATTTTCTGCTTGAGCAGGCGGAGGGTGCGGAGCACATTGCGGTCGGAATAGACCTGAGTGGAGATGCCCAGCTCCCGCGCCTCCTGGGCGAAGGGTCCCTCCATGAAGCAGACCATGTCCACCTCGATGGTCCTGGACAGGTTCTGGAGCAGGGAGAGCACATGGGTTTTGGCGCCGCCGCTGTCGCCGCCGCTGATGAGATGAATGACTTTCATGCCGAGGGCCTCCAAAAAGTACTTGTAACGCAAACAAAAATATTATACAATAGTTCGGTAAGACGGTCAAATAAAAAGAGGACAACGTCCCTTCGCAGAAAAACAAACGGAGGTATCCCATGAAAGTCGTGGATGAAAAGGGAAAAATTTTTGGCAGGCTGAACATCATTGATCTGCTGGTCGTACTTCTGCTCATCGCCGCGGTGGCGCTGGTGGGCTATAAGGCCACCCACCGGGCCGAGAATGCCGGCGGTGGCACTACGGTGCTTACCTACACCGTGGAGTGCGACGCCATCAAGCCGGAGGTCTACGAGAGTGTGAAGGCATTTGTGGAGGCGTCCGAGGAGGGCGACCAGTTGATGGCCAACGGCGAGATGGTAACCGCCTGGGTCACCGACGTTACCGCCACGCCCCACGAGGCCAATGCCACCCTGAGCGCCAACAACGACGGCAGTCTGGTCCTGCCTGTGGACCCGGATACCGTGGATCTGGTGTTCACCATCAAGGCCCATGTGGCCAACACCGTTACCAACGAGGTGGGCTCGCAGGAGGTCCGGGTGGGCAAGTGCCACATCGTCAAGACCACGCATTTTGAGGTGATTGACGGCATCATTCTCACCTGCGGCTGGGAGACCCAGGAGGGGTGAGCCTGCGGACCCGGGTATCTGGAACAATCCATACGAAGGGCGGGGGCACGTGGCTGGCCCCCGCTCTGTTTTCTCTGGAGGCATAGGATGCTGGAGTATATTCAGGCCTTGGACGGGGCCGTTTTGCTGTGGATACAGGAAGTCCTGCGCCTGCCCGTACTCGACGGGTTTATGACGCTGTTTACCCAACTGGGCAACGCCGGGCTGGTCTGGGTGGGGATCTCTCTGGCCCTGCTGTTGGTCCCGCGGACCAGACGCATGGGCTTTTGGGCTCTGGTGGCGCTGCTGCTGGGTCTGCTGTGCACGAACGTGGTCCTCAAGCACCTGGTGGGCCGGACCCGGCCCTGGCTGGTGGTGGAGGGGCTCACCCATCTGGTGGTGGAGAACGATCCGCTCTCCTTTCCCTCGGGACACACCTGCGCCGCCTTCGCGGCGGGGTCGGTGTGGGCGCGGTTTGTGGAGCGGCGCTGGCTCAAGGCCCTGTGCATCCTTCAGGCTGTGCTGATGGCCTTTTCCCGCCTGTATGTGGGGGTGCACTTTCCCACTGATGTGCTGGCGGGCTGTGCCGTAGGCCTGTTCTGCGGCTGGCTGGCCTGGCGGCTGTACGGCAAGTGGGAGGCGGGACGGACATGAAGGGACCCATCCTCGTTCAGGGGGCTATGGATGTGGAGACCGACTGGCTGGTTTCCCGGCTGGAAGCCCGGGAGGAGACGGTGACAGGCGGCTTTCGCTTCTGGCGGGGCCGCTGCGGAGCCCTGGATCTGGTGGTGAGCCGGACGGAGATCGGCACCATTCGGTGTGCCGCCGCCACCGCCCTGGGCGTCACGGCCTTCCGTCCCCGGGCTGTGATCAATCAGGGCGTTGCCGGCTCCCACCGGGAGGACCTGCACGTAGGAGACCTGGTAGTGGGGCGGAGCTGCATCCATATCCACGATCTCAAGACGCAGATGCGGAGCAGGGGGGAGGGCTCGGCGCCCTTCGACTGGGAATTTCACCTCCACGACGACGGGCAGCGGATATTCCCGGTGTATGAAGCGGACCCGGCTTGGGCGGCGCTGTTTGAAAAAGCCCCCTGGCAGGGGACGAGAGTTTCGGGGCGATTGGGCAGCGGCGACGTATTTAACCGGGAGATCGACCGTATCCTGTGGCTCCGGCAGCGGGCGGGGGAGTGCTGTGAGGATATGGAGAGCGCGGCGGCCTATGAGGTGTGCGCCCGCTTCGGCGTGCCCTGCGTAGGCGTGCGGATCATCTCCAACAACGAGCTGACCGGAGAGTCCTATCAGCGCACGGTGGGGGAGCGACTTCAGCGCTTCGTGCTCACAGCGCTGGAGGTGCCCGTATAAAAAGAGGTCCGTACCCATTGGGTACGGACCTCTTTTTATACGGGGGAAAGAAACTTACTTCAGCTCGACCTTGGCGCCGGCCTCTTCCAGCTTCTTCTTCAGCTCCTCGGCCTCATCCTTGGAGACGCCCTCCTTGATGGCCTTGGGAGCGGCCTCGACCAGAGCCTTGGCCTCAGCCAGGCCCAGGCTGGTGATCTCGCGGACGGCCTTGATGACCTTGATCTTCTCAGCGCCGATCTCAGCCAGGACGACGTCAAACTCGGTCTTCTCCTCAGCAGCAGCAGCGGCGGCAGGAGCGGCAGCAGCGGCGACGGCTACGGGAGCGGCGGCGGAAACGCCGAACTCATCCTCGATGGCGTGGACCAGCTCGGACAGGTCCAGAACGGTCAGAGCCTTGATCTCTTCCAGAATAGCAGTAACTTTTTCGCTAGCCATGATATTTACCTCCAAAATGTTGTTTTGTTTCATTTGAGCAACCTGGGAAAAAGAGCACGTACCTTAGCCGGCCTTCTGATCGGCGACGGCCTGGAGCGCGCGGGCCAGACCGCTGATGGTGGCGTCGAGGGAGACGGCCAGACCGCGGACGGGACCCTGCATGGCGCTGAGCAGCATGGACAGCAGGACTTCCTTGCTGGGCAGCTCGGCCAGCGCGTTGACACCGGCCACGTCGATGACCTTGCCATCCACGAAGCCGGCCTTGATGACAAACTTCTGACCGTTCATCTTCTTGGCGAACTCGGCCACCACCTTGGCGGGGGCCACGGGGTCATTGGCGCAGACGGCCAGAGATGTGGTGCCGTTCAGGACGGGCTCCAGCTCGTCCAGACCGGCGTTCTTTACAGCAAACCGGGTCAGGGTGTTCTTGACGACCGCGTAGTCCACGCCGTTCTTGCGCATCTCGGCGCGCAGAGCGGTATCCTCGGCCACGGTGATGCCCTTATAGTCCACGAGGACGCCGCCGGCGGCCCCCTGGAGCTTCTCGGTCAACTCGGCCACGATGGCCTGCTTCTCACTGAGTACCTTTGCATTCGGCATATTGTTTCACCTCCGTCAAAAGCACAAAAAAGTGCTGTCTTCACGTCCAAGACATGAAGACAGCACGAAAAAACATTCGACTGGCTTCCTCGGCAGGATTTACGGGGAATGACCCCACCTGCTGTCTCTGGAACGCGAAGTATAATATATCAGCTTTCGGTCGGCTTGTCAAGAAAAACAGAGCAAGTTTAAGCCAGGGTATGTTCCGTGGAAAATACCGGACCTTACATCAGCTTGGCGCCGTTGACCTTGACGCCGGGCCCCATGGTGGAGGCCACCACGCAGCTCTTGATATACTGACCCTTGGCGGCGGCGGGCTTGGCCTTGACGATGGCGCTCATCAGAGCGCTGAAGTTCTCGGCCAGCTTCTCGGCGCCAAAGGAGACCTTACCGATGGGGCAGTGGATGATGTTGGTCTTATCCAGACGATACTCCACCTTACCGGCTTTGATCTCGGTGACGGCCTTGGCCACATCGGGGGTGACGGTGCCGGCCTTGGGAGAGGGCATCAGGCCCTTGGGGCCCAGGATCTTACCCAGACGGCCCACAACGCCCATCATGTCGGGGCTGGCGACCACCACGTCATAATCAAACCAGTTCTCCTGCTGGATCTTCTGAACCATGTCCATCTCGCCCACAAAGTCGGCGCCGGCGGCCTTGGCGGCCTCGGCCTTGTCGCCCTTGGCGAAGACCAGCACGCGCTGGGTCCTGCCGGTGCCGTGGGGGAGGACGATGGCGCCGCGGACCTGCTGATCGGCGTGACGGGAGTCAACGCCCAGCTTCACGTGGAGCTCCACGGTCTCGTCGAACTTGGCGGGAGCGGTCTTGACCACCAGATCCATGGCCTCGGCGGTGTCATACAGCATGGCCTTATCGATCTGCTTTGCGCTGTCCTGATATTTCTTACCTCTAAACATCGTATTTCCCTCCTTCCCTTATTCTCCGACCACGACGCCCATGGAACGGGCGGTGCCGGCGATCATGCTCATGGCGGACTCGATGGAAGAGGCGTTCAGATCGCGCATCTTGGTCTCGGCGATCTTGCGCACGTCCTCCTTGCTGATGGTGGCCACCTTCGTCTTGTTGGGGACGCCGGAGCCAGACTCGAGGTTGCACGCCTTTTTGATGAGCACGGCGGCGGGAGGGGTCTTGGTGATGAAGGTGAAGGAACGGTCGGCATAGACGGTGATGACCACGGGGATAATGAGGCCCACGTCATTCTTGGTCCGCTCGTTGAACTCCTTGGTAAAGGCGGCGATGTTCACGCCGTGCTGGCCCAAGGCGGGACCGACGGGAGGAGCGGGAGTCGCCTTGCCGGCCGGAATCTGCAGTTTTACGTAACCAGTTACTTTCTGTGCCACAATGAGCACCTCCTACGAATAAATGTGGTCGGACGGAATCCGGTACGGATTCCTCCCACGTGCGGGGGGAGGGCGCGTTACGCGCCCGGGTTCAGCTTTGGACGGGCTCCACCTGGTCCAGCTCCAGCTCTACCGGGGTCTCCCGGCCGAACATGGATACGACCACGCGGACCTTGCTGCGGTCCAGGTCGATCTCCTCCACGGCACCAAGGAAGGACTCCAGAGCGCCGTCGGTAATCTTGACGGTATCGCCGACCGCGTAGGCGACCACCACTTCCCGCTTCTCCACACCCAAGGCGGAAATTTCGTCCTCGGTGAGGGGGATGGCCTTGGTGCCGGAGCCCACAAAGCCGGTGACGCCGCGGACGTTGCGGACCAGATGCCAGGACTCGTCGGTCATGATCATCTTGACCAGCACATAGCCGGGAAACACCTTGCGCTCCACGACCTTGGGGCCGTTGTCGGTGATCTCGGTGACGGTTTCCAGGGGAATCTTCACCTCGTCGATGAGATCATGCATGTTGCGGTTTTCCACATGCTTTTCGATGGTGGCCTTGACCGTGTTCTCATAACCGGAATAGGTATGGACCACATACCACTTCGCGCTATCAGCCATGACCCGCTCCCTAGGCCTTGCCGGCCAGAGCCAGCAGCGCACGCACGATGGCGCCGGCCAGACCGTCGAAAATCCAGATGCAGGCGCCCACCACGATCACGCATACGATGACGGTGACGGTGTTGTTCACGGTCTGCTTGCCGCTGGGCCAAACGACTTTTTTCAGCTCGCTCTTCATCTCGCGGAACCAGCGTCCGATGCGCTGGAAGATGCCGGGCTTGGACTTTTTATCGTCCTTCTTGTCCTTCTGAGCCTTCGCAGGCTTGCTGGGCGCGGTCGTCAACTCCTCGTCCGTCGTGGCCTTTTCGATCTTCTCGTTCTCAGACATTCAGTTACACCCTTCTTTCTTGTGACACTTCCGCAAGCTCATCACTTGGTCTCGGTGTGAAGCGTGTGCTTTCTGCAGAAGGGGCAGTACTTGTTCCGCTCCAGACGGTCGGGGGTATTCTTCTTGTTCTTGTTGGTGACATAGTTGCGCTGCTTGCACTCGGAGCATCTCAGGGTGATCTTCACCCGCGCGCCGGCCTTTGCCATGTTTCGGCACCTCCTTTAATATATGACCGCTTCCGGACATAAAAAACGCCGGACCCGGCCTTGTCCGCCGAATCCAGCAACGTAAGGCGCGCATAGGCGCCGAGACGCTACGGTGAGGATTCGGCATTGTCTGCCTCCCTATGTCCGCCTGAGGCGGGGAAGGGTTTTGCCCGCATACACCGTAAAAATGCGCACAAAAAAAGAGCCCTTTTCATAGGTAAGATTAGAGTACCACATTTGACTGGAAACGTCAAGGGGAATTTTCATTGACAATCCGGGGTTTTGCCCTGATAATGGAGGAAAAAGGAGTGAAATGATGCGTATCATGGCAATTGACTACGGCGACGCCCGGACGGGCATCGCCATTTCAGATGCGACCGGCCTGTTGGCCGGGCACACCGCGGTCATCCAAAGCCGCAGGCCGGAAGTTGTAGCGGAGGAGATTGCCCGGCTGGTCCGGGTGCACGGCGTGGAGGAGCTGGTCCTGGGCTTTCCCCGGAACATGGATGGGACCGAGGGCCCCCGGGCAGAGCGGTACCGGGCCTTTGCCGAGCAGGTGGCCGGGGCGGCGGGGCTGACGCCGGTGCTCTGGGACGAGCGCCGCACCACCATCGAAGCCCACGCCATCCTTCATGCCGGCGGGAAGAAGATGAAGAGCCACAGGAAAAACGTGGACGCGGTGGCGGCTGCACTGATTTTGGAGGGGTATTTGGCCAGAAAGCGAATGGAACCCCGGGAGTAGCGGCGCTACGCCGATCCTGGGGGAATATCTGTTTCGGAGTCGGACTCCTTTGGGGCCCTCCGGAACAGCTCGGTCACGCCGATATAGAGCAGGAAGGCCCCGAAAAAGCGTCGGAGCAGGGTCACGTCCAGGGCGGTGGCCACCCAGGCGGCCAAGGCGGTGCCGGCCAGTCCAGCCGCGATGGCGGGGAGGGCGGCGGGCTTGTCCACGTAACCGTTTTTTAGGTGGGCGGGCAGCGCAGTGGCGGCGGTGGGGAGGAAGTAGAGCAGATTGATGCCCTGGGCCAGATGCTGTTCCACCCCGGCAAAGGCGGTCATGTAGATGAGCAGCAGGGTGCCGCCCCCCACGCCGAAGCCGGAGAGTACACCGGTCGCGGCACCGGCCAGGACCGGGACGAGCCAGCTCACAGGCCGAAAAGCGACTTTGCGCCGCCGTAGAGGATGAGCAGGGCAAATGCCCGGCGCAGCCAAATCATGTTGACGCGTCGGAAGAGCTTGCCGCCTGCCCAGCCGCCAAGGAGGCCGCCCGCCAGATAGGGGAGGGCGGCCGTCAGGTCCAGCCCACCCCGGAAAAAGTAGATGACGGAGGACAGAATGCACAGCGGCAGGATAACAGCTACTGAGGTGGCAAAGGCCCGCCGCTGGTCCAGCCCGCACCGCCGGGTGAGAAATGGGACCAGCACCATGCCGCCTCCGCCGCCAAAAAAGCCGTTGGCGATGCCGGCGAGCCCGCCCGCTACCGCGGGAGCCAGCCAGGCTCGTTTTCGTTCCATAAAAAAACATCCCCCCATTGGCCTTAGTTTGCCAATGGGGGGATGTTTTATTCCCAGCACAGGAAGAAAGCGGCTGTCACCGGACGCCGGTCAGGTCCCGGACTACCTCGCTGGCCAGCAGCAGTCCGGCGGTGGCGGGGACCCACACTACGCTGGCGGGGACGCTGCGGCGGCCGGGGGGTGGGGATTCCGGCTGAGCCGTCCTGCGGGCCTCCTCTGGGGACCAGACTACCTTGTGGTGACGGATGCCCCGTCGGCGCAGCTCTCTGCGAACCACCCGGGCCAGCGGGCAGCCCTCGGTCTTTTCGATGTCGCTGACCCGGAGCAGAGAGGCGTCCAGCTTGTTGCCGGTGCCCAGGGCGGAGAGGATGGGGATCTGCCGTTCCAGGGCGGTCTGGATCAGGTCCAGCTTGCAGGATACCAGGTCAATGGCGTCCACAATATAGTCGAACTGCCCTGCAAAAAATTCCTCCCGGCTCTCGGCGGAATAGAGAAAGGAGAGGGGGGTAACCCGGCACGCGGGGTTGATGTCCCGCACCCGGGCGGCCATGGCCTGAGCCTTGGGCTGATCCAGGGTGGAGTGGAGCGCCTCCGCCTGCCGGTTCAGGTTGGAGAGCCCCACCGTGTCGTGGTCGGCCAGAGTGAGAGCCCCCACGCCGGTACGGGCCAGAGCCTCGGCGCACCAACTGCCCACGCCGCCCAGGCCCAGCACGGCTACATGGGCGCCGGACAGGACCGACATAGCTTCGGGGCCCAGCAGCATCTCGGCCCGGAGAAACGCTTCAGACATAAGATCGCCTCCATGATAAAAGTTCCCGCAGAGGTGCCTGCCTCTGCGGGAACCGCGGTATGGGAGTTAACCGATGACCTTGGCCATGCCCTTTTCCACCGCGGCGGTGGGGTAGGAGGGCATCCGGCTCTCGATCCAGGCGTTGGTGTCGGCGCTGGATAGAGCGGACTGGGCGGTGTTCTTCCAGACCAGGGGGCCCCAGTCCTGAAAGTAAATCAGATGATAGCCCCACTGGCTGCTCTGGGTGTTCTGGATGACGCCCAGATCGCCGCTCTGGCGGCTTTCGTCCAGGCACCAGTTTTTGAAATCGGCGAAGAAGCTGGTAGACTGGGTCACCTGATAGAAGCCACCGTTGGTGTTGGAGCCGGGGTCCTCGGAATAGGTTTCCGCCAGCTTGGCGAAGGAGTCGGCCGTCCGATCGCCGGCTTCGAACTCGGCCTGGATCGACTCGATCTTGGCCTTGGCGGCGGCGTACTGCTCCTCGGTGGGCTCGGGCGTGGTGGTGGTGCCGTCCTCGTTCTGGACGGGCTCGCCGGTCTCGGCCATGACCAGGATATGGCGGATATCGGCGGAATAGTGGGTTGTGTCATCCAGCCAGCGGCCGTGGAACTGGAGCACATAGTAACCGCTGCTGCTCTCCACCACGGTGACGTCGCCGTCCTTTCGGGCGGAGTCGGTCAGCCATTCGGCGTAGTCATAGGAGGCGACGGCGCTGCCCAGCCGGGTCTGCCGGTTGTAGTCGGGGTCGTCATAGTTGGCCTTGGCGTCCTCTGCGGCATAGTCCTTGGCGGCAGCGTTGAATGCCTCGCCGTCCTGGAGCCGGCGCAGCATGGCGTCGGCCTGGGTCTTGGCCAGGCCCATGGCGGCGGCCTTCTCCTCGTCGGTAGCCTCCACAGTGTTGCCGTCGGCATCCGTCTTGGCGGCGGGGGCGCCGCTGATATAGAAGGCACGGAAGTCGAAGGTATCCATGGTGTCGGCGTGCTCCTGGTAGTAGGCGGTCAGCTCCTCGTCGGAGTAGGTAAGGCTCTCCTGATAGTGCTGGGCGTACTCACTGGCCAAGGTGGAGTTGGTGAGGTGCTCACGGAAAGTGCTCTCAGTCATATAGGGACCGTAGACCGCGCGGAGATAGGCGGCCAGCGTATAGCCGTAATCGGTGGCGGACTGCTTGTAGCTGGTGACGGACTCCTCGACGCTCTGCTTGCCTGCGTCGGAGAGGGTGTAGCCGTCCTCAGCGGCGGCGGCGCACAGCAGGGCCTCGTTCTGCAGGGCCTCCAGGGCGCGGTCCTGGAAGAACTTGGCGTAGGTCTGTCCGGCCTCGGCGGTGAGCCCCACATACAGGCTCAGGTTCTGGGCGGTGGTGTCGTCGATGGTCTGCTGGTCGTCGGCCAGGGAGGCGTTGTAGGTGACCAGGCCGTAGTTGGCGTAGTTGCGGATGGTCTGCTTGGCGTTGTTGTAATAGAAGGCCACGTCGCCAACGGTATACTGCTTGTCGCCCACGGTGGCGGCTACGGTGCGCCGCTGGAAGAAGTTCGAATTCCAAACCAGCAGCGCGATGACCAGGACAGCGCAGACAATGCCGATGACGGTGTAGAGGATCTTCTTGCTGCGGGCCTTCTGGGCCTCTTCCGCCTCGCGGCGCTGCTTCTCGCTGAGTCCATCGCCCTGACGCTGCTTTTTTTCTCTGGATGCGCTCATGTATTTCAGTCCTCTCGTTGTTGTTCAGTACACATCAGTGCATTATACAGGATATGGACATGGCTTTCAAGCCTAAAAACACGCTCCGGGCGGAGAGAATGCCGATATTTTACAGAACGTTCAAAATATATTTCCCCGTTTGGGCAAGAAAAATCCGCCTTTATCGTCCGTAGATAAAGACGGAGAAGAAGAGAAAAAAGCTCCCGCTCTGGCCGTGTGGCCCTGATTAAAACCTGCACGCAACGGCAGGTGGGTCGCCTCCGCGCCGCTTTACTGCTTCCAACTTCCGGCACAGGCGAAGCCTGTGCCGGGAGGCCTGCAAGCCACGGCGCGAGGGGGGCGTCCCGTTTCAGAGATGTGGGTTTAAAAAGAAACCATCACGCACCGAGCAGGAGTGATTTGCGTCTGAACGCCCTTATTCGTCCTCGTCCTCAAACAGTTCCTCCATGAACTGCTGATAGACGGCCTCCAATTCTTCCTCGCTGTCCAGGGTGGAGAGCTGTTCCTCACCATCCACGGAGACCACCTTCAGGATGATGAGGCCGGCTTCCTCTTCCTCATCGGCGGGAGGCTGGCCGTTTTCGTCCGCGTACTCGGCGGGGAAGAAGGCCATGTAGACGGAGCCGTTGAACTCGATGGTGTCCAAGTGCTCCAATTCGATTTCGTGTCCGTCCTCATCGGTGAGGGTGATAAAATTGCCGCCGTACTCGTCGCTCATGGTGGCACCGTCCCTTCTGTTCTTGGCCTTATTCTACCCCGGAGACGGAAAAAATGCAAGTGGGGGACATACCAAATTTTCCGACCCGGCGGCATCTGCACCAAAAAATGGAATTTTTTAGGGTGGACAAATCAACAAAATATGCTATAATAACGGCAAGGTCCGCGCCCTCGACGCGGGCTCCGCCGTGGCGGAAAAAGATTCCGCCGCGGCGGAATGCTTATATGCCCCCATGCGGGCAAAGCGGCTGTACGGCGGACCGCGGGTCTGCACGGACCGGACAGAGAACGTATGTATAGGACCGTACGGCGGCGCACCGCCGGGAACGGAGGTTATTTATTTGGCAGAGACAAACCACACGCCCCAGAGCCCGGGTCCCGGCCGGAGGCGCAGGAAACGGGCCGCCGGAGCAGAGATCGCCCTGAATATTTTGAAGGTATTGGGCACGCTATTGCTCATCGGCATCACCACCGGCGCCATCCTGGCCTGTTTTGCGGCCGTCTACATCAAGACGGTCATCATGCCGCAGGCGCCGCTGGACCTGACCAAGTTTTCCGTGGACCTGTCCACCACCATCTATTACACGGATCCGAACACCGGCGCGGACGTGGAGTGGCTGACCGTCCACGGGGACGAGAACCGCAAATGGGTGTCCTATGCGGATATCCCGGAAAACCTGGTCCATGCGGCGGTGGCCATCGAGGACAAGCGGTTTTACGACCACCACGGCGTGGACTGGCTCCGGACCGCCCGAGGAGTGCTCACCATGTTCACCGGCGGCGATATCCAGGGCGGCTCCACCATCACCCAACAGCTCATCAAAAATGTGACTGAGCAGGACGAGGTGACGGTAAAGCGGAAGATCCTGGAGATCTTCCGGGCGCTGGACTTTGACCGCAACCACTCCAAGGAGGAGACCCTGGAGTGGTACCTGAACTATATCTATCTGGGGGAGAACTGCCGGGGCGTCTATACGGCCTCCTATGAGTATTTCGGCAAGGACGTCTCCGAGTTGACGCTGGCCGAGTGCGCCAGCCTGATCGGCATCACCAACAACCCCTCCATCTATGACCCCTACCTGGACCTGATCATCACCGACCCGGAGACGGGCGAAAAGGTGACCAACGTCCAGCGCAACAAGAACCGCCAGGAGAACATCCTCTATCAGATGCTGGATCAGGGTTACATCAGCCAAGAGGAGTACGACGCGGCGGTGGCCCAGGAGCTGGTCTTTGTCCGGGGCGAGGACACCAGCAAGCCCAAGGTGGTGTATACCTGGTTCCAGGACCAGGTGATTCGGGACGTGATTCAGGATCTGGTGGACAGCGGCAACGGCTGGTCGGAGGAGTACGTCAAGCAGATGTTCTACAGCGGCGGCCTGTCGGTGTATACCACCTTTGACCCCAAAGCCCAGGCCGCGGTGGACAGCGTGTATGAAAACCTGGACAACCTGCCCTACATCTCCAACGACGGGCAGCAGCTCCAGTCCGCCATCGTGGTGATCGACAACGCCACCGGCAATGTGGCCGCCCTCTCCGGCGGCATGGGGGAGAAGGAGAGCAGCCTGATTTTCAATCGGGCGACCCAGGCGGTCCGGCCCTCCGGCTCCTCCATCAAGCCCCTGTCGGTCTACGGACCGGCCATCGACATGGGACTCATCACCCCCGCCACTGTCATTGACGACTCGCCGTACAACAACAGCCGGGCGGGCGGCTGGCCCATCAACACGCCCGCCGGCTACCGGGGTCTGACTATGGTGTCCGACGCCCTCAAGCGCTCGGTCAATACCGTGGCGGTCAAGATCATGGCCAACTACAGCTCCCCGGAGCTGGCCTATCAGTACCTGACCGGCGAGAACGGCTTCGGCATCACTACCCTGGTGGAGTCCAAGGAGATCAACGGCCAAACCTACTCCGACATCGACATCGCCCCCCTGGCCCTAGGCGGCCTGACCAACGGTGTGACGGTCCGGGAGATGGCGGCCGCCTACTCCGCCTTTCCCCGGAACGGCATGTATATTGAGTCCCGCACCTACACCAAGGTGCTGGATTCCAACGGCGAGGTCCTGCTGGACAACCAGCCGGAGACCCATACGGTGCTTAAGGAGTCCACCGCGTGGTATATGAACACCATGCTCCAGAGCGTCATGACCTCCGGCGGCACTGGCTCCAGCGGTCGGTTTGACGGCATGTCCATGGCGGGCAAGACGGGCACCACCTCCAGCCGGAAGGACCTGTGGTTCGCCGGCTACACGCCCTACTACACCGCCGTGGTGTGGACGGGCTACGACCAGCAGGAGCGGCTGGGCTCTTCCCTGAACAACCCCTCCATCGGCCTGTGGCGCAAGGTGATGAGCCAGCTCCACGAGGGCTTGGAGAATAGGAGCTTTGCCAAGCCGGAGAGCGTGCAGACCGTGACGGTACAGGTCTGCAAGGACAGCGGTATGAAGGCTACCGAGTACTGCAACAAGGATATCCGCACCGTCACCGGACAGGGGGAACGGGTGGTCAGCGTGACCCTGGCCGCCGGAGACGCGCCGACCGAGTTCTGCACCTACCACGTCCCCATCACCATCTGCTCCAACTCCCCCATTAAGGACGCGGAGGGCAATTCCACCGGCGTGTTCCATCTGGCAGGCCCTTATTGCCCGGAAGAGAGCCAGATGGAGGTGTCGGTGGTGGACTTCCCGCGGCGGGAAAACCTGAATGCGGCCGGGATCGGCGCGGTCAGCGTGTCGGACAACATCTTCTTGAAGGAGTATTTGGACAATCTGGGCCAGGCGGCCTACTGCGATCTGCACACCACGCAGCCCGTGGCGCCCGAGACGCCCAAGGTGGTGGACCCGAGAGATCCCGCTACCTGGCCGGGCCCGGAGGATTACCCCACGGTGGAGGAATGGGAGAAGTTCGACCCGTATGACCCCGCCACCTGGCCCGCGGGCTGGACGGAGGCGGGCTCCGGCGGGGGAAGCGGCGAGACTGTGCCGCCCACAGAGCTCCCCACCGAGGCGCCAGTGCTGCCAGAGGGGCCGGACGACAGTGAGCCGTATGTCCCTGCCGCCTGATCCAATGCATCCGATCTGCCCCCGGCCGGCCCCTGCCGGCCGGGGGCGCCTGTTTGAAACGGTGGGAATCTTGCAAAGCGCAGGAAAAAACGCTATAATGAGACGTACAGAATCAACCGCACAGCGGCATGGCCGCATATTTTGGAGGTGAGTCCATGCACCAGCATGAGCAGCAGTTTCATATCAAATGCGCCCCGGGGGACGTGGGCCGGTACTGCATCCTGCCCGGCGACCCGGGCCGCTGCGAAAAAATCGCGGCCTATTTTGACGACCCGGTGAAGGTACAGTCCAACCGGGAATATACCACCTATACCGGCAAGCTGCTGGGAGAAAAGGTTTCGGTGTGCTCCACCGGTATCGGCGGCCCCTCTGCCGTCATCGCCATGGAGGAGCTTGCCGCCATCGGGGCAGATACCTTTATCCGAGTGGGTACCTGCGGCGGCATCGCCCTGCCGGTCAAGAGCGACGACGTGGTTATCGCCACCGGCGCCGTGCGCCATGAGGGCGCCAGCCGGGAATACGCCCCCATCGAATTCCCCGCCGTGTCCGACTACCACGTCCAGGAGGCCCTGGTGGCTTCGGCCAAGGCGCTGGGCAAGCCCTGGCACGCCGGCGTGGTGCAGTGCAAGGACTCCTTTTACGGCCAGCACGACCCGAAGCGGATGCCGGTCGGCTATGAACTGCTGGCCAAGTGGGAGGCGTGGAAGCGCCTTGGGGTCCTGGCTTCTGAGATGGAGTCCGCCGCCCTGTTCTGCTGTGCCGCCGCCCTGGGCGTGCGCTGCGGCTCCTGCTTCCATGTGATCTGGAACCAGGAGCGGGAGGCCGCCGGTCTGGAACAGACCGAGAGCCACGATCTGTCCGCCGCCATTGAGGTGGGCATCGGTGCGCTGAAGCTGCTGATCCAAGAGGACCGGGAAAGGACCGGATAGGGCGGAAAACAAAACATTTTTAGGGAAACACAGGGCCGGTTAAGCCGGCCCTGTGTTCTTTACACAAAATTTACACGGTAAAGATTTACAGAAAAAGCCCTGTTATGGTAAAATAAATCGAACACAAAATATTTTCTGGTAAAGGAGGCGTCAATGAATAAGAGACTCAAGGAAAAGATAGAGGAGGCCCTGTCCTCGGTCGTACCGATCACGGCCATCGTGCTGCTGCTGAGCTTCACGATGGCGCCCATGCCGGTATCCTCCCTGATGCTCTTTCTGGTTGGAGCCCTGCTACTCATTGTAGGCGTGGGGCTCTTCTCGTTGGGCGTGGATCTGGCCATGATGCCCATCGGGGATGGGATCGGCAGCCAGATCTCCAAGGGGAAAAGGCTCTGGAGGATCATTCCACTGTGCTTTGTCATCGGCGTGTTTGTCACCATTGCCGAGCCGGACCTGACGGTGCTGGCCCGCCAGGTTCCCGCTGTTCCGGATCTGGTCATCATCCTCACCGTGGCGGTGGGAGTGGGGGGGTTCCTGGCGGTAGCCGCGCTGCGGGCCAAGTTCGGCTGGCCCCTCAATAAGCTGCTCATCGGCCTGTACGGAGTGGTCTTTGTGATGGCCTTTCTGGTGCCCAAGGAGTTCCTGGCGGTGGCCTTCGATTCCGGCGGCGTCACTACAGGGCCCATTACGGTGCCGTTCATCATGGCATTGGGCGCCGGTCTGACCGCGCTGCATGCCGGCCGCCGCTCCGAGGAGGACAGCTTCGGCGTGGTGGCCCTGTGCAGCATTGGCCCCATCCTGGCCGTCATGGTGCTGGGGCTGTGCTACCGCACCTCAGAGCTCAGCTATACCCCGTTCTCCATCCCGGACCTGGAGACCACCGCCGATGTGGGGCAGTATTTTGCCGCCGGCCTGCCCGCCTACATGCAAGAGGTGGCGCTGGGCCTGCTGCCCATTGTGGCCTTTTTCACCCTGTTCCAGATCGTCTCCCTCCGGCTCAAGCGCAAGACGGTCATCAAGATCGTGGTGGGTATGCTCTATACATATGTGGGGCTGGTGCTGTTCCTCACCGGCGTGAACGTGGGCTTCCTGCCCGCCGGACATTACCTGGGGGCTCAGATCGCCGGGCTGCCCTACCGCTGGGTGCTGATCCCCATCGGCATGGTGGTGGGCTATTTCATCGTGGCGGCCGAGCCAGCCGTCCATGTCCTCAACCAGCAGGTGGAGGATCTGACGGGCGGCGCCATCCCGCAGAAGGCCATGGGACTGGCGCTCTCCCTGGGTGTGGCTGTGGCCCTGGGCCTGGCCCTGACGCGGGTGCTGACCGGCATCTCCATTCTGTGGCTGCTGGTGCCGGGCTACGCCATCGCTTTGGGCCTCAGCTTCCAGGTGCCCAAGGTGTTCACCGCCATCGCCTTCGACTCCGGCGGCGTGGCTTCCGGGCCTATGACGGCCACCTTCCTGCTGCCCTTTACCATGGGAGCCTGTGAGGCGTTGGGAGGCAACGTGCTCACCGACGCCTTCGGCGTGGTGGCCATGGTGGCCATGACGCCGCTCATCGCCATTCAGGTCCTGGGCCTGGTCTACCAGTGGCGGATCGCCCACGGCCCCGAGGAGCTGGAGCTGGCCCTGGCGGAGGGCGCGGACGAGATCATAAGCTATACAGAGGAGGACGAGGCCGATGGGTGACGCTGTGATCAAGCTGATGGTGACCATTGTGGACCGGGGACGGAGCTCCAAGGCCGTGGACCTGTTTAAAGCCGCCGGCCTGCCCTTTCACTACGCCTGTCTGGGCCACGGCACAGCCAATTCCGACATTCTGGACTATTTGGGCCTGGGAGAAACGCAGAAGGACGTGCTCCTCACCGCCGTCCCAGAGCCTGCGGCCCACGGCCTGCTGGTCCGGGCGGCGGAAAAGCTCCAGTTGTCAAGCCCTGGAAAGGGGATCATCTTTACTATGCCGCTGTCCAGCGTCAGTGGCGTGGTGTCTAAAATTCTCAATCGCTCGGCGGCCCGGGAGGACTGGGGCAGGGAACAGGAGGGAACGTCTATGGCAGAAAAGGGGAAGAATGACCTGGTGGTGGTGGTGGTGAACCACGGCTGCACCGACCTGGTGATGGAGGCCGCCCAGGCGGCGGGAGCCAGAGGCGGCACCGTCCTGCACGCCCGCAGGCTGGGCTATGAGGAGGGGGAGCGGTCCGGAGAGGGGGCGGTCCGCCCGGAGAAGGAAATTGTAACCATCCTGGTCCCGCGTTCCATCCGGCAGATGGTGATGGAGCGGGTGAGCAAGACCGCCGGAATCAACACGCAGGCGCGGGGCATCCTGTTTTCCCTGCCTGTGGATGAAATCGCGGGGCTGGCGCTGGCGGAGCCCCAGGCGGAGGTCTGAGGGGGCCTTTGCGGACTGAAAAACGCGGACGGCAGAGCCGTCCGCGTTTTTGCGCGTGGAATCAGAGGCTCTCCACGACCTGGACCTGCAAGGGCGGGGCGCCGTCCCAGCGGCCCAGCAGATAGAGAGAGTAGATGCTGTTGGCCTTGGCCTCCAGATAGAAGGAGGCCAGCGGACGCGCGCCGCCGTAGTCGGATGAATCGTCATACGAGGCTACGGCGGGCAGATCGCCCACCGTCTCGATATCCGTGGGGTAGGGTGTGGGCAGCCAGGCGGCCTGCAGGATGGAAAAGCCGTACTCCCGAGGGCGGGCCTGGCGGAAGGCGGTGACTTCTTTATAGCCTACATCGGAAAAGACCAGACGGCCGTCATCCAGAAAGATGTCCAGGGCGGGGCTGCCATAACACAGATTGACGGCCCGGATGCAGGCGCGTCCAGCAGGGCGGTTGTCGCAGGGCAGGTCGGAGATGCGCAGCAGGTCGAGGCCAGAGGAGGTATGTACCACGGCCATGGTGATGAGTTCCCCGGCACGGAAGGGCAGCGTCTGCTGGAACAGGATGGTGCGAGGGGTGTAGGCGCTGGTCACGGTGACCAGGCGGAAGCCGTCGGAGATCCGTGTGTAGCCGGTCCTGCCGCCGTAAGCCAGGCCGCTGGTCATCAACAGGGGGCCTACCGTGATGCGGACCGGCTCCAAACCCGCCGCCGCATGGAAAAAGCGCACCGTGCAGTAGTGGGGGGACGGCGGGATGGAGGGGGCGCCGGCCGGGCACCCGGGCAATTCCGTTCGGCCGGTAACGGGGGGAAGCGGGGCCACGGAGAACGGCTCCCTCTCCGTGTCCGGAGGCTCAAGCTGGCTCTCTTCGGGGAAGAAGGGGAAGGCGGTGGACGGTTCCGGCCCGGGGCCCTGCGGCGGTTCTTCGGGGACCAGAGGGGGCAGGGGGGCTGCGGGCAGCGCCATCTCTGGTAGGACGTCCGGCGGATTGCGCCCGGCAGAGCGATTGCCCGGCGTGAAAGATTCATCCATAATGAACGTGCGCTCCTTTCAATGGGTCTACCTCACTCTATGCGGAAAAGGGAATTGGGTGATAAAAGGGGCGAATCCTCTGGAGAAAACGGGGGAACTGCCGGAGCAAGATGGGAAACGGGACCTCCATCCGGCGTATTGACGGTTGACGGGGCAAGAACGGGGCGATATACTATCTTTTGTTGAATATGCAACGATGATAGAGGAATGAAAGAGGGGCAGTATGAAAAAGACCTATTATCTGGGCCGGCACGCCTCCATCCTTTACCGGCAGGCCAACCGATTTTATGACCGGGAGCTGGCCCCGTACTGCATTGGCTGTGGGCAGCAGTTTTTCCTTTTGCGTATTTTTGAGCACCAGGGAATCAACGTACTGGACCTGGCGCGTTTGGGACAGTTTGACAAGGGGACGGCCACCCGGGCGGTGCAGAAGCTGGAGGAGGAGGGGTATATCCGCTCCGAGCCGGACCCGCAGGACCGGAGGATGCGGCGGCTCTATACTACGCCGACGGCGGAACCCATTGTGGAGAAAGTGTTTGCTGCCCGGGAGCGGTGGAATCGGATCCTGACCCGGGGCATGTGCCAGGAGGAGATCGAGCAGGCGGACAAGCTGCTCGCCCACATGGCGGAAAATGCTCTGAACTACATCCGACAGGAGGGATTGGACCGTGAGCCCTGAGCGTTCTGTCAGCGCGGAGGAGCGGGCGGCAGGCAATCCGCTGGGCTACCAGCCCATTGGACGGCTGCTGCTCAACTTCTCCATTCCGTCGGTCATTTCCATGCTGGTCAACTCCATCTACAACATCGTGGATCAGATTTTCATCGGCCAGGGAGTCGGGGAGCTGGGCAACGCCGCTACCACGGTGTCCTTTCCCATGGTGACGATCATGCTGGCCTTTGCCACCCTCATTGGCTCCGGCGGCAGCGCCTACGCCGCCCTTAAGCTGGGGGAGGGGAAGAACGAAGAGGCCGACCGCACGCTTAACAACGTCTTTGTCATGGCGCTGGGGGCCGGAGTGCTCCTGCTGGCGTCGGGGCTGCTCTTTTTGGAGCCGATGCTCCGGGTGTTCGGCGCGGGAGAGGCCGTGATGCCCTACGCCAAGGACTACGCCTCCATCCTTTTGCTGGGAGCCCCCTTCAATATGATGGGCATCGCCCTGTCCAACATGGCGCGGACCGACGGTAGTCCCAGATTGTCCATGTACGGCATACTGATCGGCGCCATCTTGAACACGGTGCTGGATCCCATCTACATTTTTGTGTTTCACTGGGGGGTCAAGGGCGCCGCCATCGCTACCATCACCTCCCAGATCATCTCTGCGGTGATCCTGCTGGCCTACTTTGCCACCCGCAGCCGGCACATGCGCTTCCGCCTGTCCGCCATGCGCCCGGAAGGGAGCATCTGGGGCCGGGTGGTGTCCTTGGGGATCTCCGCGGGCATTACCCAGGCGGTCTCTGTGATCATGCAGATTGTGATGAACAACTCCCTGCTGTATTACGGCAGCCGCAGTGAGGTAGGCGCGGTGACGGCGCAGGCGGCCATGGGGATCGTGATGAAGGTAGCCATGATTCTGCTGGCCTTCTGCATCGGCATCGGCGTGGGGGCGCAGCCCATTCTGGGATTCAACCGCGGCGCACGAAAGTTTCATCGGGTCAAAGGCGCTTACCTCCGGGCCGTTGCGGCGGCTACGGTGGCGGTAACGCTGGGTTGGCTGCTGTGCCAGACCATCCCCCATGTGATTCTGAGCCTCTTTGGGTCGGCCAGCCCGGCTTTTACGGACTTTGCCGTCCGCAGCATGCGCATTTATCTGTTCGGCATCTTCTGCGCGGGATTTCAGGTGGTGTCCACCAACTATTTTCAGGCTACCGGCCAGCCCCTGAAGGCGTCGCTGCTGTCCATGCTGCGGCAGCTTCTTCTGCTGATTCCGCTGCTGCTGATCCTGCCCCTTTTCTGGGGACTGGACGGCATCCTCTATGCAGGTCCCATTGCGGATCTTTCCTCCGGCGTGATCGTAGCCCTCTTTATCCTCCCGGAAATGCGAAAGCTGGACCGGCAGGTGCAGGAGGAGGACGCACGGGCCGCAGCTTCCGGGCGGTAGCCCCCTTGATACGGACAAAAAGCAAGCCACCGTACGCGGCGGCTTGCTTTTTGTCATTTCGGGACCGAAGGATTTTGACGTGCAAACAAGCGAAAAAGCAGTCGGACAGGGGAGAAGGCAAACGAGGGAAAGCGTTGCGCCGCAGCAGGTCGGGGCATTCGACAGAAGGTCGGAAAAAATAGGGGTTGCAATTTTCTGAAAAATGGGTTACAATCTGGTTACAAAAAGTGAAGAACAAAAACAAACAAAAGGAGGAAGCACGTGACATGAAGTGGCGCACAGGATGTCTCATGCTTTGCCTGATGGTGGTGCTCCCCCTGGGAAGCAAGGCGCTGGCGGCGGAGGCCGCTACCGACGAAAAAGTGACGAATCTCTCCACACAGGTTGTCTTGGATGACGCCCAGGCGGCGGAAATCGGCAGGGAACACGCAGCTTCTCTGCCCAGCGGCCCCCTGTATTTGGTGGACGGCGAGCTGGTAGGCGACGAGAACCTGACCGTCTATCATGAGACCACCTATGTCTCTCTTCCAGAGTTCGTTCTGGCTCTGCAGCCGGACGCCTCGGTGTGCTGGGACGGCAGCCAGGTGGTAGTCCAGGCCAGCGGCCTGACCATGACGGCCAAGCCGGGCAACTGCTATATTGAGGCCAATGGCCGCGCACTGCATGTACCTGACGGCGTACTTTCCTTGAACAGCAGTACGCTGGTGCCGATTCGGACGGCGGCGCAGGCCATGGGGGCCTCGGTGGACTGGGACCAGGAGAACAGCATGATCTCGGTCCACAGCGGCACGGGCGCGATCACGCCGGCCGAAAACTATTACGACAGCGACGACCTCTACTGGCTGTCTCACATCATCAACGCCGAAAGCGGCGGGGAGCCTCTGGAGGGGAAGCTGGCCGTGGGGACGGTGATCCTGAATCGGGTGTCCAGTCCCAGATTCCAGAATACCATCTATGGCGTGGTGTTTGCTCCGAACCAGTTTACGCCGGCCAGTACCGGGGCTATCTACCGGGAGCCGAACGCGGAAAGCGTCCTGGCCGCGAAGCTCTGCCTGGAGGGAGTCCGGGTGGGAGGCGAGAGCCTTTATTTTGTGAATCCGACCCGTGCGCCCAACAGTTGGGCGGCCCGGAACCGGCCTTATGTCACCACCATCGGCCACCACAGTTTCTATGCCTGAAAGAAAACCGGAGCCATTAGCAGAGTGGCCGTAAAACAGTAATCCGAAAAAATTACTATTTTACGGCATCTGTCAGACGGGGTTGGTAAACAACAACGAAAAATGAGTGATGCCAGGTCGAAAGGCCGAGCATCACTCATTTTTTCATTTCCGCAAACATTTTCTATTACGGAGGAATTACCATGACAAATAATCTGACCTACACACTCTGCGGCGACTACTGTATTCCCAATCTGTCCTTATCCGCTACCGAAGCCAAATCTTTGGGTAAATACGGACGGATGCGCAAGACCTATCTGAAGGAACACCGTCCGATCCTTTGGAACACCATGATCCTGTCAGAAACACTCTACCCTCATCTTTACGAGATCGACAAAACGGCTCACAGACGGGCTGAACAAATTATGGCAGAACTGCTTGCTGTTCATCCGGCACCGGACAAAGCCACACAGCAGATGGCGTGGGTACAACATATGAACAGCTTGAAAGCACAGGCTGAGGAAATCATCTTGGACGAACTGATCTATAATTGACACAATGGCGGCGCATGGAATCCAACCCATGCGCCGCCATTTTTTGCGTTTTATCGTTTTTTCTTTCCTTTGCCGTGTTTATGGTGCGGACTTGCCTTACCACGCTGGCTGTAGGGACTTTTCAGATGCTTGGACTTTTTCAGAATGTTGATCTGCGTCACAAATTCTTCCGGTGTCAGCGTGTCGTAATCAATGCCGAGGGAAGCAAGGAACACACGAGCCTTCTTTTCTTCTTCGCTTCCTTCATAATTCATGGCAGTTTCCAGCTGCTTCTGTACCTCTGCGGCAGGTGTTTCCGCATCGGCGGTCAGGGTGTCCTTTTGATGAGCATCCCGAATATCACGCATGATGCTATCTATATCCTGATGCACCACATGGCTGAAATACTCGTCTTCGCTGATCTGTGCCAGTTCCAGAGTGCGGACATAGAGATCATTCTCGCCGGGATTGTACTTCTCCATGACCTGCTGCCGTGTGGCTTCCAGTACCGCATTGGTGTCCCTGATCCGCATATCGGCGATCCGGTCAACGAAAATCTCCATATCTACCATCAGCCGCTGAAAATCCTTGTGGGCTGCCATTTCACACAGCAGTCGGTTGTTAATCTTCCCGCTTTTCAATAACGCAATCATATCGTCACTCAAATGCAGATCGTGAAGGTCTGTGTTTGGGTGATTTTTTGTTTCTGTCATGCCCATCAGGTAATCGGTGGACACGCCGTAGAACTTCGCCAGCTCCACGATGCTGTACGGACTGATGTCCTTGTAATCGTCGGTTTCGTACTTGCCAAGGGCGGATTTGGAAATGCCCGTTGCTTCGGCAAGCTGTTCGAGCGTCAGCCCCCGTTCCACACGGAGATCCTTCAGTCTTTCCTGTACCGTGAGCTTTACCTGCATGGCAATTCCTCCTTCCGATTCTGTCCATAAGCGTGGGAATCACACTGTTTTACGCCCTTTTCCTACCTCTTGGATATACGGAATGGGGCATGATTTTTCGCTAAACTATATATACAAAGACACTTGTTCCTTGAAAATTGAATGACCGTCCGAACGGGATATGTTCTCTGGCGAAGTATCGCCACGACTGTATGAACACGAAGCGTACCAAGGAGAACGAAACGCCGGGGTGAGATTCCCGGGCAGGAACGACGTTCGGTATAAACGGCAAAAAGACTTAAAAAACTATATCTGAAATCGGTCTGTGTGAGAACAGCGAAGAAAACGCTGTTTTTGTGCCGCTGCCGCTATCAGACAGCGATGCACCGCACAGCGAATACCGTGCGCCGATCCGTGTGCAATCACGCCAGAGTGTGAAAAGCCGCACGAAACGGCGAAATCAATAGGTATCCCATATGAACAGGGGTACATGGGCGGAAATCCCAGCGGATTTTCGTCCAATACAAAACAACGCCCTGCGGCGAACGGAATATGCGGCTTTGCATATCCATTATACCACAGGGCGAAAACAAAATAGAGAGGAAAATTGTAAATATGAAGAACAAAACCGAGAAATGCCGCAACGAAATCAAATCCTATATCACCCGTGAGGGGCTGACCATGACGGAAGTGGTGGAAATGCTGGCAGACGAACATGGATGGAGCGAGAGTGTTCCCAATCTGTCGGGCAAGCTGCGCAGAGGCTCCCTGCGGTACACCGAAGCGGTGGAGCTTGCCGATGTGATGGGTTATGACCTTGTATGGCTGAAGCGCAGGGAGGGCAGATAATATCGGAAACATTTACGGATATATCCGTGTCAGCAGTAAAGACCAAAACGAAGATCGACAGCGGATTGCCATGCATGAGGTAGGTGTCCCGGACAGCAATATCATCATGGACAAGCAATCCGGCAAAGACTTCAACAGGCCGCAGTACAAAAAGCTGCTGCGGAAACTGAAAAAAGACGATCTGCTCTATATCAAGAGCATTGACCGTCTTGGGCGAAACTATGAAGAAATACTGGAACAATGGCGGCATCTGACAAAAGACAAAGGCATCGACATTGTGGTGCTGGATATGCCGCTCTTGGATACCCGCCGTGGCAAAGACCTGATGGGAACCTTCCTTTCGGATATTGTCCTGCAGGTGCTGTCCTTTGTGGCGGAAAACGAGCGAAGCAATATCCGTCAAAGACAGGCAGAAGGAATTGCAGTTGCAAAGGCAAAGGGTGTGAAGTTCGGCAGACCACCATTGCCCTTGCCTGAGAACTTCTATGCGATCCACCGGGACTGGCGCATGAAAAAGCTGACCGTGAAGCAGGCCGCAGAAGCCTGTTCCATGCCGGTCAGCACGTTTTACGATAAAGCGAAACAATTCGAGAATCTGGGTTAACCAAATTCGACCAAAAATCCGGAAATGTGTACTTTTACGGATTGGCATACCTATACTTATACAAAGTAATTTTACCACATTCTGTGCCGAAAAACAATCGTTTCAGCGAAAAAGTCGGTGTTCTATTTGTAACTTTTTTATGATTTGGAAAAGTACACCTTTTCGGAACGGCGACAAAGGAGGTGAGCAAGTGTCTCAAAAATCGAATATTCCCGATTTGGTGTGGGCTTTTCTCACCGGAATTGCCGTATGCAAAGTGAAAGGCGGTGGCACATCATAGCTATGACAAACCACACGCTTTTCAGAAAAATGAGAAGTGACCATCATCCTCCCGGATGCCGTACAGCGGGGGACATGATGATTCCCTATGTATGGCAAACAAATCTTCTGATAAGGAGAAATCAAGCATGAAGAAAAGAACAAGCAAACTGCTCAGTCTGCTGCTGACGCTGACCATGGTGCTGGGGATGCTCCCGGCCATGAGCCAGGTGGCGTATGCGGCGGGGGACGTCGCCATCGACGCGACCAACTTCCCAGACGCGAATTTCCGCACATTTGTGAAGACGTATGACACGGACAGCAACGGCTATCTGAGCGAAGCGGAGCTTGCGGCGGTCACGGAGATGGACTGCCACAGTAAGGAGATTGCCGATCTCACGGGCATCGAGCACTTCACCGCCCTGACGGTGCTCGACTGCTACGACAATAAGCTGACAACGCTGGACGTGAGCAAAAACACCGCCCTGACGGAGCTTTACTGCTACAACAATCAGTTGACGAGTCTGGACGTGAGCAAAAACACCGCACTGACGTATCTTGACTGCGGCACCAATCAGCTGACAGCGCTGGACGTGAGCGCAAACATCGCTCTGACGTATGTTCGCTGCACCGACAATCAGCTGACCTCTCTGGACGTAAGCAAAAATACTGCGCTGACGATGCTTTACTGCTCCAACAATCAGCTGACGACGCTGGACGTGAGCAAAAACACCCAGCTGACGACGCTTTGGTGCTCCGGCAATCAGCTGACGACGCTGGACGTGAGCGCAAACACCGCCCTGACGTATCTTTGGTGCTACAACAATCAGTTGACGACGCTGGACGTGAGCAAGAACACCAACCTGAAGTGGCTTCACTGCTACGGCAACAATCTGACGATGCTGGACGTGAGCGCGGTTCCCGCCCTCAAGGACGCAAAGGAAAACGGCACAAAGGACACATCCAACAGCGATTATGACAATTATTCCTCCTCACAGGGGACGCTGCGCGTTGACAAGGGATTTACCAACATCATCACCGATGCCCCGGCTGATGCTGCCACCGAATACCCCGTGTGGGTGGGCGGCACCCAGGTCACCAGCACCAACAAGGACGATATCCTCGGCGACGGCAAGGTCAGCTTTGATCCCGAAACTAACACCCTGACCTTTACGGGCACGCCAACAATCATTGGACTGCATAGCGGCGCACTTATTTCTTCGCTTGATATCGATCTTACAATCAACGCTTCCAACGGACTGACGCTCAATAACAGTGAAGGCGGCGGAGTTTATGTCGGTATATCAGGAATAAGCAGTGACATCTGCAGTCTTACGGTCAATGGAGATGTAACTGCCAATACAAAGGATTCTGCGCTCTGGGCATATAAAAACCTTACTGTGAACGGAGACGTTGAAGCAGAGAATTCACGCAATGCGACTCTTTACACAGGTAACGGCAGTGTTTCCGTTACAGGTAGCGTAACTGTTGATTCCACTGCAACCGGTATAGCTGCTGTTTTCTCCAAAGGCGATGTTACAATCGGTGGAGACGTAAATGCTACCAGCGCGGAGAATATGGGAATTTATTCAATCAACGGTTCCATTACGATCGGCGGAAACACAGAAGGCACTTGCAAAGACAGCGTACTTTGGGCCAGTAAAGATGTTGAAGTGACCGGCAGCGTTAATGTTAAGAGTACAATTAATGCCGCTCTTTATGCAGGTAACGGTACAATCAATATCACAGGTGATGTAACCGCAGCTAGCACTACAAACGGGATTGCTACTGTCTTTGCTACGAAGGACATCACTATCGGCGGCAAAACTAATGTTAGCAGCGAAAACCATATGGGTATCTATACGTCAGGCGGCAGCATCAGCATCGGCGGCGATGCAGAGGGCAGCAGCAAAGACGCTTTCATCTTTGCAAGCAAGGACGTTTCCATTACCGGAAAGGTCAACGCATCAAGTTCGACGAACGCAACTCTGTTTGCCGGCAGCGGCAATATAACGGTTGGCGGTGACGTTGACGTTACCTGCAACGCAACGAGCAACGTTGCTGCCATTGAAGCACGGCAGGGCGATGTCAGCCTCAAAAGTAATGCTACGGTTATAAGCACATCCGAGCAGGGAATCGCCGGCAAAGAGGTCAAAATGACGACCGGCACGTGGGATGTTACTGCGAGCAAAACCGCAATAGTGGGTTATAGTGGCATAACGATACCCGATACCCACGGAATAACGCATCCGATTGATGGCAAATTTAACCAGGTGACTGAAGAACTGTCTGCTGGGGTAACCACTACATACCACACCGTCACCGAATCAGACGGCACGACGATCGCCGCGCACGCGATAATCGAGCCGGTCTTCACCGTGACCGTCACGGATGGCACAGCTGACAAGGCGGAGGCTTTCAAAGGCGATACCGTTACCATAACGGCAAATGACAAGAGCGGCTATACCTTCAAAAAGTGGCAGATTGTATCCGGCGAGATCACTCTTGCCGACGCAAGTGCGAAGACGACCACCTTTGTGATGACGGCCTCGGATGTAGATGTCAAAGCCACCTATACCAAAAACAGCTCCGGCGGCGGCGGTGGCGGCGGCTACACCTACTACACCATCAAGGCCACCGCAGGCGTGAACGGCTCCATCTCTCCTGCCGGCAGCGTCAGCGTCCGGTCGGGTAAGGATCAAACCTTCACCATCACCCCGGATAAGGGCTACGCCATCTCCGATGTCAAGATCGACGGCAAGAGCGTCGGCGCGGTGAAGTCCTACACCTTTGAGAATGTTAAGGGCAACCACACCATCAAGGCCATCTTTATGAAGGCCAACGGCAACCCCCAGACCGGCGTGTTCGTGGATGTGCCGGAGGGCAGTTACTATGAGGAGGCTGTTGCGTGGGCTGTGGAGAACGGTATCACCAAGGGCACTTCCGATACCACCTTTGACCCCAACGGCATCTGCACCCGCGCCCAGGCCGTCACGTTCCTGTGGCGTGCCGCTGGCAGCCCCGCGCCCAAGACCAGCACCATGCCCTTTACGGATGTGAAGGCTGGCAGCTATTACTACGACGCGGTGCTGTGGGCTGTGGAGAACGGTATTACCACCGGCACTTCCGCTACCACCTTCAGCCCCGACGCTGAATGCACCCGTGCACAGATCGTCACCTTCCTGTGGCGCGCACAGAAGTCTCCCGCAGCTGACAGCGTAAATCCGTTCACCGATGTTGCTGCCGATGCTTACTATGTGGATGCAGTTTTGTGGGCAGTAGAAGAAAAGGTTACCAAGGGCACTTCCGAAACTACTTTCAGCCCCGACGCTGATTGTACCCGTGCTCAGATCGTGACCTTCCTGTACCGTGCGCTGAACGAACAGTAAGCGACAAGCTAAAGAATCCCTTGTTCACAAGGGCGCACTTCTATACGGGGGTAAACCCCGTATGGGTGCGCCAAGGATACTGCGTATCCTGTGGAACATCAACAGCCCTGACACCCGAATGTCAGGGCTGTTTTCCGTCACTGCGTTCCGAACAAGAGGGCTGCACCCTCTTGCGCCGCTTTGCGGCTATCACCTGCGCACTTGCGTCAGCGCATGGTTTTGAGAAAACCACGCACTGACCGCAAGTCTGAAAATCGAATACCGTACATAGGCCGTCTGTCGTTCTTGAACAGCAGGCGGTCTTTTTCTATCCATCCATCAAAATCAAGGAGGTCAATCATTATGGCAAAACAGAAAACCATCCCCGAACTGGAAGCGGAGAAAGCGGAAAATGAACGGAAACTCTCACAGCTCCAACACAAGAAACAGCAGCTTGAAAACCGCATCACCTACTACGAAAAAGGTGATCGGCGCAAACGGGCGCACCACCTTATCACCCGTGGAGCAGCCATTGAAAGCGTTGCCCCGCTGACAAAGGTTTTGACCGAAACAGAGTTCTACGCCTTTGCGGAAAAAGCCTTTTCCTTGCTGGAAATCAAGGGCCTGCTCATGCAGGCAATCAACGAACACAACATTACTGAACAGAAAGAGAGGTAAGAAACTATGGCATTATTCCATTTCCACGCCACGCAGATCAAGCGCAGTGCAGGACAATCCGCCATCGCATCCGCAGCCTACCGAGCCGGTGAAAAGCTCCACAGCGAATACTACGGCGAGGACAGCGACTACACTAAAAAGGGCGGCGTGATCTGCAATGAAATCCTGCTGCCGTCCCATGCACCACCGGAATATGCAGACCGGCAGACCTTATGGAATGCCGTTGAGAAAATCGAACAGCATCCCAAAGCGCAGCTTGCCTACAGCTTTGATATTGCCTTGCAGAATGAATTCTCTATGGATGAGAACATCGCTCTTGCAAGGCAATTTTTGTTAGAACAGTTTGTGAGCCGTGGCATGATCGTGGATTTTGCCGTTCATGCTCCCGACAAGGAGGATGGCGGTATCTCCAATCCCCACTTCCATGTCATGTGTCCCATCCGTCCTCTTGAAGAAAACGGCAGATGGGGCAACAAGCAGCGGCGGGAATATCTGCTTGACGAGCAAGGAAACCGTGTTCGGGATGAAGCAGGAAACTATGTATTCAATGCCGTCCCTACCACCGACTGGGGCAGCCCCGACACTTTAGAGCATTGGCGGCAGGCATGGGCAGAATTGTGCAATGCGAAGTTTGCAGAAAAGGAATTACCCTGCCGCATCGACCACCGCAGTTATGAGCGACAGGGCACCCAGCAGCTGCCCACGGTTCATGAAGGCCCCGCTGTCCGTCAGATGGAGGAGAGGGGCATCCGTACCGACAAGGGCAATCTGAACCGCTGGATCAAAGCTACCAACGATATGATCCGCAATCTGAAAAAGAAAATCGCCGGTCTGCTGGACTGGCTGAAAGAGATCAAAGAAGAACTGGATGTTCCGCAGTCTGCCGGTATCGGTCAGCTGCTTGGCGAGTATTACCAAATCCGCAATGCCGGTGCCTATTCACAGAAAGCACAGATCGGCAATCTGAAACAGTATTCCGAAGAATTTGCATTCCTGCAGGACAAAGGCATCCTGACTTTGGAACAGCTTCATGCGTTTGTATCGGATATGAGCGGTACTGTCCACACCACCAATGAAGCACTCCGCAAGAAAGAAAAAGAGATCAAGAACCTGAAAGAACTGATCCGTCTTGCCGAAGATTACGCCCGACTGAAGCCGGTGGTGGATGCCATCCCGCAGAAAGGCGGGTTCGGTAAAAAGCGTGAGAAATATATGGCGGAGCACGACAGCGAAATCAGTCAGTTCTACGCCGTGAAACGCAAGCTGGACAACGCCGATCTGCCCGGTAAGACCCTTACACCCAAAGCATGGCAGAAGGAGCTTGACACCCTCACCGAGGAATATACAGCCGAGCGTGAGAAGCTTAATCCCATATATGCCGATCTGAAAAAGCTGAGAAGTATTCAGTACAAACTGGATACCTATCTGCATGATAAAGAGCGGCAGCCGCAGAGGAAAAAGCAGCATGAACTGTAATCGATCTTTCCTTCTTTCATTCATACTCCATCAGAAAGGACGATCTATCTATGAGCGAAACAATAAAAGCAACTGATATGACACCGGAGGAATTGGAGCAGTGGCTCGATTCTCTGGAAACCAAAGATACTCCACCCGAATACTACTTCGCCAATCCAGTCCCATACGCAAAAGTGGAGCCTGTGCCTTACGAACAGCGGCGGCATGACTTTACTGTTGATGAAGACGGACACATACGTGTGAAGAATATCTCCGCATACTGGATCCCTGAGTTGACCGTCTCGGAGGAAATCGGCGGTACGGTCTATACGGTCACAGGCAGCTATGAGGGCGAAGCCAGCTTCATCCGCAAGTTGGAACGCATCATGGCAAGAAAATTTGCAGAAGAACTGGAGGGATCGAAATGACACGTTCACAAATCTGTGATACAATGAATCCAACCAATCCTGTACTGACAGTTGCTCCGATTGAGGAGGAAACAGAAATGTTTGGAGCAACCAACAACAAAATCACCGCACTCTATTGCAGACTGTCTCAGGAAGATGCCCGTATGGGTGAGTCCCTGTCCATCGAAAATCAGAAGTCCATGCTTCTTCAGTATTGCAAGGAACATCATTTTCCGAACCCCTTGTTTTTCGTGGACGACGGTTACAGCGGCACTACCTATGAACGCCCCGGTTTTCAGAAAATGCTGGATGAGATCGAGGCCGGTAAGGTAGGCGTTGTCTTGACCAAAGACCTTTCCCGTCTGGGCAGAAACTCTGCGCTGACTGGGCTTTACACCAACTTCACCTTCCCGCAGAACGGTGTACGCTATATTGCCATCAATGACAATTACGACACCGCCGATCCCAACAGCATCAACAATGATTTTGCCGGAATCAAGAACTGGTTCAACGAGTTCTATGCCCGTGACACCAGCCGCAAAATCAGAGCGGTGCAGAAAGCGAAGGGTGAACGGGGTGTTCCTCTGACGGTCAATGTCCCTTACGGTTATGTGAAAGACCCGGAGGACAAGCGGAAGTGGCTCGTGGATGAGGAAGCTGCCGCTGTAGTCAGACGCATCTTTGAGATGTGTATGGAAGGACGAGGGCCTCAGCAAATTGCCAATCAGCTGAAAGCGGACAAGGTGCTGACACCGACTGCCTACAAAAAGCGCAAAGGAATGAAAACACCGCAGGCTGCACCGGAAAATCCCTACGGATGGTGCGATAGTTCTGTAGTCAACATTCTGGAACGCAGAGAGTACACCGGCTGTACGGTCAACTTCAAGACCTACTCCAATTCCATCTGGGACAAGAAGCAGAGAGAAAATCCCGTAGAGAAACAGGCAATCTTCGAAAACACCCATGAAGCCATCATCTCGGACGATGTATTCAAACGGGTGCAGGAAATCCGACAGCACCGGCACAGAAAGACCAGAAGCGGCAGAAGCAGTATGTTCTCCGGCCTTGTGTTCTGTTCCGACTGCGGAGAGAAGCTGTATTACGGTGCAACCAACAACTACAGAACGGAAGGTGCCTTCTTCGACTGCTCCCTGCATTGGAAGTACAAGGAGAAATGCCCTACCCACTATATCCGGGAGTCCATTCTGGAGCGTATGGTTCTGAAGCATATGCAGCTTGTCACAGGGTATATCCTGCGGTATGAACAGTATTTCCGTTCCATCATGGAGCAGCAGCTCCGTCTGGAAAGCACGGAAAAGCTGCAGATCAGCAAGGGACAGCTGGAACGGAATGAGAAGCGTATTGCGGAACTGAAGCGGCTGTTCATCAAGATCTACGAGGACAATGCAGGCGGCAGGCTGAGTGACGAACGGTATGATATGCTGAGTCAGAGCTACGAAACCGAGCAGAAGCAGCTTGAAGCCGAAGTGATCACCTTGCGGCAGGAAATCGAAGTACAGGAACGACAGAACGAAAATGTAGAAATGTTCATTCAGAAAGCCAAGAACTATGTGGGGATCGAGACCCTTGATCCGTATGCGCTGAGAGAACTTGTGCAGGCGATCTATGTAGATGCACCGGACAAGTCCACCGGCAAGCGTCGGCAGCATATCCACATCAAGTATGACGGCATCGGATTTATCCCTCTGGATGAACTGATGAAAAAGGAAACGGCGTGACCGAAGTCACGCCGTCCCCTCTGAAAACATACGATTTTCAGGAATTATTGAATTTTACTGTTTTACGACCACCGGGCATTTCGGCTCCGGTTTTTTCGGTTTTTTCTCCAGAATGATTGACAAACCGTGGCAATTATGGTATAGTAAATCTCGCGTTTGGCGCGCGGGCGGTACTCGGTCTGTGGAGAGATGTCCGAGTGGTTTAAGGAGCCGGTCTTGAAAACCGGTGACTCGAAAGAGCCGTGGGTTCGAATCCCACTCTCTCCGCCATTTATTTTCCATATTGATATGTGTCGATTGGCTTGGAGAAGTACCCAAGTGGCCGAAGGGGCTCCCCTGCTAAGGGAGTAGTGTGGGAAACCGCAGCGAGGGTTCAAATCCCTCCTTCTCCGCCATAAGGTAAGACCCTTGCAATTACTGAAAACTCAGTGGTTGCAAGGGTTGCCTTTTGCTTAAGATGATTTAAGAAGTAACGCGCTTCTTTCACAGCGCTTACGACACAGAATCTACACAGAATTTCGGTTAGTTTTGGCGCAGCTTTTCATTGATGAGCTGCGCCGTTTTTTTGCGATGCGTATCTCGAACATGAGTGTAAATATCCTGGGTCATCGCCGCCGTAGAATGGCCTAAAAAGTCCTGCGCGTCCTTTATTTACATCCACGTCGCATTCAAAGAGCATGGTTGCAGAGCTGTGCTGGAGCTCGTGCGCGGTCGTAGATATTCCAGTTTGCTCTGCGTATTCATTCCATAGCCTCTGGTATTGCATCTCGGTCAAGTGCATTTTCCCGTTGTCCTCTGAGAAGATGTAGATGGAATCCACCTTCGCCGCCAGCAGCTTCGGGGCAAGCGGATCAAGAATCGTGACCACCCGAACGCCGGTTTCCAGGTATGGCGGCAGGGGCTCCGGAGACAAGACCGAGGAGACTGGAGGCAGCATCTACGAGCAGCTTTACGCCAGCGGAGTGCGCAGCATGGGAGACGCATATTTCGTGGGGGGCTCTGCGGCGGCCAACCAGGCCAAAAACGTACTGGAACGGGGCGGAAGCAACGCCCAGGCGCTGTGGAGCGGACTTGCCGCCGGAGCGGCGGAGACCTTTTTTGAGAAGTTCTCTGTCGATCAGTTGCTGAAGCCGAAAACCATAAACAACTGGAAGAACCTGCTGACCGAGACCGCCAAACAGGCCGGCGTAGAGGCCAGCGAGGAGATGTTCACAGAGGTGGCCAACATTCTCTCCGATGCGGCCATCATGGGGGACAGCTCGGACTTCTCCACCGCTGTGGCCGGATACATGGCCCAGGGCATGAGCGAAGAGAAGGCCAAACAGATGGCTTTTCTAGACTGCATCAGCCGTGTGGTCTGGGCGGGTGCAGGCGGGGCTCTGTCCGGCGGTTTGATGGGCGGGACAGTTGGAGCTTGGAACTACGCGGGCGGCCAACTGGGGGGCCGGATCACGGCCAATACACAAGAGACCCTGGCGGCCCAGGACGGGGCGAACGTGCAGAGCGGGACTGTGGATACCCCTGCACCCCAGCAGGCACAAAAAACCGCCTCCACGGGGGAGACGGGGTATAATCGTATTGAGGCCGACTCCATTCGGCACGAGGGGAAGACTTTCCGCAATCTGGTAGCCGGGATCGATTCGTCTGTGTCAGCCTTCTTTGAGAAGTGGAGGAACGGCAGAAAAGGACGCCCCGATGAAAAATTGGAAAAGCTGTATCTGGGGAGGATGAGCGAGGGGACCAGAGCGGCAGTGAGTGATATTCTTGGGTACGAAGTTTCGGAACGTGATTTTATCGTAACGAACGACGGTGTAAAACACATCCTTGATACGCACGGGGACCCAGAAGCGGAGGTCAGAAAAGGAAATCTGCCCCTTACGTCGGATATCATTGATGCGCTTCCGTCTGTAGTGAAGAACCCGGATAATATTCGGCCCGGGCATGCCGAAAAGAGTTCGCCATATCGTCAGGGGGTCATCTTTGAAAAGATGCTTCCGGACGGGACTGTGGTGTACATTCAATTTGACAATTCCAAGCGGGGAACGTTTGAAGGCCGCACGCTGTACGTAAAAGAAAAAGAAAGCTCTCCCTCCGGGGTGGATGCCTCCATGGAGACCCCAACCTCTACGTCCAAGACGACGGAGCCTGAGCTTTCTTCTGCCCCCATTATAGCAGATTCCTCCGCCGGTGGCAATACCCAGTCTGCCCAGGCCGGCCCGGAATCATCCGTGGGGGCGGCGACGGCGGGGGTTACCGGGGACGAGGTGGGGGAGAGCGGCTTTCACGCGCCCTCCGCCTTCCGAGACGCGGACCTGACGAGCGCGTTTGGGGAGAATGGAGCTAAGGCATACCGCCTCGGATGGCGGGGCGACATGGACGAGGCGGACTATTACCGGGCCTTCACCCACGCCTACAACGCGGGGGCAGCGGGGCGGAGCCTGGACAGCCTGAAGGACCGGACCCTGACCGACGCGCAGCGCGGGGCTGCCTTCGAGTCCGGACGGAGCGACGCCGACGCGGCGGCCCGAAAGGCCGGCTTCACCACCGTATATGGGAAGGACAGCGGTCTGGTATGGGACGACTACACCAGGTCCATGGACCAGAAGGTGGCCGGGCAGGTAAACGAGGTGGCCAAGCGCTTGGGCGTCAAGGTGCAATTTGCCGACCGGGTGGCGGGCGGCGCGGCCAACGCCAAGATCGAGAACGGCGTCATCACCATCGCCAGGGACGCGAAGAATCCGGTCCGGGCGGTTTTCGGCCACGAGATTACCCACCGCATCCAGGAGCTGGCCCCGGAGGAGTACCGGGCCTTCCGTGAGGCGGCCATGGCCCATTATGAGAATGCCGAGGATGGCATGGTGGACGCGCTGGTGTGGGATCAGCAGAGCCGGTACACAAAGGTCGACCAGGACCTGTCCAACTTGGATGCTATGGACGAGATCGCCGCCGACTATGCCGGGAGCCTCATGGAGGACGGGGCGCTGCTGGACCGTTTCATCCAGGCTAACCAGGGCAAGCGGACCCTGCTGTGGAAGCTGCGGGACGTGTTCCGCAGCCTGGCCGACCGGCTGACCGGCAAATACAAGGACCAGGCCAGGCAGGCCGAGCGGCGGCTGGAGCAGGCCCTGAAGGCGGCGGAGTCCCGGGCGGAGGCCATGCTAGGGCAAAAAAATACCGCCCAGGAGGGCGGGGTGAAATACAGCGCTATGTACCGCAACAAGGCGGACAGCGTGTCTGACTTTTATGAGTTCGCCCTAAATAACCGGAACAATCCCGCCGAGCGAAACAAGAGCTTCTACCAGTATGAGCTTGATGACGGTTACAAGGTTGATCTGTTTTTTGAGGGCGCAACGCACATCAGCGATAGGCACAGCCTGACGGGGAGCCAGGTGGAGGATATTTTTTCGGGGCTGAACGATGTGCGTTACTACACGCTCGCACCGGACGTACAAAGCACCTACGATGGAGTTCCCGTAAAGGCAGTTGTATCGACGCCGCAGGGAAACAGCGGCGTCCTGCTGGAGTTCCTGAAAAATGGGCGCGTTCTGGTCCGCACGGCCTTTTTCGGGTCGGATGCAGAGCTATCCGAATGGATTAAAAAAAGTGACCCCAGCGCGCTCGCAAATGAGACAAGTCCCAAAGCAGCGGTTTTCGCTGGCAATCACTTTTCTATGTCTAGTATACGCGATGCGATACGGAATAGTCAAGATAAAGACAGGAAAAATAACACCAAGTTTTCCCTCAAATCCCCGGTCGAGGAGACCAGCGACCTGCTGGCCCTGCACAACAAGGACGAGAACAGCATACTGGAAGCCCTCAAGCTGGGCGGCCTGCCTATGCCCTCTATCGCTGTGGTGAAAGCCAGGGACGGGCATACCAAGTATGGCCCCATTTCCCTTGTGTTCAGCAAAGATACCATCGACCCGCAGCTTTTCCGCACCAACAGGGTGTACGGCGGCGACGCCTGGACGCCGACAGCTCCGCGAGTAGATTACCCCGTGAACAGCAAAAAGGCATCCCAGGTGGAGCACGAGCTACACCGGCTTGCCGGGGATGTCTCCGTGGCCGGGGGCATCTTCGGGAACAGCGCCGCTCTGCGCTCTGTGGGCATCGACGACACCAGCACCAGGAGCACGGCAGAGCTGGCGGAGAAGCTGGCCTCCACGGACACGGTGCGGGCGGCCTATCTGGCAGACCAGGGCAAGAGCCTGGAGCCGGTGAAGATGGACAAGGTGTGGGACAAGTTCGGTAACGACACCCTGCAAAAGGTGGTTGACCGCCTGGGCGTGAACACGCTGGCTGAAATCGAGGCCAACCTGGAGACCGGCGAGAGCGTGAAGGACGCCCTGGGCGAGAATGCCGAGGTCATCCGCGACATTCTCCGGGACTACTACCGGGAACAGGGCGAACCCATGCTCCGCAGAATGGCCGTCAAGAGGCATTGGACCGACGCGGAGATCAACGAAAGACGGCAGACCCGCATCGACAATTCCATGGACGGCGTTTCCATCTTCACCCTGGAGGACATCGTTCACCACGCATGGGATATGTACCAGGACGGCGGTGCGACCAAGGGCGAAATTGACCGGATGGCTACCTCTGACGCGCTGCGCAGCGCCGTGGATGACCACGCCGTTGAGGAGTGGATTGCCGGGAAGCTGGACGGCCTGCTGGGCGAGGCGGGCATCTACAACGGCAAGGACCCCTACACCCCCTCCGGCAATCTCCGCAGCTTCTCGCAGCTCCACTATGCCTACACCCTGGAGAACATCGTCAAGGCGATGAAGGAGGGCCAGGAGGAGCGCGGCGGCAACACCTGGGGCGCAAGCGCCAAGACCCTGCAATCCGTGGCGACGCCGGAATACCGCAGCATCCAGGAGATCAAGGCGGACAGTGGGCGGCTGGGCATGGACGAGGGGGCCGAGTATGAAGCAAAGCTCCAGGCCATTGATGACCAGATCGGCAGCATCATCACGAAGGTAAAGCAGGGCAACAGCGCCCATTCCGACAATTCCTTCATCGAGAGCGACATCATCGGCAGCATCCTGATGGAAACGTCCAAGGGCAAGAGGACGGTGGACGCTATCATGCGGGCTTTCTCCAAGGAGGGGTACAAAATCAGCAGCCAGACGGCCCAGGACATCCAGGCCGTCTACCAGGCGGCGGCGGAAATGCCCACCGGCTATTTCGAGGCCAAGCCCCAGCGGGCCGTCGGCTTCGACGAAGTGCTGGCCGCCGTCATCCCCGATGACAGCAGCGAGAAACTGCGGGACGGTCTGGAGCAGGCCGGTGTGCGGATGCTGGAATACAAGACCGGAGACGACACGGACCGCCTTGCCAAGGTCAACAGCGTGGAGGGGGCGCGGTTTTCCCTCAAGGGCTCCGACCAGCTCACCCGCGAGATCGACCGCCTGATGAAGCAGGTACAGGACGGGACCAGGAGTGAAGCGGAGGTGCGGCAAGAAATCCGTGGGTTGGTGGACGAGGTATATCAGGGGATGGTGGAGCAGTACGGCTCGATTAAACCGGGCGAGAAGCCGGCCCGGGAGGTACGGGTCCCCCGCCGGACAGCGGACGACCGGAAGGTCTCTCAGACCGTGCGGACCATCCTCGAGGCTGAGGCGACACCGGATGCCGCCGTGCAGAACATAGAGGAACTCACGGCCACCGGCGTGTTCTCCTACGAGACCTACACAGATAAGGCCGCCATCGCAGACGCTGAGAATACGATTCGGGACAAGGGCTACGCCACTGCCCTGGCGGAGTGGTCTGAGTCCGTGGGAAAGGGCGAGGTATCCAAGGCCAATGCGGCCACCGGCTGGGCTCTGTACAATGCGGCGGCCAACGCCGGAGACCTTAAATCCGCCATGACCGTGCTCACGAAAATGGTGGGACATCAGCGAAACGCCGCCCAGGCGGTGCAGGCCACCCGTATCCTCAAGAGCATGTCCCCGGAGGGGCAGCTCTACGGGGTGCAGCGGAGCGTGGGAAACCTTCAGGAAGAACTGAAGAAAAAGTACGGAAAGAATGCACCAGACCTGAAGATCGACCCGAACCTTGCGGAGAACCTGCTCAAGGCCGAGAACCAGGAGGCGCGGGATGAGGCGGCCAAAGAGCTGTTCCGTGACATCGGCCGCCAGATGCCCTCCCGGTTTATGGACAAGTGGAATGCCTGGCGGTACTTGGCCATGCTGGGTAACCCGAGGACACACGTTCGGAACATCGTGGGCAACGCCTTCTTCGCCCCGGTGGTAGCGGCCAAGAGCCTGACCGCCACCAGCATTGAGGCGGCTGTCAGCCGGGTCTCCCACGGTAAGCTGGAACGGACCAAGGGGGCCGTGGGCCTGGGCAAGGCCGACCGGGCGCTGCTGTCAAGCGCGTGGGCGGATTATGCCAACGTGCAGGACTCCGCTCTGGGCGGCGGCAAGTACAGCGACTTCGCCAACGCCAACCAGTACATCGAGGAGGGGCGGCGCATCTTCAAAAATAAAGCGCTGGAGACATTCCGAAAGGGCAACACCAAAGCTCTGGACGCCGAGGACGTCTGGTTCTCACGCCCCCACTACGCCTACGCGCTGGCCCAATACTGCAAGGCCAACCACATCACGGCAGAACAGATCGCCGCCGGGAAAGGGATGGACAAGGCCCGGGCCTACGCCATTAAAGAGGCGCAGAAGGCCACCTACCGGGACACCAACGCCCTGTCGCAGGCAATCAGCGACCTGGGCCGTTACCGTGGGAAGGGGCCTGTGGGAAAGGGCATCAGCACCGTCATGGAGGGCGTGCTTCCCTTCCGCAAGACCCCGGCCAACATTCTGGCCCGGGGGCTGGAGTACAGCCCGGCTGGGCTGCTGAAAGGGCTGACCTATGACCTGTACCAGGTGCGTGAGGGTAACCTGAGCGGAGCCGAGGCCATCGACCACATCTCTGCCGGGATGACCGGCACGGGGCTTCTGGCCTTTGGGGCATACTGCGCGGCCCAATGCCTGGTGCGGGGCGCCGGAGGGGACGACAAGGACCGGAAGGCGTTCGCGGAATTGCAGGGGCATCAGAATTATGCGCTGGAGCTGCCGGACGGCACGAGCATCACCCTGGACTGGCTGGCCCCGGAGGTCCTGCCCTTCTTCATCGGTGTAAACCTATGGGAGATGACGCAGGGGGAGAAGGAGCCCCTGACCCTGTCCGCAATCCTAAGAGCCTCCGCAAACGTGACGGAGCCCCTGCTGGAGATGTCCTGCCTCCAGAGCCTGAACGACGTGTTCGACGCGGTGGGATACGCCTCGTCGGGGGACCTGAACGGGCTCACCGCCGCCCTGGTCACAGCCGCCACCAGCTATCTGACCCAGGGCGTGCCGACCGTCCTCGGGCAATTCGAGCGGGCCGGGCAGGAGGAACGGATGACCACCTACACGGAAAAGAACGCCTTCCTGACGCCGGACGCCCAGTACACCCTGGGCCGGATCAGCGGGCGGATTCCGGGATGGGATTATAACCAGATCCCATACATCGACGCCTGGGGGCGCACGGAGAACACCGGCGGAGCGGGGAAGCGGGCTTTCGACAACTTTGCGAATCCCGCCTATACCTCAGAAGTGAAGAGCAGCCCCATGGAGGACGAGCTGCTGCGGCTCTATGAGACCACGGGGGAGAAGGGCGTATTCCCCGCACGCGCCGGGAAATACTTCACCGTGAACGGAGAGCGCAAGGACCTGACGGCGGAGGAGTATGTGACCTACGCCACAAAGAGGGGGCAGCTCTCTCACACCTTGGTCACGGAGCTGACGGGCAGCAAGTCCTACCAGAGCATGACGGACGAGCAATTGGTATATTTAATCGTAAATGCAAGGCAGAAATGATTCGGCTGACCTGCCGTAGAGCGGAACCAGTAAAGCGCCTCTGCCGCTGCGAAGGCTACCAGTGGGAGAAAATTAAGGCAACACCGCGCAATGACATGAAAAAACCGCACCATCTGCCAATATAGGCAAACTGCGGCGGAGAATCAGCATATTTTCGTTGCATGGGCAAACTGAATCAAGCCGGCAAGCAACGCCTG
>ERZ857998.550-NODE-550-length-51779-cov-4.343806_pt1 | contig 51779 bp, 48 predicted proteins | sample MGYA00519954_ERZ857998 | MGnify/ENA primary metagenome ERZ857998 (study PRJEB31778, sample SAMEA3449424) | human gut metagenome | biome: human gut; feature: human-associated habitat; material: faeces | place: United Kingdom | collected 2010/2012 ...
TATTGATAACCTATGGAGAGCAATAATCACTCATAATTTTATGGTTTTCAAATTCCAATTTGCCAAATCCTAATTTAGTAAATCGTGATTTGATATTATTATATGTTTTTTTAAGAAATAATCAATTGCTTTCTGAATTTCATTTACAAATTTTTTTATCCCTTATTTCCCTTTTCCGATTTGGAACTGCCAGCTTGGAAAACTCCCTTGTCCTTTCGACAGCAAAACGTGATAATTAGAAAAAAAGGAGGACACCATTATGGCAAACGAAACCAGGATTTTTCGCATCCCGCCTAATATGCCCGTACAGGCTGTAGCATCTCATGTCGATCATTATTTGCGTGCCAATCAGGGACTACAGGTACAGGGGGCTTCCAACGGAGAGGAGTGCGTGCTCCAGTGCCGTCAGGAAAAGGATGGCTGGAAAACGGTATCAGGCATGCGCCTTGCGACGACTGTACAGATCACACGTACCGCGCCGGATAACATAAATGTGACCATCGGCATCAGCGAATGGTCTGATAAAATCGGTGCCGGAGTTGCCGGGATGCTGCTGTTCTGGCCCCTGGCAGTTACTGCCGGGATCGGCGCCTATAAACAGAAGAAACTACCGGAAGAAATCTTTCGCTGTATCGAAAACTATTTGATTTCCAGCACAAGACCCGGTCAGGCTCCGCAGCAGACATCCTCTGTAAATACTGCGCAGCAGAACGCATCCGGCTTTGCACCGAATCAGCAGGCAGCGCCTCGCCCTCAGACTATGCCTCCGGAAATGATGGATCAAACCATCCCGCAGGAAGCGCCTCAAGCACAGCCTCCTGCACTGATCTGTCCAAGCTGTCAGACTGTATGCGCACCGGGAAGCCGCTTTTGCAATCTCTGCGGTGCACCGCTAACTAAACAGACTTGCCCATCCTGCGGAGAAGACATCACTGCCGGAAGTAAATTCTGCCCGCACTGCGGCAAACCACTGGAGTAAATCAGATCAAGCATTTCCCTCCCGGATCGACTCGTGTATAATAAAAATGACTATACTGATTCGATCCAAGAGGTTTTTTTATGAAATTTTGCGAACTGCTAAACGATATTATTGTAAAATGCTCCTGCACAGCCAGCGACCTTTGCAGTGGATCTGATATTTCTCTATCCACTCTGCGCCGCTATCGCTCCGGTGAGCGTGTCCCTTCTGCGGATTCTAAAACACTGGCCGCTCTGACTGCTGCCATCGCATCTATCGCTGAAGAAAAAAATATCCCCGGGCTTGACGAAAAAAATGTTATGACACAGATCCTCGCGTGCGACGACATCCTTTCCACGCGGATAGAAGACCTTCTCTATCATTTTGACACCCTGCTCACTCTTCTTTCTGTGAGTACCAGCAGACTAAGTCAGAAAATCAATTACGATGCTTCCACGATCTCACGTTTTCGCAGCGGACAGCGCCAGCCCGCCGAACCTTTGAAATTTGCAAAGGATGTTGCAGATATCATCGCACAGATCTCGGGACAGCCGGAAGATCTTGCGGTCCTGGCAAAGCTTTTAGCATGCAGCGAAGAAGCCTTGATAAACGAAGAAGATCGTGCCGGGAAAATCAACCACTGGATCCTTTACGGGCCGGCCCGCGCCGAAAATACGATCAGCTCTTTTCTCTCTAAAATCGATGATTTCGACCTGAACGAATACATCAAAGCGATCCATTTTGACGAGATGAAAGTTCCAACTGTACCGTTCCAGATCCCTTCTTCCAGAACTTGTTTCGGCCTGAAGGAAATGATGGAAGCTGAACTGGATTTTATGAAAGCGACGGTTCTTTCAAAATCTATGGAGCCGGTAACCATGTACAGCGATATGCCTTTAGAGGAAATGGCTAAGGATCCGGAATTCCCGAAAAAATGGATGTTTGGTCTTGCCATGATGTTAAAAAAAGGACTGCACCTGAACATGATCCACAATATCGACCGCCCTTTTGCAGAAATGATGCTGGGTCTTGAGAGCTGGATCCCTATGTATATGACAGGACAGATTTCTCCATATTATTTAAAAGGTGTGCAAAACAATGTTTTTCTTCATTTTTTAAAAGTTTCCGATGCAGCTGCTCTTTCCGGAGAAGCCATCAGCGATCATCAGGCAGACGGGAAATATTATCTTACAAAATCCAGGAAAGAAATTTTCTACTACAAAAAAAGAGCTGAGCAACTCCTGCAAAATGCTCACTCTTTGATGGATATTTATCGAGAGGACAGAATGAATGAATGGAACGCCTTCCTTCTTTCGGATGCTCGCACTTCCGGAAAACGCCGAAATATCCTCTCCGCCCCGCCCCTTTATACCATGGACGCGGATTTTCTCACGGAATTTTTGGCTGGCCATAATGTGGCTGATCCGGAGGCTTCAAGGATCCTCGCCTATCAGAAGACCCAGCGAGAATATATGGAGGAAATATTACAGCGTGAAATCATCACGGAAGAGATTCCTATCATTGACGCGGAGGAATTCGGGCAGTATCCCGTATCTCTTTCTCTTTCCGGCATGTTTTATGATCAGGATCTGTCCTACAGCTATGACGATTATCTGGCTCATATGGATCATACTCGTGCGTTTGCCGACTCGCATCCAAATTACAAGCTGATTTCCTCATCCACTCAGGTGTTCCGCAATCTGCAGATCCGGATCCACGAAGACCACAACGTCATGATCTCAAAGGACAAATCCCCTGCGGTACACTTTGTGATCCACCATCCGAAACTGCGCAGCGCCATTGAAAATTTCGTGCCGCCAGTGGTAGAATAAAGATCTGCTTCTGCGGATCATGTCCCACAAAGCGAAGCTTAATAATAGCGGAATTTTCCGAAATAAAACACCAGGAAGCATTCATGCGCCAAAAGACACGGCAGAAAACTTCCGGTATAAGCAGTTGAAACACAGGCCACAAAGGAAATCCCTAAAGATGCGAGCACCATACTGAGACACTGTCTGCCGCTGTTCGTAAAAAGCGCCTGTTCCAGCGTGAATAACACCCCGGACACTGCGGCCGCACCTACAAATCCCAGCACCGGAAAATTCGTATAGAGTACCAGGAAAATCGTTCCGCGAAAAAGCGTTTCCTCGAAGAATGCCCCCAAAAGAGGCACTAACGGAGCGATTTTTTTGTTGCGCTTGTGTATCGACTGGATCCAGCTGATATCTCCAATGTCGCCGGCCCAGTCCGCTTTTGCAGAAAACAAAGTCAGCGAACCAGACATCATCGTCACAATGCTCATTTCTGCCAGGATCGTCAAGGGGATATATCCCAGATACTCAGGTTCTATCCACAAATACCGGAAAATATTATACCGATAAACCAGGCTGAACCCTATGATGAAGATCAGCGGTACGACATAGTACCAGATGCCGATCATAGAAGCTTTGATCTCCTCAAAATCCCAATTCAGTATGCTCATCGCTTTACGGGAAAGCCGGTTTATCCCATTGCTTCCATCTACCCAGAACAGCACTCTTCCCATCACGACAGCTGCAGCAGTCATTGCAGCTAATGTGAGTGCCAGCATTGTCATTTCATTCATTTCGCTGCTCCTTCCTGTCTGGCTGTCTTTTTCGTTTTTCGAACCGACAATCCATATAATACCAGATTCTGTGTCCCGTGACACAGAACAGAGGGCCACACACTGCCACAGATGATGAATAACAGCGAGTACACCAGCCCGCTGCTCCATTTTTGCACGACCTGGAATCTTCCGAAATAAACGTGGTTCATTCCATAAAGGAAAGTGCTTACAAGTGCAGCGATCCACGGATCCCATCCAAGTCCGGCTCCGATCCCTCCCAGGATCACCTGCCGGAATATCATCTCCTCAAGTCCCGCTGCTAAAACGATGGACACCGCACTGCTTAAATGAAAGGACTCCGCATAGATAGCAGCCGGCCGCAGTGCCGGAAACTTTCGATTTTTTTTCCAGAACAGCACGGCAGCTTCCAGATACTCGATCCCCAGATTCGCAAATCCCAGCAGGATCGCAGCAACAAACCCTGCCGTAAGCAGCAGACCCTGCGGAGCAGGCTTTGCAGGAATTTCCCATGAGCCCTGCAGACCCATGAGACATGCCAGAAGCAGAAGGATCCCATAAATCAGGATCGTCGATCCATTTTCTGACAAGAGCCGGCTGTCTCGTATCTTAATGAACGGTTTCGCGAAATAAATGTAAGCTGACGGGAAAGCCATGATGCACAAAACAAGCCATAGTTTAAGGCATGGGATGTGGAAAATCATTGGTTATTCCTCCAAATTCCAGTGCTCTCGGATGTCTTGAATACGGGAATCCCGGGTATGACAGCTGTACCAGTTCCGGGATAAATACACGCATTACTTTCAGTCCCATGGAAATGATTTCCGGAGGTGTGATATCCAGATACACCGCATATTTTGATACATTTTTTAGCTTGCGGATCATATGCTCGATATTCTCCCGGTCGTTTCCGGCATCATCATTAGCAAGTCCCGACAAGCTGGCAGAACCCTCATAAATGCTCTCAATCAGACGGCTTTTTTTCTCCTGATCTTCCGCTTTTGTCCAGTAAGCTACATTGCTGTCCAGATTCAGGAAGCTTTCTTCATCACTGCTGAGAAAATCCACCGGATTCATCATAGGACCGTTGGCAGCCAGATAATGGATGGTCGCTGCTTCCGAAAGGGCGCGATAGGCAGCGTGGACCGGATCCAGATTTGCACAGCATCCCATCAGGATATATGGGGCTTTCCCTTTTCGGTTGGTCAACTGTGCTGCGATCACACTTCCCGGCAGACCTTCCATAGAAAAGTCATACAGCTGCAGATCATAGACCGTTCCACCCAGGATCTTGTCCGCTGCCTTTATGAAATCCAGATCATCCGTCATCAGCTTGCGGCTCTTAGCCTCTGTATACCAGTTGAGCATGAAAGCATCTGCTTCCACCGCCTCCATAATAGCGCTTTCCAACGCCTTGTAAATATTGATATGGGCCGCGGATCCCTTGGAAAAGCTGGGAACAAATATTTTTTCTCCAAGATCTTCCCGAACGTGATATCCGATAAACAGACACTGCATCGGGATAAAATGAGTCTTGCCCGGTTCTAACAATGACGGACATTCCACCCAGCCGATCACATCGTCGCGAGTGATATCGCGGATATTGGTTTTCTGGGAAAGCTGGCGGTAGTCTTCATCGCTGAAGATCCGAATGTACTCCCACGGAACCATATCGTATTTTTCCGCCATTTCGTTATAAGTATGGTAAATAACTTTATCCTGCCACATGCGAGAGGCCGCCAGCAAAGCATACCGCTCCACACTTTCGCCATAAAGTTTTACCATCGCTTCTTCCCTGTATATCCCATATCCAGAAAGATGATAGTTGATTTTTGCTTTGTCAGAAACCAGGATCTGTTCATAATGAGGCATCTGATTGGCGCAGATCGCCAGCTTTGGTGTTGCCGGCTGCTGATTGCAGAGCAAAAGCTGTGATTCTACGATTCCTCCATGCTGCCCGCCGATCCTGCGGTAATTGTTTCTAATATGTACATGACTTGGATAGTAATCGATCATGGTCTTCTCCTATTCTCCGTCTTTTGACAGCTCTACATGCTCAACCAGCTTGGCAACGATTTCCTCTGAAGACGTATACATTTCTTCATATTCCGCCTTGGCAATGTGACCGCATGCACTGCAGAACGGCACACGCAGCAGATCCTGTACCTGCACTTCCAGCAGCGGCAGATAAATATTGAAAATACGTCCTGCCAGCTTGGCCTTATGGATCGTATTGATCAGAAATGCCTCAAAGAGACCAAGAGAAGCGATCATATTAAGAATCGGCGTAACAGATGTCAGATCGCTTTTCCTCAGATTGCCTGAAGTCCGCTCTACGTAGCTGCGATAAGCACTCATGGATTCCAGACGTGCCATCACTCTCGTCTCATAGCACTCAAAGCATCCCGTCTCATATCCCTTAATGGTCATGACACTGAGGAACGGTCCGTCTATCAGACAAACGACAAACGGGATGTCCATACGCAGCAGGATCCTGTTCAGGTTTCTCAAGAGCTTGATATGCGGACGCTGCATGCAGACCAGCACACTGCTGTATGGTGCAAAGATAGCTGTCAGCGGCTCCATCGCTTTTTCTGTTTTCAATGCATCCAGCTTTCCTGTCAGGTCAGCTGCGGCCACCTCCGAAGCATCTTCATCCGAAAGCACATCCATCGGAAGCGAGATCTGCCGGCTCATATCTGCCAGCTGTTTTGATACGATACTGCTGTCACAAACCAGAAGAGTGCTTGCCTGGCCGTTAAGATTTCCACCAAATCCTAAAGATGCCGTCCCTCCGATCAGGTGAGTGATCAGCTCTTTGATCCGCTGCTCTCCCCCATTGCTTAAATATGCCTGTTCCGAGAGTTCTTCCAGAAGGGATGCTGTTTTTTCTGCGTTATCCTGATCAGTTCCAAACAGTTCTTGCAAAGCCTCCGGCGTCACGCTTCCGCCCTCTGACAGCGTTCTCATCACAGCCAGGACGATTTCCTGTGCTCCATCGTCAAATACCGATAGATCCAGCAACGCTTCCTCGTAATTCCATACGCCTTTTCGAAATGTGATCTCCGTATCGCCGTTAAAAAAGATTTCTGTACTCTCCCCCAGCTTATAAATTCTATCTGTTTTCATATTTGTTCCTTTCTTTCGTTCAGCCTTGACCTTTTCTTTACAGGCTTTATTTCATCGTTCCGACCAATGTCAGATGTACCACATGTTTTGACAATCCATCTACTCCCAGAAACCGTTCGGTAGGGCCCTTTTCATAGCCTCCGATATCTGTTGCCGCCAGATTCAGACCGGTTGCTGCAAGCTGGACATTCTCTGCGATCTCTCCCGCTTCGATATATCCGAACTGCATAGCCATATCTCCATATTTCCTGGAGTTATCATACAGGGAATATACGTAGTAAATTGCGATCCCCAGTGTTCCATTATCGATATTGATACCGAATGTGGAGATCCTGTTGTACTCTTCCAGATCAGCATCCGACAGCCTCCGAACAAGACGGATCGACTGCGTCAGCGGCAGGTAAGCATAAATTCCTTTTTCCAGCCCCTTCACATGGAATGCCACAAAATACATTGTGATTGGATACAATCCGCCACCTGACGGACTGCACCTTACGACGCCTGTGTATTCTTCTCCAAGAGTTGCTGTCGGCGGCATGTTATGAAACGTATTAAAATCAAATTTTCCACTTGGTCCATCACCGTAATACAGCAATGTAGCCAGCTGTTCCATAGTCAAAGGCTTTTTTCCCATCTCACGGATGCTTCTGCGGGAGCGTATTACGCTTCCAAGAGATTCCTTCAAAGGAAGGTATTTCGGAAGCTTGATAGTCTCTTCATGTTCTATGAGGTTTTCCTCTTTAAGCTGGCGATTGCTCAAAGCCCCCTTGACCCCCAGTGAAGAGGAATAGTGAAAAACGCCAATGGGCATTCCCATCTCAAGGGAACTTCTTTTCGCATTGAGCAGATACTCTTCCCCGATCAGCCGAGTGGATTCCTCTGCCCACACTGCACTTCGATAACATCCTTCCGGAGCTTTGACTCCCAGAGATTCCGAGTAGATCGTTACCGGCATATTGCCCGCTGTATCGGTGATCATCCAGACGATACCCTTTTCTGCCTGTTCAAAGGTCGACGGTTTCATTTTTCTTTTCTTCTGTTTCATAGGATTCCTTTCTTCTAACTTCGTAACAATGTTGTATGTTCAAACCCCATCTCAGGTTTAATCCCACTTGAATGTGAATGCTGTAATGATCGTGAAACCTGCTGCAACTGCCAGCAGCACCAGGCTGTCCCCTCTCAGGTCTGCAAATCCCGCACCATCCCAGATGTCACGCATCATGGATACACTGTAGGATAAAGGCATTACTTTCGTTACTTTTTCCATAGTGTCCGGCATGAACTCGATGGGCATGCTGGCTCCTGAAAGAAACATCATCGGAAAACCGATCACCATGCCTATGGTCTGTGCGATCTTAGCGGTCTTACTGATGGATGCGATAAAAAGTCCTATGGCAAATACAGAAAGTCCCGACAGGATAAATCCATATACCAGAAGGAGCGGACTTCCGGTGAACTTACATCCATATACCAGGATCCCGATCACCATAACGATCGCCATCCCTATAACGGAGATCAGAAAATACATGATCACATCCGCTGCCAGGAATGTCATCGGATGCAGCGGCGTCATCTTATACCTGCGCAGTTCCCCGCGCTCCCTGCTTCCCGCCACTGCGACCGGCAGACTTATCAATCCCGTTCCTGCGAATACAAGACCGACAAACGACGGTAGCATAACATCCACCGTACCTGCGCCTTCAAACATCTCGGAAGGATCGTTTCCATAAATCGTTCCGAAAATCAAGAGCAGCATCGGACAGAAAATAATCGAAAAAAACAGTGCGATATATTCTCGCGTCATTAAAATACATTTTGTTCTTAGAATTGCTGCCATATTTCTACCCCTTTACTTTCACTTTATAATAGAAATAATCTTCAAAGTTGCTTTGACGGCTCTGTACATTCGCAAGCTTAAGCTTTTTTTCTTCCATCAGCGCGTCCAGGCTGAACTTTGGTTTAATATAAATACGATACTTTTTTTCTCCCAGCTTCTCTATTCCAACAAAGCCTTTCATTTTGTTCACCTTTTCTTCCAGTTTTTTTTGAGATTCCCCACACTCAAGTTCGATGACTCTTGAAAACGGAAGCTTCCCCGTCAGCTCTTCTGCTGTGCCGACATCGACCGTTTTACCTTTATTTACCAGCATAACTCTGTCACAGATTCTTTCAGCTTCCTGCATATAATGTGTTGAAACCAGGATGGTTTTGCCCTGCATTTTCAGTTTTTCCACATAATTCCATACATCCTGTCTGGAAACAGGATCCAGCCCAGTAGATAATTCGTCAAAGAAAAGAATACTCGGATCGTGGATCACTGCCAGTAGAATAAACAATCTCTGTTTCTGTCCTCCGGAAAGCTTGGAACAATATGCACCTGCCTTTTCTTCCAGATTAAAATCACGAAGAAGTTTAGGTACATCTGCCTTTATTCCAAACAGCGCCGCCTGAAGCTTGATCGCTTCCTTTACTTTGATATTGGCGGGAAGTTCACTTTCCTGCAGCTGTGCTCCAATACAGTACACCAGCTTTTTATGATCTTTTATCGTGTCCATACCCTGGATCGTGATCGTTCCGCTATCCTGCTTCCTAAGACCCAGCATCATCTCTATGAGAGTCGTTTTCCCTGCTCCATTGGGGCCGATGATTCCGTACACCTCCCCTTTTGCAACAGAAAACGTGATCCCGTCTACCGCTTTATTTTCTTTATACGCTTTTTTTATATCTTTTACTTCGATTTCCAAATTCTCTACTCCTTCCTTCTCTCCTTATCTGCTGTTCCACGTTTTTTCCCGGCGGTACTGTCCCCGTCGAAAAGCCAGTTCCCAGATCGGAAGCCTCCTTACACAAGTCCTTTCTTTATCACGTGTCCCGGCTTTCTTTAAGAAACTACTGCACCAGCAGCTGTAAAGGATCTTCAATTCTTCTTCCGAAAATTCTTCTTCCTGTTCGCGGATCATTCTCAACAAGCAAACCGGTTGCTCTGCTATCAGATCCAGTCCTGAAGGGATCTTCATCGTAAGGCACCCTCCCATACAATTTTTTCGAAACTCACACGTATGACAATTTCCCTGTAAAAGATCACCTTTCTTCGGATCCAGAAAATGATTCATGTTATTCTGTACGGTATGGATCTGATCCTGTATGTTTTTGACAGGATCTTCTTCGCCATCAACCTTTTCTCTCCCCTGATCTCTGCTGCAGCAAAGCCCCATGGATTCCGGTAAAAAAGAGCATGGCACTACGGTTCCGTGGCAGTCATAGATGATATGCTGCTTCGATCCTCCTGCACATTTTCGCGTCAGCATATATTCCATGATGCCTTTTAAAAAAGTCATTTCTTTTATTTCTTTTTCCATAAGTTCAGCATTTGTAATAGTCATTCTGCTGATTCGATAAAGTATATCCTGGAAAAAACCATATTCTGTTTTCACATCTGCAGCTCCACGGATCCCAACGACTGGCGTATAGCGTATGAATTCCGCACCTGAATTCCAGGCATATTCAGCAAGTTTTTCTAATTCGTTCTGATTGTCCGGAGTGACGGTACATCCGATCGCTGTCCTCACCCCATTCTCAGACAGTCTGCTGATGTTCTCTAATACATCTGAAAGACTATCGGTGCCAGTCAGTTTCTCGTGTTTGGCTTTATCCAAAGTATGGAGGCTGATCCTCACAAGGGTGTGACAGTTTCGAAATGTTTTCACCATGTCTTCCGTTACATGAAGCCCGTTAGTCGTTACAACCGTCCAGTATCCTCTCTGATGCGCATATTCCACTATTTTACAAAATTCCGGATGGATCGTCGGCTCCCCTCCTGTGAGAGTCGTGATCCTATATCCAGATTTTCTGCCGGCATCCAGTGCGCTTCTTGCGTCTTTTTCTGTTATATACGCCTGTTCCTTACCGTATTCCCAGGCACCGCAGAAACTGCATTTCATATTGCACGCCGTAGTAAGATGTAAATCTAAATTCATATGGAAAACCTCTTTTTCTTTTTTGCACTGTCATCAGTCATACGCACGAAATCATGAAGTGTGTTATTTATTTCCTGACGGATTTATTAGTAGCAGCAAGTACAGCAAGTGCAGTTTGCACAGCTGGTCGTTCCACCTGGAGCCAGTTCCACAAATGCATCGTGAGCACAGGTTGCTCCGATCTTAGCCTTGTATGTAAGCATGTTTCCACCTCCTTTCTATGATGTGATATGATCATGACTTCTAGCGTATGACTGGTGACAGTCCGCTTGCTTTTGATGCAAAAAAAATAACATGAACCCATGTGTGTCTCTAGCATGGTTTTGTAAAATATTTATTAATTCCAATGTTGTCCAGTTGACATGTAAGACGTGTTTAAAGAGGGGATATCCTTAAATTTCTGCGGAAACCAGCCGATTTTACATAAAAAAAACGGCTGGTCTGGTGATCCAGATCGCCGTATATAAAATACAATAGTATTTTTTCCAAATATTAGTATTTAGCTCATGCCTGTTATGAATCAGAAATGCGAAAGACTTCCAGCTTTCCCCCGCACTGGCAGCGGTAGGCATCGATCTTCTGCATGACGCAGGTGAACCTCTGCCGAGGGTACTGTCTGCCGCATTTTTTGCACTGGATAATGTAACGGATATGCCGGCTCTCTGCCAGTTTTTCTTCTCTGCCCGCCATTCCCATTTCTGCAAAGGAATTGACCCTCTTGATCTGATAACCATATGCCTTGTTCATCTGTCCGGCATAACTTTTCCAAAGCATACCGTGTTCATAACAATCCCGGCAGGTGTGAAGAACTTCATGAGCCAGAACACCTTTTACGATTTTTTCACTACATCCTGCTTCGTCCAACAGAAATCTGCTCACTTCGATCTCAAATCCGTTCCTGCTTTTCCGGCAGCATCCAAATCTCTTTTTCGGTCTTCCATTTACTATGACGTTCTTTTCAATAGTAGAAGACACGGGAATTTTTAATGCCCGTGCCTCCTGAATCACTTCCTGTAATAAAATATCTAATCGTTCTTTATTTACCATAACAATCTATCATGTTTCACATGAAACATATTCTCCTAATGAAGTGTTTTCAACAGTTCTATGAGTCGTTCCAGATCATCTTTACTGTAGTACTCGATTTCGATTTTACCTTTTTTACCCTTCTGGTTCAAAGTTACTTTCGTACCAAGAGCTTCTTTCAGATCGTTTTCCACACGCTTGACATCAGCATTCTTTTCACGCGGTTTTGCCTTAGCCTTCCCTGTCTTGCTGTCTTTAGCCAGCTTTTCGATCTGTCTTACCGAAAGGCCCTCTTTCACTGCTTTTTCTGCCAGTGCGATCTGCTTTTCTTTGTTTCCTGCTGATACGATCGCTCTCGCATGACCGGCGGAGAGCTGTCCCTCCGATACAAAACTCTGGATAGCTTCCGGAAGTTTTAACAATCTTAGACAGTTGGTGATATACGGGCGACTCTTACCGACACTTTTTGATACCTGATCCTGCGTCAGACCATAGGTTTCTATCATCTGATTGATACCTTCTGCTTCTTCAATAGGGTTCAGGTCTTCGCGCTGCATGTTTTCGATGATTGCCAGCAGCATGTTTTCTTCATCGCTCAATTCCCTTACGATACACGGGATATTTCTTACTCCGGCCTTCCTGGCTGCACGCCAGCGCCGCTCACCTGCAACGATTTCATACCCTGCTCCAACACTGCGCAGCACCACTGGCTGTATCAGACCGTGTTCCTGGATGGAAGCGGCCAGGTCTTCCAGTTTTTCTTCATCAAATACTTTACGCGGCTGGTTTGTATTCGGCTTTATATCATTTATATCGATATAAAGGATACCTCCTGCAGCAGGATCCACATTTTGTACTGATCCATCGGATTCCGCAGCTTTTGCTGCATTTTCGGAACTGCCGGCTGTTCTTTTTGCAGCAGAGCCAGCGGAAGGCTTATTTGCATCAGTACTGGATTCTTCTACCTTCGGGGTGTCCTCATTGTCGTTTTTTAAAATATCAACTTCCATGTCGCCGAAAAGAGCATCAAGTCCCCTTCCCAGTCCTCTGGATTTTTTAGCAGCCATTAAAGTTCCTCCTCGTTTGCCAGGAATTCATCGGCAAACTCCATATATGCGATAGCTCCAGCGGATTTTGGATCATACTGAATAACCGGCATTCCATGACTTGGAGCCTCTGCCAGACGAACATTTCTTGGGATAACAGTCGTATACACCTTTTCACGGAAATATTTTTTTACTTCTTCTACTACCTGTATCGAAAGATTTGTTCTGCCATCGAACATACTAAGGATTACACCTTGTATTTCAAGATCAGGATTTGTATTTTTCTTTACGATATCGATGGTGCTCATGAGCTGGCTCACTCCCTCCAGAGCATAGAATTCACACTGGATCGGAATCAACACGGAGTCAACAGCAGTCAATGAATTGATGGTCAGAAGGCCAAGGGATGGCGGACAATCTACAAATATGTAATCATACTGCGGCTTTAGATGATCGATCGCTTTCTTGAGTCTCTTGTCTCTTCCTGTCAGCTGGATCAGTTCCACCTCGGCACCAGCCAGCTGAACACTTGCCGGCATGATATCCAGGTTCTTGATACCTGTTGCAATGACTGCATCTTCCGGGTGCTGATCATCCTCTACGAGGATCTCATGCGTCGTGACATCCAGATCACGCTTGGAGATTCCGACGCCACTGGTTGTATTCCCCTGCGGGTCGATATCAATAATCAGAATCTTTTTTCCCTTAATGGCCAGACATGCTGCCAGGTTTATATTCGTGGTCGTTTTCCCAACACCACCCTTTTGATTGAAAATAGCTATTGCTTTTCCCACGATTTCCTCCTCATTTATCTTAAAAGCTTTGCAGATTTCTTTTCTGCAGTGATTCTATTATATAACATTACACTTTTTTTTACTATACGTTTTCTTCCATCAACATAAAAAAAACATAATGTTTCACGTGAAACATTATGTTTTTCCGGAGGTAATACTATGAATGCACGCGTCATCAGTGCATGGATCACTGACCACTTGCAACCATTATGTCATTTTTCTTTTCCATGGAGCATTCCTGCTCTTCCGGTATTTTAGGTATGGTGATTTTAACTACATAGGATTCTCCTGTGTCTTCCTGTCTGAATGTTGCTCCTCTGCTGAGGAGATTCATTTCATTAAAAGTCTTTTTTAAAGTATTTATATACAGCTTGCAGCTGATCCTCATTATCTTCTTCTTTTCTCTTTCCAGCTTTTCTCTTCGTACAAGACATTCCTCCACCAGTTTCTCCGTCTGTCTCACATTGAACTGGTGCCGGATCACTTTTTCGATCACCTGTCTGCGCATTTCATCATCATCAAGTTTAAGCAAAGCGCGAGCGTGACGTTCCGTCAGACGATGCTCTACCAGGAGGTGTTGAATATCTTCAGGCAGGTTCAGGATACGGATCTTGTTAGAAATGGTAGACTGATTTTTTCCCAGTTTTCGTGCCAGCTCCTGTTGCGGAATACTGTATGTTTCCATCAGAGTCTGATAGGCTTTTGCTTCTTCTATGTATCCCAGGTTTTCACGCTGTATGTTTTCTACCAGCGCGATCATTCCTGCTTCTTCTTCAGATGCTTCTCTTACCAGAGCCGGGACTTTCGTGAGCCCAGCCATCACTGCAGCTCGAAACCGTCTCTCTCCTGCGAGGATCATATAAGATCCATCTTCTTCCCTTCGAAGTATCAGCGGCTGCAGAATACCAAACTGACAGATGGAATCACGCAGTTCCTCCAGCTGCATTTTTTCGAAATGCTTCCTTGGCTGCTGTCGGTTAGCATGGATCTGTTCCACCAAAACTTCTGTGATCTTTTTCCGTAACATATCCCTCACTCCTTCCTTGTTTTCATAGTATCAGCATGTCCCTATAAAAAAAAGGATTTTCATCAAACAAAAAGAGCCGATGTTCGCTATTTGATCGGCTCTTTCGAAGGAGTTCCCGGTTTTCTCGGGAACTTCGACATCACATGTTTTATTTTTGAAACAAATATCAGCTGATGTCCCAGCTCTGATCCGCTGTTTTCACTGATTCCTACGGATGCAAAATTTTCGCGCCGGCTTATGCTTCCTCCCAGCAGGTCTATGGCATTTTCTGCTGCAATAAGTTCTTCCTCACAGTCAGGACCTTTGTATGCGATAAAACATCCTCCTACTTTCACAAAGGGCAGACAATACTCCGACAAAGTGCTCATATTGGCTACCGCTCTCGATACACAAAGATCAAAGGATTCTCTCAAATGCTTTTTTCTTCCAAGCTCCTCTGCCCTGCCGTGGACAGCGTTCACATTCTCTATTCCCAGTTCATCGCAAAGCTTCTGGATGATTCTGATCCTCTTGTTCAGTGAATCCATCAGCGTAAACTGTTTTTCCGGAAAAGCGACAGCCAGAGGTATTCCGGGAAATCCTCCTCCTGTTCCTACATCAATGATCGTCTCCGCACGGCGAAATTCAGGAGATCCTGCGCACAGCAATGAATCGATATAATGCTTCTCGATAAACTCATTCCTATCCTTTATCGCTGTTAAATTAACGTGCTCATTCCACTCCAGGATACCTTCCATATATTCCTGATACTGTCGGTCTTTATTTTCATCATAAGAAAGGTTCAGTATTTCAAATACTTTTTGCAGTTCTTCTATCATGGATCTCTCCCCTTTCTAATGCTTTTGACGGCGCATTTTTTCCAGCCAGATCAGGAGCACATTGATATCCGCCGGAGACACACCGGATATCCGTGATGCCTGCCCTACAGAAACCGGCCTTAATGCATCCAGCTTCTGACGTGCTTCGATCCGCAAACCTTCGATCGAAAAATAATCCAGATCAGACGGCAGTTTTTTATGTTCCAGTTTTTTAAACTTTTCGATCTGCTGCTGTTGTTTGATTATATATCCCTCATACTTGATCTGCACTTCCATCATAGTCTTCTGATGAGCCGAAAGTTTCGGTCTGACATCATCTATGACAGCTGCATCGTCATATGTGATTTCCGGACGCTTTAATAATTCCAACAAAGAAATCCCGCTTTTTACCGGCGTGCTTCCCTTTTCCTCCAGAAATGGGTTTACTACGTCCGGCTGTAAAATCTTTTTCTTCAGGCGGTCTGTTTCCTCTGCCACCACCTCTTTTTTCTTCAATAATCTTTCATATCTGTCTTTTTTTACTAAACCAACAGCATATCCACGCTCCGTCAGACGCATATCTGCGTTGTCCTGCCTCAGAAGCAGCCTATATTCCGCTCTGCTGGTCATAATTCTGTAAGGCTCATTAGTACCTTTTGTTACGAGATCGTCGATGAGAACGCCAATATAAGCCTCGCTTCTGTCGAGAATAAATGGCATTTCTTCCTTTATCTTACACACAGCATTGATTCCTGCCATAAGCCCCTGCGCCGCCGCTTCTTCATAACCGGAACTACCGTTAAACTGACCGGCACAAAAAAGATTTTCTATATGACGATTTTCCAGATTCACCTTAAGATCCAGAGGATCGATACAGTCGTACTCGATAGCATATGCCGGCCTGACGATTTCAAGATGCTCCAGTCCTTCAATAGTTTTGTAAAATTCTTCCTGTACATCTTCCGGGAGACTGGATGACATTCCCTGGATGTACATTTCTTCTGTATAAAGTCCCTCCGGCTCAATGAACAGCTGATGGCGTTTTTTATCCGCGAAACGATTGACTTTATCTTCAATGGACGGACAATACCGCGGACCGACACCTTCGATCTGCCCTCCGAATAAAGCCGAACGATGAAAATTCCTGCGGATCACTTCATGGGTCGTTTCATTAGTATAAGTCAGCCAGCACTTTACCTGATCTTTTTGCAGATCATCGTTCATAAAGGAAAACGGCACGACCGTTTCATCACCATCCTGAGGGATCATTTTTTCATAATCTAAACTTTTAGCCAGTGCTCTCGCCGGAGTTCCCGTCTTGAACCGTCGGATAGGAAGCCCGTATTCCCGCAGTCTCTGTGCCAGTTCATTAGAAGGAGCCAGACCGTTGGGGCCACTTTCAAACACACTTTCTCCAATAAAGATCTTCCCGGCCAGGAATGTTCCTGTTGCTAAAATAACAGCCTTCGAGCGATACATCGCTCCCGTTTTCAAAACAACACCGCAGGCTTTGCCATCTTCTATCATAAGATCGATGACTTCCCCCTGCTTCAGATGAAGATTTTCTTCTGCCTCCAGGGTTTTCTTCATTTCTATGTGATATTCATTCTTGTCAGCCTGCGCCCGCAAAGAATGGACCGCAGGTCCCTTTGCAGTATTCAGCATACGACTCTGAATAAACGTTTTATCTATATTGATCCCCATCTCGCCGCCAAGGGCATCTATCTCACGAACCAGATGACCCTTACCTGTCCCTCCGATGGACGGATTGCACGCCATCATAGCAACAGCTTCCAGATTGATCGAAAGCATCAGCGTCTTCATACCCATACGCACAGCGGCAAGGCCGGCTTCACATCCTGCATGACCGGCTCCTACGACTACTACATCGTAGGTACCCATTAAAAATTTTTCCATAAACTCTATTCCTCAAACAAATATTTTTTATTTTCCCAGACAGAACCTAGCGAAAACTGCGTTGATAATATCGTCTGATACTGTCTCACCGATGATTTCTCCCAGCCTCTCATAAGCATTCTTCACATCCACTTCGATAAAATCCAGTGCCTCTCTTCCTTCCGACATATGAAGCGCATCGGTCAAAGACTTCACAGCCTGCTGCAAAAGTTCTATATGGCGCACATTATTTACCATCATGCTTTCTTTCTGGACTATTTCACCGCCATAAACCAGATCTTCCACAGCGTCTTCTATCTCCGTTATTCCCTGCCCCTTCAAAAGTGACGCTTCGATCACCTGAGACGCTGGAAGCTTTGCAGCGATTTCTTCTATAGAAATGGCTTCTCCCAGATCCCGCTTATTGATCAATATAAGAGATTTTCTTTCCTTTAGAAGTTCCATGATCTGCAGGTCTTCTTCCTCCAGTGGCCGGCTGCCGTCCAGAAGAAAGAGAATAAAATCCGCCTGGTTAAAGGCTTCCTTTGATTTTTCTATTCCCATTTTTTCAACTTTGTCAGATGTTTCCCGGATCCCCGCAGTATCCACCAGATACACCGGAATATTCCGGATACTCAACACTTCTTCGATGGTATCACGTGTCGTACCTGGAATATCCGTTACGATAGCGCGTGTTTCCTTTAAAAGACCATTCATGAGGGAGGATTTTCCTACGTTCGGCTTTCCTACGATAGCTATTTTTATTCCTTCTCGTATCATTCTTCCTGTAGATGATGTTGCGAGAAGTTTTTCTATCATATCCTGCGTTTCGACAATACTTTCTTCCAGCTTCTCATATGTCATTTCTTCAATATCTTCATCAGGATAATCAATATTCACCGTTATATCCACAAGAAGATCAAGAAGCTTCTGACGTATCTCCTCTACTTTTAATGAAAGTCTTCCCTCCAGCTGAGATACCGCTACATCAAAACTTTTATCCGTCTTCGCACGGATCATATCTATAACAGCTTCCGCCTGAGAAAGATCCAGACGACCATTGAGAAATGCACGTTTCGTAAACTCTCCCGGTTCCGCCAGTCTTGCTCCTTTTCGCAAAACAAGTGCCAGCGTTTTTCTCAGAGAAACCATACTTCCATGGCAGTTGATTTCCACCACATCTTCCGCTGTATAAGTTTTCGGACCTTTCATATAAACAGCCAGTACTTCATCTATTATTTGATTTTTTTCTTTATCTATTATTTTACCGTAGGTCATGCGACGGCTTATAAAGGTATCCGTATCTCCATGAAATTCAAAGATTTCCTGTAAAATCGGCAGGGCCTCTTCTCCGCTGATACGAATGATCCCTATACCGCCTTCCCCATATGCTGTTGCTACTGCAGCAATTGTATCTTCCATAGGATTTCCCTCTTATATTAGAAATGCCCATACACAAATTGCAGAGTATGGGCATTCTTTCTCGTCTATTTTTTCAGTTCGATGATAACTCTCCGATACGGCTCTTCTCCTTCACTTCTCGTAATGATGTTCGGGTTTTTCTGTAAAGTCGCATGGATGATTTTTCTTTCATACGGATTCATCGGCTCAAGTCTGACGTATTTCTTCGTCTTGACCACCTTGGCAGCCAGGCGATTAGCCAGCTGTTCCAGCGTCTTCTGCCGTTTCGCTCTATAATTTTCCGCATCGATCACAACTTTTATATACTTTTCACTGTCCTTGTTCACTACAAGGCTGGTCAAATACTGGATCGCATCCAGAGTCTGTCCGCGCTTGCCAATGATCGTACCGGAATCTTTGCCGTCCATCTCCAGATAAACGATATCTTCTCCTGCTTTGGCATGGAAGTTCAGGGCAAGGCCCATTTTTTCTGTGATTTCCTTTAGAAACGCCAGAGCTTCGTGATTATCGATATCGTGAAGATCATCTTTATTTACTGGATCGATATCAAGATCCGGTGCAGTAAATTTTTCTTTCTTCTCTCTATTTCCGTTATGATTTCTTTTTTTATTTCTGTTTCCTTTATTGCGAGGTTTTTCTTCTGTTCTCGCTTCCTTCTCCGGGCCGCCCGAAACCGGGTTTTCCGCCTTTTCGGATTTCTTCTGTTCCAGCTTTTCTTTTTTCACAGGTTCCGCTGGTTTTTCTTCGACAGCCGGCTTTTTCTTTTCTACTCTTACTTTTGCCAGTTTCGAACCAATGCCAAAAAATCCTTTTGAAGGTTCTTCCAGAACAGTCACCTCAACTTCATCTCTGGAGAGTTTAAGGTCTATAAGCGCCAGTTTGACAGCTTCCTCAACATCAACGCCCCATTTTTCTGAGTAATCCATTTCCGTTTCCTCCAAAATCTGCATTGAGATTTATTTTTTCTTTGCTTTTTCCATTAATCTTTTTTCTTCTGCTTCCCGTTTCATCTTCTTGCGAACAGAATTCAGATGAATATTAAATCCGATCTGCATGATCTGGCTCACTGCCCAGTACAAAGCAAGTCCTGACGGAAACGATCTAGCCATCCACAGAATCATGACCGGGAAAATGTATTTCATCATTTTCATGCTTCCAGCCATCTGGTTATTGGCATCCGTTCCGCCTGATAAAGCCTGCGTCATGGAAAACGAAATAAACGTTGCAACACCTGCTATGATAGGCAGGATCCATCTATCAGGCTGACTCAGGTCTGCGATCCATGCAAAGGATTCATGGAAAGCAAAAATCATGCTGTCGTCTGTAATGTACTGCATCGGATTTCGCAGTAAAGCAAAAAGCCCCATGATGATCGGCATCTGGATCAGCATCGGCAGACATCCGCCCATCGGGTTGAATTTTTCTTCCTTGTACAATTCTGCCATCTTGATATTGAGTGTTTCTTTATCGTTGGCATACTTGTTCTGCAGTGCCTGCATCTTAGGCTGTACCTCTGCCATTCTTGCAGTCGATTTCGTCTGCTTTATGTACAGAGGATAGAGACAAAGCTTTACGATCAAAGTAAATATAATGATCGTCAACCCGTAGTTCTGAACGAATCCGTACAGCAGGTTAAGCAGCATCCCTAAAGGTTTCGCTATAACACCTAAAATTGTATACATTAATTGATTCCCTCCTATTTTAAAGGATCATACCCCCCGGGATTAAAAGGATGGCATTTGAGTAATCTTCGAATACCGAGATAACTTCCTTTAAAAAATCCATACTTTTCTAACGCTTGAATAAAATAAGTGGAACAAGTAGGATAAAATCTGCATGTTTTCGGAAAGAGCGGAGAAACGAAAATCTGATACCCTCTTATGAGCAGGATCATGATTTTTTTCATAACGAATCACCTCTTTTGAAACATTTTCGCTTTATGCAAAGCACGCTTCATGGATTTTCCAACGTCAAACGCCTTCTGGCCGTTGATCGTGCTGCGGGCGATAAAAATCATGTCGTAACCTTCTTTTATTTCGCCCTTCCAAATACGGTAGTTTTCCTTCATGAGCCGTCTGGCTCTGTTTCTCTCTACACTGTTTCCTACTTTTTTGCTTGCTAAAAATGCCGTTCTGTTGTAAGAAAGATCGTTCTTTCTGTAAAAAAATACAATATATCGTTCCCCTATCGATCTGCCTTTCCGGTAAATCGCGGTAAAATCATCTTTTCTTCTCAGTACTTCCTTTTTTAGCATAATCTCCCTAAATTATCCGTCTTGAAACAAAAAGACCACAGGTGCGGTCTCTATGCGGATAAAACTTTTCTACCTCTTTGTCTTCTTCTCTTTAAAACATTTCTGCCATTCTTTGTTCTCATTCTCTTGCGGAATCCATGTTCCTTCTTTCTCTGTCTTGTTTTCGGCTGATATGTCATTTTCATAGACCGGTTCCTCCTTTTCTAAATTTAAGTGAACTCGTGCAACTCTGAATTTCAACTTGCACATATGCTTATCTATTATACCGTTGAAAAAAGGACATGTCAAACCTTTTTCCTTAGAAACACTGTGAAATCGAAGTAAAAACCCTTACAGAAGGTGTTTATGGACATACCTGTGAAAACTTTGCACAATTTTATCCACAACCGGTGGATAACTCACCCCTTTTTATATTTTTTCAACATTTAAAAATTACCTATTGCCTGTGGATAACTTTGTTTGTTATGATATAATCACTTTGTAGGAAAAGGTGTATGCAATGCGAAAAAAAATCGAAGAAAAAAAATGGAGAGATATTCTCTCTGATATCAGTGAAAATGTTACGGAGGTCAGCTATCGTTCCTGGTTTGCTCCTCTCGTTCCAATGGAAATCGACGAAGACGCAGCCGTTATCTACTTCGCCACATCAAAAAAGCAGATCATGGAAGTACTGGAGATGCGCTATATTCCAGTATTTGAACGTGCTGTAGAATCCGTTTATCACAAAAAATATAAAGTCGTTGTAAAAAACAAAACAGAATCTGAGATCCAGCAGCAGCTGAACATGGGGACCACTCAGATCCCTTCCGGAAACAACCCTGCTTCCGCGCATAATTCCGGAAAACCTCCGATCAGTACGCCGAAGCCGAAGGCTCCGGCTTTGCAGGAAGAGAATGAACTGAAAGAAGAATATTTTTTAAATCCACAGTATAATTTTGACAATTTCATCGTAGGAGAAAATAATAAATACGCGCATGCTGTAGCCTACGCTGTAGCCGAATCACCTGCTTCCACCTACAATCCTCTTTTTATTTACGGTGGATCAGGACTTGGAAAAACACATTTGATGCACGCCATAGGTCACTACATACTGGAACACAATCCGAATATGAACGTTCTTTATGTTTCCTCGGAAATGTTCACATCAGAACTGATCAAAGCACTTCAGGATCCAAAGAATTCCTCCGGTATGATGACCCGCTTTAAAAACAAATACCGCAGTGCCGATGTTCTTTTAATTGACGATATTCAATTTCTGGAAGGAAAAGAATCCACACAGACTGAATTTTTCCATACATTTAATGAACTGCACGATTCAGGAAAGCAGATCGTCATCTCCAGTGACCGTCATCCCAGCAAGCTGCGTGAACTGGACGACCGGCTGCGCTCTCGTTTCCAGTGGAACATCGTAGCGGATATCAAACCGCCTGACTATGAAACACGAGTAGCGATCCTTCGAAAAAAAGCCGAGCTGGAAAATGTGGAAATAGACAATGATTTTCTGGATGTCATCGACCTGATCGCAGAAAAAGTAAAGTTCAATATCCGTGAACTGGAGAGTGCTCTCAGCAGGATCATCAGTTATTCCACCCTTTTTCATGAACATATCGATGTGAAGTACGCACGAAAAAATCTCAACGATATCTTCTCGACGAGAGACTTTAATATAAACTGCGAAACCATAAAAAAAGCAGTCTGTAAGAAATACGGGATCAAGCTTGCCGATATTGAATCTTCCAAGCGGAAGCGTGAATTTTCACATCCACGGCAGATCGCTATGTATCTTTGCAGAGAAATGACCGACAGTTCCCTTCCGAAGATAGGAGAATACTTCGGCGGACGTGATCATACCACTGTGCTTCACGCTTACGATAAAATAGCATCGGAAATCAAGAATAACGAAATTTTAGCCGACGAGATCCACCAGCTGAAGGAAGACATCGAATAACTCTTTTATCCACACTCGCTGTTTCTAAAAAAAACAAACTTTCAACAGCTTTCTAAGAACAAAAAAACGAGTGTTCGCAGAGATCAGGAGAGTTATCCACAATTTCCACAGCCCCTACTACTATTACTACTATAAATTTATATAAATATAATAAGGCTTCGCCGGCTCCCTTTGCCCCGGCAGTCTGGAGGAAATTATGAAAATCACATGTAACCAACAAATCTTATCTAAAACATTGAACACAGTTTCAAAAGCCGTTTCCACAAGAACCACTCTCCCTGTCCTGAAAGGGATCCTTCTGGAAGCAAAAGAAGATGGTACTCTTACTCTGACTGCATCTGATCTTGAGATAAGCATCCAGAAAACCATCTCTGTCAATGTAGAAGAACCGGGTTCTGCTGTTGTTGTTTCAAAATTATTCGGAGATATCATCCGAAAACTTCCAAATGAAGAAATTCTACTGGAACAGGCAGAAGACGGCAGCATTCTGATCCGCACCCATTCATCTGAATTCACGGTAGTAAGCCTGCCGGTAGATGAATTTCCGAAAATAGGAGATCAGGAAGAAGAGAGAGAGCATCTGATATTCGATGCTGAAATTTTCAAAGATATGGTGAAGCAGACATCTTTTGCAGCCAGCGTTGACGAATCAAAAGGAGTTCTCGTAGGTGTTCTTACTGAAATACATCCGCAAAGCGTTTCTATGGTGGCACTGGACGGATACCGGCTGGCTGTTTCTACAGAGAAGATGAACAGTGGGCAGGAAAATCACTTTATCATTTCTGCAAAAATTATAAATGAGATAAGCAAGATCATCGCAGAAGACGGCGATGCGGAAGAAGTGGAAATTTACCTTGGAAAAAAGAAAGCTACATTCCGGATCGATACGACGGAGATCGTGCTGCGCCTCATGGAAGGAGAATACATCAAGTATAGAGATATCATGCCGACTCAGAGTACGACGGATATCGTCATCGGAAGAGCGATTTTACAGGAGAGCATCGAGCGTGCTTCCCTTCTGGCAAGAGAAGGAAAGAATAATCTGATAAAAATGACCATAAAGAATAATCTTCTTACCATCACTTCACGGTCGGAAGAAGGTAACGTAAAAGAAGAAATCATCATGGAAAAAGAAGGAGAAGATCTGGAAATAGGATTCAATTCAAAATTTGTGATCGATGTATTGAAAGTGATAGATGATGATGAGATCTCCATGCACTTCCTGACAGGAACATCTCCTTGCATGGTAAAACCGGTCAGCGGCGATGCATATGAATATCTGATTCTGCCGGTACGGATCCCGACTATGTAAGATCATGTATATCAAAGAGATAACACTAAAAGATTTTCGTAATTATAAAGACCTTCATACATCCTTTCATCCAAGGGTTAATATTTTCCTGGGAAAAAATGCACAGGGAAAAACCAACCTGCTGGAAGGAATCTATTTGAATGCTATGGCAAGATCTTTTAAAACCACGCGAGATAAGGATCTCATACGCTTTGGCGAGGAATTTTGCAGGATCCATACAGTATCGAAAGCTTTCGATGAAGAAATGGAAACGGAGATCCTGATAACAAAAGAAGGAAAAAAGATCATCAAAATAGACGGAGTAAAAGCTTCAAAGACTTCTCAGCTCCTGGAAAGGATATACATCGTTATTTTTTCACCTGAAGATCTGAAAATCGTAAAGGATGAACCTGAAAAAAGAAGAAGATTCATCGACCGAGAGCTTTGCCAGATAAAGCCGGGATATTACAGCGATCTGAGCAGCTATAAAAAAGTGCTGAAACAGCGGAATATGTATTTAAAAGAACGGGAAATAGATACATCGGTACTGGATATCTGGGATTATGAACTGGCAAGATACGGCAGCAGGATCATTAGACGACGGGAAGAATTTATCAAGAAGATCAGCGAGATAAGCAGCGATATCCACCAGCGGATCTCCGGTGGGCTGGAAAATCTTATAATACATTATGAGGCTAATGTTCCCTATTCGGGCTGGGAGACGACGGAAACGGAATTTTATAAGATGCTGGAAAATTCCAGAGAAGACGATATCCGAAATAGAACGACAGGTCACGGACCTCACAAAGATGATTTAAAAATAGAGGCTGACGGTATAGATCTGAGAAAATTTGGGTCCCAGGGACAGCAGAGGACAGCTGCTCTTTCTTTAAAACTTTCGGAAATAAGGCTGATAGAAGCAGAGACAGGAGAGAAACCGATTCTTCTTTTAGACGATGTATTATCAGAACTGGATAATGAGAGGCAGAGTTATCTGATCAGTTCCCTTGGAGAAAATCAAATGTTTATTACGACAGCCGATATTTCAGGGAAAGTGATCCGATCTATGCCGGAGGGAAAGGTATTTAAAATAGAAAAAGGAAATGTAGAAATAGAAATATAAAGTGAGGTTAAGTATATACAGCAGAAAAATTCTGCTTTTTGATGTAAAAATCGTCGATTTTGGCGATTTTTTAATGAGAGATGGGACTTCGAGTCCAAAATTTATAAAAACTTGTGTAAATAAAAAAATCGTGCTACAATAAAGGTTGCTAATGAAAGGAGAATTGGAGAATGGCGAAAGACGAAAAGCTCCAGCAGTATGGCGCGGAGCAGATACAGGTATTAGAAGGTCTTGAAGCTGTAAGAAAAAGACCCGGTATGTACATCGGAAGTACAGGTTCCAGGGGTCTTCACCATCTGGTGTATGAAGTGGTAGACAACAGTATCGATGAAGCTCTTGCTGGATTTTGCAGCACGATCCATGTAACGATACACAAAGATAATTCCATCACTGTAGAAGATGACGGAAGAGGTATGCCGGTAGATAAACATCCGAAGCTGGGCATACCGGCAGTAGAGGTGATCCATACCGTTTTGCATGCCGGAGGTAAATTCGGTGGCGGAGGATATAAAGTATCCGGAGGACTTCACGGGGTAGGTGCATCGGTCGTAAATGCCCTTTCCACTCACATGGAGGTTGAAGTAAAAAGAAACGGTAAAATATATAAACAGGAATACGAAAAAGGGAAGACCGTTACTCCGCTGACGGAGATAGGGACTTCGAAACATACGGGATCTAAGAGCACGTTCTGGCCTGATCCTGAAATTTTTGATGAAACGGAATATGATTTTGAGACACTGGAACGTCGTCTGCGTGAAATGGCATTCCTTAACAAAGGAATCAGGATTACACTGACAGACGAACGGGAAGGAAAAGAAAAAAACGAAGAATTCCATTACGAAGGAGGTCTTCGTGAATTTGTACTGCACCTGAATAAAAATAAAGAAGCACTTCACGATAATGTGATTTATTTTGAAGTGATGGATAAGGACAAGGAAGTTGAAGTGGCGATGCAGTATACGGATCGCTACAATGAAATGCTTCTCTCTTATGCAAACAATATCAACACGACAGAAGGCGGTTTCCACATGGTGGGATTCAAGACGGCTCTGACTCGTGTATTCAATGACTATGCTAAGAGAAATAAATTCCTCAAAGGAGATGACAGTTTGTCAGGTGAGGATATTCGTGAAGGACTGACAGCTATCGTTTCTGTCAAGCTGACAGAGCCGCAGTTTGAGGGACAGACAAAGACAAAGCTTGGAAACAGTGAAATGAGAGGCTTTGTTGAAAGTGCCACATCTGAAAATGTACTGGCATTCCTAGAGGAAAATCCGACGCAGGCCAAGATCATTTTAGACAAGTGCATGCGTGCGGCAAGAGCCAGAGAAGCAGCCAGAAAAGCCAGAGAACTGACGAGAAGAAAGAGCGTTTTAGATGGTGTTTCCATGCCTGGTAAACTGGCAGACTGCTCGGAAAAAGATCCGAGTCTTTCGGAAATATTCCTGGTCGAAGGTGACTCCGCCGGAGGCAGCGCCAAGCAGGGTCGTGACCGTTTGCGTCAGGCAGTCCTTCCGCTTAGAGGAAAGATCCTGAACGTTGAAAAAGCAAGGCTCGATCGTATCTTAAATTCGGATGAGATAAAGAATATGATAACAGCATTCGGCTGCAATATAGGAGCTGACTTTGACGAGTCCAAACTGCGGTATCACAAGATCATTATCATGACCGATGCCGATGTGGACGGGGCACATATCCGGACACTTCTGCTGACATTCTTCTATCGCTATATGACACCGCTCATTGAGAAGGGGTATGTTTATGCTGCACAGCCGCCGCTTTTTCAGGTAAAGAAAGGCAAGGAAGTGTACTATACGTATTCTGATAAAGAGCAGGAAAAGCTGATGAAGGAACTGGCGGACAAGCCTGGTAAAGCTGATATACAGCGGTATAAAGGTCTGGGTGAAATGGACTTCCATCAGCTGTGGGAAACAACTATGGATTATAACAGCAGAACGCTGGTACAGATCACACTGGATGATGCGACAGCAGCCGATGAGATCTTTACGACACTGATGGGAGACAAGGTGCAGCCGAGAAGAAAATTCATTGAAGAAAACGCTGCGCTGGCAACACTGGATGTATAGATGGGAGGAGTTTGAATAGATGAGTAACCTGATTGAAGATCAGAAAATGATACAGCATGAGATCCATGACGAAATGAAGAACTCCTACATCGATTACGCCATGAGTGTAATCGTCGGAAGAGCGCTTCCTGACGTTCGGGACGGACTCAAGCCGGTACACAGAAGAATCCTTTACGGAATGAGCGGTCTCGGCGTTACGCCGGACAAGCCGTTCAAGAAATCGGCGCGTATCGTCGGTGAAGTAATGGGTAAATATCACCCTCATGGTGACAGCTCCATTTACGATGCCATGGTACGTCTGGCACAGGATTTCTCAACGCGTTACATGCTGGTAGACGGCCACGGAAACTTTGGTTCAGTGGACGGCGACGGCGCTGCTGCAATGCGTTATACAGAAGCGAGAATGTCTCCGTTCTCACTGGAGATGATCCGCGATATAGATAAAGATACCGTAGATTTTATGCCGAACTTCGATGAAGAAGAAAAGGAACCCGTCGTTCTTCCGGCAAGGTTCCCTAATCTTTTAGTAAACGGCAGTAACGGTATTGCAGTCGGAATGGCTACATCCATTCCGCCGCACAACTTAGGGGAAGTCATCGATGCTACAGTCAAGATGATAGATGATGAAGACTGCACGGTAGATGACCTGATCGATATCGTTCAGGGACCGGACTTCCCTACCGGTGCACAGATCCTTGGCAAAAAGGGAGCGAGAGAAGCTTACCGCACAGGTCAGGGCAAGGTTTTAGTGCGTGCAGTCGCTAATATTGAAGAAACAGAACGTGGCAAATCTCAGATCATTATCACTGAGATCCCATTCCAGGTCAACAAGGCCAGACTCCTGGAAAAGATCGGCGAGCTGGTCAAGGACAAGAGAATAGAAGGCATCAGTGCTATTCGTGATGAATCCAACCGTAACGGCATGCGTATCGTCATCGAGCTGAAACGTGACGCCAACCCTCGGATCACGCTGAATCGCCTTTACAAGCATACACAGCTGCAGGAAAATTACAGCATGATCATGATCGCGCTTGTAGACGGGCAGCCGAGACTCCTGAATCTCTATCAGATCCTTGAAGAATATCTGAAACATCAGAAGGAAGTCGTTACAAGAAGAACGATTTTCGATCTGAAAAAGGCAGAAGCAAGAGCCCATATTTTAGAGGGATTGCGGATCGCTCTGGATAACATCGACGAGATCATCAAGATCATCCGTTCCAGTTATAATGATGCAAAGGGAAAGCTGATGGATCGCTTCGGTCTTTCGGAGATACAGGCACAGGCTATTTTAGATATGCGTCTTGCCAGACTGCAGGGTTTGGAACGCGAAAAAATAGAAAGTGAATATGAAGAACTTTGCAAGAGGATCGCTTACTATAAGGAACTGCTGGCTGATGAAAAGAAGCTTATGGGAGTTGTAAAGGACGAGCTTCTGGAAATCAAGGAAAAATGGGGCGACGAAAGAAGAACCAAGATCACGGCAGCAGCAGATGAGATGGATGACGAAGACCTGATCGAAGAAAAACAGGTTGCTATCACCCTCACCCATCTGGGTTATCTGAAGCGTGTCTCTGCTGATACGTATAAGACACAGAAGCGTGGTGGAAAGGGAATCACAGGATTGACGACGCGTGAAAACGACTTTGTGACCAACCTGATCATGACATCTACCCACGACAATCTGATGTTCTTTACTAATACAGGAAAAGCACATAAGATAAAAGCTTATGAAATACCGGAAGCGACCAGAACAGCCAAGGGAACTCCTGCTATCAACTTCCTGAACCTGATGCAGCGTGAGAGGATAACAACCGTTATCCCGTTCAAGGAATTCCGGGATGATAAATATCTGATCGCAGTGACGAAGAACGGTACTATCAAGAAAACGGCTATATCCCAGTTTGATACAAATAGAAAGACCGGTCTGATCGCTATCAACTTAAAGGACGGAGATGAACTGGTTGCTATCAAACAGACGACCGGAAACGATAAAGTCATCATCATCACTAAGAATGGCAAGTGTATCAGCTTCTCCGAAGACGATGTACGTCCAATGGGAAGGATCGCCGGAGGCGTGAGAGCCATTAAACTGGAGGATGACGATGAAGTAGTATCAATGGAACTGGTACAGCCGGATGAAGAATTGCTGGTAGTAACTACAAATGGTTACGGCAAGCGGACTCCGGTCAAGGAATACAAGGTACAGGCAAGAGGCGGCAAAGGACTTCTTACTTACGACAAGAGCAAGTTCAAGAAGACAGGTCCTCTTGTAGGAGCTATCGTTGTCGATGATGATGATGAAGTTCTGCTGATCAATTCAGAAGGCACTATCATCCGCATCAAAGCAAGCGAAGTTTCCAAGCTGGGAAGAGCGACCCAGGGAGTAAAGATCATGCGGACTGATGAAGATACCAACATCATTTCCATCGCTAAAGTGATCAACGAAGAGGAACATGCAGAAGATGCGAAAAAAGCCTTAGAAAAAAAGGCAAAAGAAAAAGCAAAAAAAGAAGATGATGGATCCGAACAGACGACTTTGGATCTCTAAAAAATAACAAAAAGAGGAAGAAAGCATGAAACGAGTTTTTTCGGGCGTACAGCCTACAGGCAACATCCATATAGGAAATTATTTGGGAGCACTCAGACAGTTCGTAGAACTGCAGGAAGAAAATGAATGTATCTACTGCATCGTAGATCTCCATTCCATCACGGTACCGCAGGATCCTAAAGAACTGCGCAAGCATATTCTAGATGTGGCGGCTCTTTATCTGGCCATAGGTATCGATCCTAAAAAATCTATCGTGTTCGTGCAGTCGGATGTAAGCGGCCATGCGGAACTTTCCTGGATCCTTACATGTAATTCTTATACTGGAGAACTTTCCAGAATGACGCAGTTCAAGGATAAGAGCAAGGGTAAGGAATCTGCACCGACAGGATTATTCACTTATCCGATCCTTATGGCAGCAGATATTCTGCTCTATGATACAGATATCGTTCCGGTAGGAAATGATCAGAAGCAGCATATTGAGATCTGTCGTGATATAGCAATGCGTGTCAATAACAAGTACAAGGATACATTTGTGATCCCGGATGGAAGGTTTTTAAAATCGGGAGCACGCATCATGTCGCTTGATGATCCAACTTCCAAGATGAGCAAGAGCGCAGAAAATATTCACAGCCGTATTTCTCTTCTGGATGAGGACAGCAAGATCAAGAAATCCATCATGCGTGCGACTACGGACTCTGACGGCGAGATTCGCTTTGATCCGGAAAACAAGCCGGGTGTCAGCAATCTGCTGAGCATTTACAGTGCATTCTCCGGTGAATCCATCGATGATATCGTAGCGAAATACGCTGGCTGCGGTTATGGAGATTTCAAAAAAGATCTGGTTGGAATCACGCAGGAAGCTGTTGCTCCCATCAAACAGAATTTCAATGAGATCCGTGAATCGGACGAACTGAAAACCATTCTGCGTGACGGTGCAGAAAAGGCGAATACTATAGCAGAAAAGACCATGAAGAGAGTAAAGGATCATTTCGGACTGGGATTTTAGGACAAATTTAGAATATAAGCGGCATTTGAATTCCGGATGGGTTTCAGATGTCGCTTTTGAAATAGTAGGAGATACTATGAAAAAATTGCTGGTAATTGGCAGAGAAGGAAGACTTATAAAATATGCTCCGGAACCGGATAAGCTCAAAGAGTATGATATTGTCTATGCTCCGGTGGGAGCACGGGATGAGGAACTTCTCACAAAAGGAAAGGACGCTGACTTTATTCTGGTGGATGCTATCGGGAGCATATCGGGAAACGTGATCCGGCAAATGGCAAATTTGAAGCTGATCCATTCAGAAGGTGTCGGTTATCAAGGTGTGGATCTTGATGCTGCAAAGGAATGCGGTGTTTACGTATGTAACTGTAAAGGAATGAACGCTTCCGCAGTGGCGGAGCAGGCGGTGCTCCTGATGCTGGGTGTTCTGCGGGACGTCTGCGGCGGAGACCGGAGCGTCCGGGCGGGAAGACAGATCGAAACCAAGGAGCAATATATGATCGAGGGAAATCTCACAGAGCTTTCAGAGTGCACGGTGGGTCTCATCGGCTTTGGTGATATTGCAAAAGCAACGGCGAATCTTTTGCGTGCTTTTGGTGCAAAGGTGGTCTATACAAAGAAGTCCCCTGCTCCGCCGGATGTAGAAACACGTTATGGCGTATCGTTTTTGCCGCAGGACGACCTTTTAGCAGTCAGCGATATCGTCAGTCTGCATGCACCCGTCAACGATGAAACTCGTTATATGGTGGACGCTTCGTTTTTGGAAAAGATGAAAGATACGGCGTATCTCATCAATACTTCCCGCGGAGAACTGGTGGACAGCAAAGCGCTGGTTGCTGCTCTGGAATCAGGGAGCATCGCAGGAGCAGGACTGGATACCATCGACGGAGAACCGGTAAAATCCGACAATCCTCTTTTACAGATTTCAGAAGAAGCAGGTAAAAAGCTGCTACTCAGCTGCCACATCGGCGGTATCACCCGCGCCTCCTTCAGCCGCGGATACGCTATGATCCTGGAAGCTATAGAAAAAGTCAGCCGCGGCGAAATACCGGATAATATTGTGGGGTAAAGAGGTCATTTGTTATCTGCATTAAAGTGTAATCAGCATATATTGCAAAATCTTCGTTTACACGGAAAAATATGAAGAATCGGGAGTTTTCAGAGATTTCGGGGCGACAGCAATTTGCAAAATCTTTATTTGACAGATTTTCTGACCAAAAACGAGAATCTCACCGAATCATATGAAGCAATTCAAGATTCATTTCCTTAATATGAACATTTTTTTCGATCATATAGGGAATGAGTTTTAAACAAGCCAACTGTAACTTCAGAAAAATGATCAGCATTCTCGATAAGCACCAAAAAATTTGCAGTTCGAAGATTTTGGTAGAATCCGGAGAATCAAATCATTAAAGTTTTCTTTGTTAGACGGCAATTTTTGCCGAAACGAAGATTTTGCAAATTGTTAGAGATTTTACGTAACCATAAACCAGCCGCAGGAAATCTCTTGAGAACCATATCCAGATGTTCAACAGGTGCAGGCAGCACCAATACCCCCCTAAAAAAAGAAAAATCTCAGAAAATACAAGGAAAATATTTACACCCAGACTTAAATATGATAGCATTAGAGCAAAGGAGGTAAATAATGGAAAATAAGAGATTTTTAGAACCGTTCCTGCTGGAGGAGCTGGAAATCATACTGCGTAAGAAAGAACAGGTCTTGCAAGAGTTGAACGGACAGCTTAGGGGGATGCGAGGTGGCTCGCTCCATGTAAAGCATAGAAATGGAAGAGTGTATTACTGCGAGTATGCGGGTGGCAAAGAAATTGGAATCAGTAAAGATGAGGATAAGATTTACCGACTGGCGCGAAAAGAATATCTTCAGAAAGCGATCCGCCGGATTTCGGAAGAGTGCGTGATCCTGAAAACTATGATCCAGAAGGCGCAGAAGTATAGCAGTGGAGAAAAAGAAGCCGAATTTCTACATAAAATGACGGAACTGGATTGTAGAAAAGTTTGCTGGTCGGAAGAAAAATATAACTGGGCAACGACAGACTATCCTAAGAACACCTTATATCCGGAAAACTTAAAATATGCCACAAAGGCAGGAAGAAAGATGCGTTCCAAGTCAGAGCGGACGATTGGAAACAGGCTGGAGGATCGAGGGATCGTGTACTGGTACGATTCTGTTTTAGATCTTGACGGCGGGGTCTGCTCCCCGGATTTCTGGATCCGCAAGGATTCAGGTCTGTTTGTTATCTGGGAGCATCTTGGTCTTTTAGGTGATGCGGTATATGACAAACAAAACGAACGAAAAATAGAGATCTATCATGGCATGGGATTTCGGGAGCATACTAATCTGATCTTGACGACTGAGGAAGATATTGAAAATCCGGGAGTGCTGGACGGGATCATCGAAAGATTTCTGTTATCTTAAAGACTGCCTGTCTCCACTGACCTACCGGCAACGCTGCTTCGAGAAACAAAAGAGACCGTTCACAGGTCGGTTCTGCCGATCTGCCACGGTCTCCCTTGTCATATGGAAATATGGAACGGACTTTTTCGTACGCCGGACGGATTCCGGCATTTATGATGTTACGGATGAGACCGCTTTTAGAATTCCGGGAAAAACGGACAGCCTTAAACGGTCTCATCACAGAGAACTTTTTTACTGAACATGCAGAGCTCGTTCGCGCAGTTCCAGTTCTTCCGGATCAGTTGTTTCATCCAGCACGATGTTGTGCGGACGTTTCTTCTTGGTGTCTGGTTCTACGCAGACAAATGTGATAAACCCCTCTACGTTCTGACCGCCTGCGATCTCACACATGGCTTTAACGTGGATCATCATGCTCGTGGTTCCTGTCTTGACGATCCGTCCGTAGATAGTCAGGATATCGCCCTTTTCAACAGGCCTTTTGAATGTGAATCCGTGAACGTTGACACACAGAACATCCTGTGGTCTGCCGTGTTCTGCAGCGGCAGTTACGAAACCGGCCTCCACCAGCCATTCAGCTGTTCTGCCGGCAAACAGTGTGCCGTGATGGTTCAGATCTTCAGACTTTACCAGGTGGGAAATTTTAAAAACCTTCATAGCATACTCCCCTTTTTTTTAGTTTGTTATCTTTCATATACCCCTTTTGGGATGAACCCAGTATATTCGTTTTTTTATAAAAAAGATATAGAGAATCGGTACTAAGTTGAAGAATACAGGAAATAAAAAGCTCTCAAACTATAGTTTGAGAGCTTTGCAGTTGCAAGTAGTCTAGCTGTTACAAATGTTGCAAGGCCGGTTGCCGACCTATTTACAGGTTGGTGCAGCTTTTTTCTCTGCCTTTCTCTGCTTGATGATTTCGCGACGTTCTTCCGCTTCTTTCCAGAGCTTTTTTTCAAGTTCGGTTTCAGGAACGTATTCTCTTCCGATTGCCTGAGGGCGTCCGTTTTTACCCATGCAGACCATTGTGAAGTTGGCGGACAGTGCCTTTTCCGGACCGCTGTGAGATTCCAGATCTTCGGATTCTACGCGCACCAGGACTTCCATCGAAGTGCGGCCTACGTATACAAGAGAGGCAGTGCATGTAACCAGTGCTCCGACGAAGATCGGCAGGTGGAACAGCAGTTCATCCACACGTGCGGTCACGCAGTTTCCCTTACTGAATTTCATGGCGACAGCTGCTGCTGCCATGTCCATAAATTTCATGATCTCGCCACCGTGTACATTTCCTGCCACGTTTGCCTGATGAGGCAGCATGACCTGACTCATTACGATTTTGTGTTGTACTTCCATGTTGTTTTCCTCCATTGTAGTTACAGTGATGCCGGACGAAGTCCGGCGTGGTTTACAGTATTATATTTAAAAATCAGGATCCGTCGATCCCCAGCCGGTGATATCTACCGTTCTTGTTGACAGCGTGATATCAAGATCTTTGGCATAATCAAAATAAAGATCCACCTGATCCATGGTCAGCATGTCGGATGTCATGAGACCAGTCTGATGCATGTGCCCTTCCAGCATCAGTTTAGAGAACAGGAAACCACCCTGTCCTGTCAGATACATCTCAGCTGTGATGCCCGATTTGGCGAAAGACTCCGCAAGTCCCGGAGCATTTACCAGCGTAATGACTTCGATATCTCTTCCGTCTTTTTTTCCGATGGCACTGACTTCCATGTAGCCATCGTCCGAGATAAGGCCTTCGTTCAGGATCTGCCGGATCTCATCCTCCGTTTTAGGTGCAGGCGGCAGATGGCGGAGCACCAGGTCATAAGGGATGATTTCCTGTCCGTTAAATTTTTCAGGTTCACGAGAAAGCAGTCCAGCCTGATAAAGAGGTCTTGCAAAGTTCATCCCGGTACCGCCGTATTTGAATACAACGTTCTTTACACCTTTAAAGAATTCATCCGGATGGAGGCTGTAATATACCGGTTCGTCGTGGGAATGTTCATAAAAAGCAATGTCCAGCGGACTATTGTCCCAGGATTTCCCGCACTCACGGTATACCGGGACAGTGTAAGGTTCCCGGCGGATCAGCCTGCCGTCGATGTAGGCATAAGAAAGCTCCGACATATCTTCAAGAGCTACCTCCGGCGACCACCAGAAGGGCTGGAATCTTTTCGCTTCTATCCCTTCCCAGACCAGATTGCGTATGCTTTCGCATGTATCCAGATAGCGCATGGCATCCCGCGTTGCCGCACAGATGAGTCCCGGGGCAGAGCCGGTTCCTATAAGTGCCAGCAGCCCTGCTTTTTCGAATTTCGGACCATATACGTCAAACTGATAATGGATGCTGTCCACCCATTCTTTTGCAAATGCTGTGGAGGCGGCATAGTCCTGATAGTGAGAGCCTACTTCCAGTGCGGCATCCATGACGTTTGGTGTGAATGAAAGCGGCAGGGCATTGACTAGAAGGAAAACGCCTCTGGCAGCACTAACGATGGAATCTTTGTCTCGTGCATCTACAAGAACAGCTTCTCCTTTTTTAAGATTTTTAACTTGTTTCAGAGCATTATGATCCGCGTCTGCGCAGATGATTTTTTCAACGTATGGTTCTTTATCAAAGCATCTGGCAGCTGCAAAACCCTGCGCCCCAAGGCCAAGGACCATGACTGTTTTTTTCTTCATACTATTCATGATCGGCCCCCTGTTCGTTAGCCTGCAGTTTTCGAACGCCGTCAACGATGATTTTTTCCACGATATCAGGGAGTGCTTTCTCTTCTTTTCTGGAAAGCCCTTCCGTCGGGATCGGTTTATGAACGATCATTTCGATATTGGCACTTGTCAGATGGCCTGGTTCTTCAAACATTTTATAGCTTCCGTTCAATGATACGGGGATGATCGGTACACCGGGTTTGGTTGCAAGTTTCAGCGCACCTTTCTGGAACTCTCCGGGATCGGGTCCTTTACTGCGGGTTCCTTCCGGGAATATAGCCAGGGAAAACCCTTCCTTGATGTATTCGATCCCACGGTTGATGGCTTCCAGCGATGCGCGCGGATCATCTCTTTCGATGAATACGCTGCGGATCCGTGCGATCCATTTGCCGTAGAGAGGTATCTCACCTAGTTCTTTTTTTGCTACAAAGGCAAACTGGAACTTCTGAAAAGCCTTGAAATAAGAAAAGATATCCGCATAGCCCTGATGGTTTCCCACGAAGACTACCGGCCCGTGATCCGGCAGGTTTTCTTCGCCGTAAACGGTGACGGTACTTCCGAAAATGTCCATCACATGGTTTCCCCAGGTGGTTGTGGATTTCAGGATCCATTTTCGTTCTTCTTCGTAATTTCCGGCGGCTCTTGCGGCTTCGATGTGTTTTTTGTCAGGCTGAAGATGTCTCAGACAGCTGAGCATTTTTATAGCGCCTGGAATGTTTGCAATAATATTCATGTTTTTATCTCCTTGCGGCAGTGCCGTTTTTTTGCATTTTATGATATGTACTTTGATTTCACAATCGCGTCCATTATACCATGACACAGCTGCTGCGTACAGTTGCAACGCAGCCCTTTTGTAAAAAATGGGTGCTATTCTGTTCGGAATAGGATATAATCAGAGTATATCCTATAAGAGTATATCCTATATATGTGTGGAGGAAAAGAAAATGGTTCTTTTAACTTTAAATTATGTGCCGGGTAGAGAGATCGACGCTCTGGGCATGGTGAAGGGAAACGTAGTGCAGTCCAAGAACATCGGCAAGGATCTGCTGGCTGGATTTAAAAACATCGCCGGCGGAGAAATCAAAAGCTATACGGAAATGCTGGCAGAAGCTCGTCACATCGCCACTATGCGAATGATCAATGAAGCGGAAGCCATGGGAGCAGATGCTGTTATCAGCATGCGATTCGCATCTTCTTCTGTTATGGACGGAACAGCTGAGATCATCGCCTATGGAACAGCGGTAAGATTCCGGTAGCTCGCGCTGCTGATGAGGCATAGTATGAAAACAGGAAAAACAAAAATACAATGGATCGCAGGAGCTGCCGCAGCAGGCGGCTTCTGTTTTCTGCTGCTTCTGGTTTTAAGCGGCAAAGAAGGCTGCCTGGATGATCCCATAAGACATTTTTTTTACGGACTGCGCAGCGATGCGTTGACACCGCTTGCCATTGGGATCACTGATCTGAGCAACACGAAATTTATCATAGCACTGTGCCTGATTCTATTGATCCTGCCGCAAACCAGGAATATATATGGGATCCCGGTTTCCATGGGAGCGATATTCGTCACGATCTTGAACAAGACCATGAAACATATCATCCAAAGGCTGCGACCGGAGGATATAGAGCATCTGGTTCAGGAAGGTGGATATTCCTTTCCAAGCGGTCATTCCATCACTAGCATGTTCGTATACGGCATGCTGCTGTATTTGATCTGGATACACGTGAAAGACCGGCGGCTCAGAAATATATTGTCGGTCCTTGTGATGATCCCGCTGGTGCTGGTGGGACCGAGCCGGATCTACCTGGGCGTCCATTACCCTACCGACGTGCTGGCGGGCTGGTGCCTGGGATTCGCAGTATTGATGGCAGCCATTGGAGTGATGCAGCGGATCACAGCCGGACGCGAGAAAAAATCTTTACAAAAATCTTTGCAGAAAACTTTGCAGAAAAACAATAGAAAAGAGGGAAATAAATGAAACCAACAGAACAACCAACGCTGATCATCATGGCGGCCGGGATGGGTTCCCGTTACGGCGGTCTGAAACAGGTGGACAAAATAACCGACGCCGGAGAGATCATCCTTGATTTCTCGCTGTACGACGCCATGATGGCTGGATTCAACCGGGCGATATTCGTTATCAAGGAAGAGAACCGGGAGATTTTCCGGGAAATGGTGGATGAACGTGCAGGCAGATTCATGGAGATCGAATATGCCTATCAGAAACTGGAGGATATCCCGGAGGGTTTTGCAGTACCGGAAGAACGGCAGAAACCATGGGGGACGGCACATGCGGTGCTGGCGTGCAGAGAGCTGATCAACGGTCCGTTTGTTGTGATCAATGCCGACGATTACTATGGGCCGGACGCTTTCGTGCAGATCTACGATTATCTGACGACCCACAAGGATGACGATGTATACGAATACTGCATGGTGGGTTATCAGCTGAAAAACACCGTTACCGAAAACGGTCACGTGGCGCGCGGCGTCTGTGAGCTTGATGACAAAGGATTCCTGAAAAAAGTCACCGAGCGGATGAAGATCATGCACCACGAAGATGGCATCGCCTATACGGAAGACGACGGTGAAAGCTGGACGCAGCTGCCGGAGGATACCATCGTGTCCATGAATTTCTGGGGATTTTCCAAGAGCATGATGGAGGAACTGCAAAGCGGCCTGCCGGCGTTCCTGAAGCAGGCACTGGCGGAAAATCCACTTAAGGGCGAGTATTTCCTGCCGGGTGTTGCAGACCGGCTGGTGCAGGAAGGCAAAGCAAGAGTGAAAGTGCTGACTTCCCATGATAAATGGTATGGCGTGACGTATAAGGAAGATAAGGAAGACGTAAGGAATGCGCTCCAAGCCATGAAGGATAAAGGAGAACACTATCCGGAAAAGCTGTGGAAGTAAGAAAAAAATACGAGAAATATAAAATGACCGCCCTTCGATCTGCAGTCGAGGCGGTCATTTTTTATACAGTTTTAGTACAGCTTGGTATCTACTACTTTAGGCTGGTAGCCTTTTTCTTCCAGAGCCTTGAGGATCTGCTGCTTGTGGTTAGTGCCGTAGGATTCCATGGTGATCCGCAGTTCCACAGATGCATTTCGGTTGATAGAAACAAACTGATTATGTTCCAGCTTGATGACGTTACCGTTTTGATCGGCGATGGCAGCCGCTACTTTCACAAGTTCTCCGGCCTTGTCCGGCAGCAGTACCGATACGGTGAAGATGCGATCCTGCTGGATCAGACCGTGCTGCACGACGGAGGACATGGTGATCACATCCATGTTGCCGCCGCTTAGTACGAGGACGGCTTTTTTCCCTTTCAGATCCAGCTGATCCAGGGCGGCGACCGGAAGAAGTCCGGAGTTTTCCACGATCATTTTGTGGTTTTCTACCATATTTAGAAACGCCCCGATAAGACGGGAATCATCCACTGTGAGCATCTGTGCGATGTTTTCTTTGCAGTATGGGAAGATCTTCGTGCCGACTCGTTTTACGGCCGTACCGTCGGCGATGGTGTTGGCAGACGGAAGCGTCACCGGGCCATCGTTTTTCAGAGCTTCTGTCATGCTGGCAGCATTCTTAGGTTCTACACCGATGACCTTGATTTTCGGATTGAGCATTTTCGCCAGAGTAGAGACGCCGGTCACCAGACCGCCACCACCGACCGGCACCAGGATGTAATCGACAGTAGGAAGTTCCTGGACGATTTCCATAGCAATGGTCCCCTGCCCTGTCGCTACGTCAAGATCGTCGAAAGGATGGATGAATGTGAGGTGACGTTCATCGGCAAGTTTCATAGCATATTCATAGGCGTCATCGTATACATCACCGTAGAGTATGACCTCTGCACCGTAGCCTTTCGTGCGGTTCACCTTGATCAGCGGTGTTCCGGTCGGCATGACGATGGTCGCCTTGCATCCGAATTTTTTCGCAGCATATGCTACGCCCTGCGCGTGGTTTCCGGCAGATGCAGTAATAAGTCCGTGAGAGCGCTGCTCCTCGTTTAATGTGGCGATCTTGTAAAAGGCGCCGCGAACCTTGTAAGCGCCGGTATACTGTAAGTTTTCCGGTTTCAGATAGATCTTGCCGCCGGTCATATTGCTCAGTGTTTCACTGTATTCCAGCTTGGTGGGCAGCGTCACTTTTTTGACTAGTTCCGCCGCCTCTTCGAATTTATTTAAAGTAAGTTTTTCTGTCATGTTCTGTCCCCTTTTTTATATTTTTTGCTATTTTAATTTATCCAGTACAGCATTTCGATTTTTACTGATAGTGCCGTAGTAGCTGGTCATGCGGGCTGCCACTTTGTCGTCCCAGGTAGAGCTGGCTGCGTAACGTTTGTTCACGTCAGAAATGGTTTTACCGCAGTACAAAGAGCCACCCGGCCGCAGATAATTCTGCGCCAGAGCTTTAGACACCACGTTGATGCATTCAGCCTTTGACGAAAATCCGCTGCTGCCGAATCCGAACATGTTGTTAGGCTTGAAGCATATGGTCCCATCGGCACTTTCCAGCGATGCGATGGCTACGACAAACAGGCAGTTGACGCCATAGTCCTTCTCGGCTTTGACGAAAGAACTCTCAAGGCCCTTGAGGTTTCCTTTTGTGATCAGCTTCAGTTCCGCCTCCGTCACGCCGCTTGGCTTGCTCACATCCATGCTGCGCACCTGAGCATTGCTGTACGCCGGGATGGTCTCGTCAGCAACGACACGGTCTGCTGCTGAGGTCCGCAGAGCGTTGGCAAGATCGATGTCGGTGGCCTCGCTGGACTTTTCCTGAAGGATCGCCTCATCCGCCTTTGCAGCGGCATGATCCACTTTGTCTACTAAAAAATACAGACCTAATGCAAAGAGCGCTGCGGAGAGTATGATAGCAGCGGACGCCAGCAAGGCCGCGCTTTTAGAGAATCTCTTCGGCGGGGCGCTTTGCAGCAGTACATTGCCGTCTGCAGTGCAGTACTTCACGCCGGCGGTATTTGTATTCTGTTTTATCTTCTTTTTCATAAGAATCACTCGCTTTTCTAAAATCTGATTCTATTATACTCTATTTGTTGGGGAATTGCACTTTGTTCTTTAAGGCAGCCGTATGCTCAGATCCTTCAGGATCTTTCTGGAAAGTTCCAGGCGAACTGTTTTCTCGGGATTTACGATCTGGCAGATGGACAGGTTGCCCGCAAGGCTTAAAAGCATGCCGCATGCAGCGGTATCCATCTCTGTTTCCTGCTGTAAAAAACGGAGCATCGCATGGCTGGCATCGCGACTGGCTTTGTCCAGATCGGCTGCGCTCTGGATCGTGCAGAACATGTCACTGGAAAGCAGGCAGGGCGTTGGAAGGACGGTATCCTGCAGTACAGTGACTTTGACTGTGACTGCACCTGCAGCCTCCATTCCGCAGATGAGAACCTCGCCATCCCCCATAACAGCATGAAGATCCCCCATGGAGAGCAGTGCTCCCGGCACAAAAACCGGCAGGTACAGCGTAGTGTCTTCTGAAATTTTTGTACAGTCCATATTGCCGCCGTGATCTCCGGGAATATGTGTGGAAATGGAGCTTGACTCTGGGGAAGTTCCGATCACGCCGATCATGGGCTGCAGTGGAAGCTGAAGTGTTTCGTTGAACGGAACCATGCCATCCTCAATAGAAAACTGGCGCACACATTCCTCCGTCAGCAGATCTCCGAATGTTCCGGCACCGGGAAGCGCCTGCATGATCCCTGTGGGATTCAGGGAGATCTTCAGGATCTCCACTTTTAGAACATCTCCGGGGCAGGCTTCTTCAATGTATAACGGACCAGTTGCCGGATTAGATAAAGTGTTTTCTGGATCCAGCAGCGTTCCGTTTGCCATCAGACGATCATCATAGCAGTCCCGCGTTTCAAAAAGAACCGTATCACCGCTTTTACAAAATGCGGCAGGACGATTGTCCGGACCCAGATTTCCGGTAACATCTTTTTTAGATATGGTAAGCATAAAAACTCCTCTTTCGTACTTTTCAGAAGATCTCTTTACATACAGCTTAACAGAAAACCTTCTTGAAATCAAAAAAATAACTTCAATCGGATTGTTTTTCCGGCAAAGTTTGGTAAAATAAATCTGAGCGGAGGAGCCACGGGCTATGCAACGCTTGGAAAGAAGGAAAAACCATGCAGTTTTTATTAAAAGGTATCATATCCATGATCGTGACTGTCCTGCTGCAGGGCGGTGTGGCGAATATCGTTTCCACAACGCCGGAAGATGCGGCAAAGGATTTTTTGGAAGGACTGAAAAACAACGAGCCACAGGTCATGGAAAAATACATGGATAACTCATACATCAATTTTATCTGCAATGTAGAAGGAGATGAAGGCGTGGTGGATCGGATGGACGATGCGCTGTTCCAGAACTTTTCCTATGAAGTGGACAAGGTGGCGGCTAAAGACGACGTGGCTGTAGCGAAAGTGACTGTGACATGCAATGATTTCAGTCAGGTTTCGGCAGCTTATGATAAAGCGGCGTACGATTTTATAAAAAGCAACCTTTATACTGATGAAGTGGCGGATAAGACGGCACTGAACGCCAAGTGTCTGGATCTTTATGTACAGCAGATCGAGGCAGCATCCTCCGGGGAGACTGCGGAGACCGTGATCTATCTGCCTATGGTGGATAATGGCTATTATGGATGGGATGTCTTGCTTTCCGATGAGCTGATGCAGACCATGCTGGGAGGACTACAGATGCCGGTGAGCGAATAAGGGCAAAAAAATGCAAAAATAAGCAAAAATACACAGAGAACAACTTCGATTTTTTGCATATTTTTGCACTAAGAAGCACTAAGAAAAGGAATGACGAACTGTGCAAAGCATAGAACTTTGTAGAAAAAAGTTTTTATCGATCCATTAGAATTACAACGATTCAAGACGATTTCAGTACCGCAGAAAAATATGCGGAAGGGGGAATTGTCTTTTTTTTGCCGAAGTTGGCATCGAAGTTGCGGTAACTATAGGCGTAACTAAAAACCGCAATTATTACAAGGCAACCATTTTGAAAGGAGAAATGAAAGTGGATTCTCAAAAATCAAAAGTGCAGGGGAAACTGCGAAAAGGCGTTTTCTTTCCTGCTGCAGGAGCACTCGTTATTTTCATCGGGCTGGTAGCGGCCTTCCCGGACAAGGCTTATGAGGTACTGACCGGACTGCTCTATAAGATGGGCGGAAGCTGCGGCTGGGCTATAGAACTTCTGATCTTTTTCGTATTTGTAGGGGGCTTGATCCTTGCCTGCACTAAGTACGGCAACATCCGGATCGGTGGAGATAATGCCAAGCCTCATTACAGCATGTGGAGCTGGATCACCATGTCCATCTGCGGCGCTATCGGTACAGGCATCATCTTCTGGGCATTGGGCGAACCGATCTATCAGTATATGGGACCTGCAAGCTCGGCCGGCGTAGAGCCTGGATCGGAAGCAGCGGCAACATGGGCTGTATCCCAGACTATGTTCCACTGGTCCTTCGAACAGTTTGCATTTTATTCCGTACCTGCTATCGTTTTAGGTCTGCTTCTTTATAACTTTAAAAAGCATGTATCTTATGACCCGGTCGCAGATCTGGCTATCGGCAGACACAATAGGGGTCTGGGGAATGTATTTCATTTTATAATCGTATTCGGTATGTGTGCGGGAGTTGCCTGCTCCATGGGCGTAGGTCTGATGCAGATCGGTTCCGGTATCGAATACCTGAGCGGATTAACATCCGGCAAAGGGTTATGGCTCATTCTGGCAGCTATCGTTACTTTTATTTTCGTTCTGTCCTGCGTATCAGGGATCGAGAAGGGCTTGAAGAGAATGTCCTCTTTCACAAGCTATGCATTCATCTTCCTTCTTGTTGCGATCCTGATCCTGGGGCCGACGGCATTCATCCTCAACATGTCCACCGAATCCTTAGGTGCGATGCTTTCTGAGATACCGAAGAGAACTATGATCACAAATGCAATGTTCCCGGGAGACAACTGGGCTTCTGACTGGTGGTTACAGTATGTAGGAAGCTTCATCGTATACGGACCGATCATCGGCGTATTCCTCGCCAGGATCGCATACGGAAGAACCGTAAGACAGTTTATCCTGGTAAACACATTTGTTTCCGGCGGATTCTGTGCAGTATGGTGCGGTATTTTCGGAAGTATGGCAGTATACCTTCAGTCCACAGGGAAATTCGACGTATGGGCTGCCGTACAGGAATCCGGAATGGCTTCTACCGTATACCAGCTGCTGGACAGCCTGCCGTTCGGTAAGATCCTCATCGTGGTATTCATTGTAACGGTGTGTACATCGTTCTGTACCATCGCTGACCCGGCATCTTCTGCCCTGGCGAATATCACAGTAAAGGGAAGCTCCATCGAAGACGAGCCGCCTAAGAAGATCAAAATGCTGTACGGCATCTTCATGGGAGCACTGGCTTACGCTCTGATCGCTTCCGGCGGACAGGATTCCGTAAAATCCATCTGGATCATCGTAGGCGTTCCGATGACGATCATCATCCTTGCACTTTGTATTTCAACCATAAAATCTCTTGTATATCTGCAGAAGAAAAAAGAGGCAAATGATCCGAACCTTGACTTTGAAGATATGCTTCGTGTATCTGGAGAGAAAGAAGAAAAGGAGTAGAGTACCATGACTACAAAATTCAAACATGATCACTGGACGAAAGGAGTGACAGAGCGTGTCAATCATCTTCGTGATACGTTCTGGAAGTTCGAGCCGTCCGTCGACATAGAAAGAAGTGTGATTTACACACGTACCTATAAAGAAACAGAAGCGGAGGATACTATTATCCGCCGGGCAACATCTTTCAAAAACTACATGAATGAACGTACCATTGACATTTTACCGGGCGAACTGATCGTCGGGACAAGCGGGAAAGCACCGAAATCATTCATCTTCTGCCCTGACGTCTGTTTCGGTTGGGTCGAGGCAGAGCTGGATGAGATCGACACGCGGGAACAGGATCCATATGCCATTACGGAAGAGGACAGAGAACTCATCCGTAATGAGCTGATCCCGTACTGGAGAGGCAAATCCATGGAGGAGTACTTCATGGCCAACGTGTCCGACGAGCTGCGCAACGTGGCTGTAGGAACCTGTGTTGTTTACGGAGAAAACAAGACTACGGTAGGCGGCGGTGAAACCGCAGTAGGTTTTGAAAATATCATCCTGAAAAAGGGATACAAGGGAATCAAGGAAGAAGCGGAAGCCAAACTGGCAGAGCTGGATAAAAACGACATCGAGAACTTTGACAAGATGCAGGTTTACCGCAGCATGATCCTCTCCTGCGAAGCTATGAAGATCCAGAGTGACCGTTATGCGGATCTGGCTGAAAAGATGGCTGCAGAAGAAACCGATGAAACGAGAAAACAAGAATTGCTGACTATAGCAGAAAGCTGCCGGCGCGTTCCGTGGGAACCGCCGCGGACTTTCCGCGAAGCAGTGCAGGCCATCAATCTGGTGGAAGTTGCACTGTACTGTGACGAAATCAGTTCCGGCTACAACATCGGCCGGTTTGACCAATATCTGTATCCATACTACAAGAGAGATAAGGAAGCAGGGATCCTGACAGATCAGGATGCCCTGGAACTGCTGGAATGTCTGTGGCTTAAGATCGCAGAATCTCTGTATGGTCTCTCCAAGGACGGAGCCGAATTCTACGTGGGATACCAGCCGTATCACGGCGTGACCTTAGGGGGCGTCAACGAAAAAGGCGAAGATGCTGTCAATGAACTTTCCTTTATGGGTATCCAGGCAACCATGGATCTGCAGATGAACTCACCTACCATCAACATTCGTGTGAACAAGGCCAACACCAATGAGTTCCTCCTGAAGATCGCAGATCTGATTGCCTGTGGAACGGGACAGCCGTCTGTACACTTTGACGAGTCTGCTATGGAAATGCTGAGAAGAAGCGGCGTAGACGAAAGCGAGCTGTGGAACTACACGCTGGTAGGATGCGTTTCTCCGCAGATGGCAGGCGAGACGACGCAGTGGAATGAAGGCTCCCGTTACTCCTACCCGACTGCGGTAGAATGGGCATTATACGATGGTTACAGCTACATCTTCGATCGTCAGATGGGTCTGCACACAGGCGATCCGACGACCTTCAAAACATATGAAGAATTTGAAGCTGCTGTGAAAAAGCAGATGGCATACCTGGTAGGATGTGCCTGCCGATGCAGCCAGCTGGCAGAGAGGGCTCAGCAGCTTCGCCTTCCTAAGCCGTTCCGTGACTGCTGCGTTGCCGGACCGATGGAAAGCGGTAAAGACATCATGTACAAGGGCAGCAGCAAATACTTTGCAGGCCCTGGACTTTTAGTAACAGGTGTCGCCGATTATGCAGACTCCATGGCAGCTGTCAAGAAGCTGGTATACGATGACAAGAAAATCACCATGGCAGAGCTGATCGACGCTCTGAAGAAGGACTTCGAAGGATACGACGAGCTTCGCTACATGCTAATCCACGATGCACCGAAGTACGGAAACGATGATCCGTATGTTGACGATATTGCAAAGGATTGTGTAAAATACTCGGGAGATGTAGCGGACAGCTACACGTCCATCTTCGGTTCTCATTATGCAAACGGTCTTGTGCCGGTAATGGCGAACGTGCCTCACGGAAAGGCGATATGGGCACTGCCTTCCGGAAGAAAAGCCAAGGAGCCTCTGGCAGACGGTATGTCGCCGTACCCAGGCTATGACAAGCATGGCCCGACAGCTGTTCTCAAATCCGTTTGTGATGTAAACCACGCAGACTGCAGAGCAGGAACACTGCTCAACCTGAAGCTGACACCGCAGCTCATCAAAGATGAAGCGGGTAAGCAGAAGCTGGTAGCACTGCTGCGTTCCGAAGAGGTCATGGGAGGATTCCATGTACAGTTCAACGTAGTAGACAGAGATACACTGTTGGATGCACAGGAGCACCCGGAAAAATACAGTGATCTTCTGGTTCGTGTAGCCGGATACAGCGCATTCTTTGTAGACCTGAGAAAAGAAGCACAGGATCTGATCATCAACCGTACCGAAGTTTCTGCATGGTAAGGGAGAAACCACATGCCTCAACTAGTTTACGTTACAAATATACAAAAATTTTGCACCCACGACGGACCTGGGATCCGGACAAATGTATTTTTCAAGGGATGTTCCATGGAATGCAAATGGTGTGCCAATCCGGAAACCATCGATCCTTATCCGCAGCTGATGTATTATCGCAATAAATGCACCGGCTGCGGGCGGTGTATCCCCGACTGCATCCACGAAGCAATCAAGTTTCATCATGACGGAAGCCGGGTGGAGCAGATCCCGGGCAAGTGTAAGAACTGCGGGGCGTGTGTCAGTGCGTGTCGCCAGGATGCGCGGGAGATCGTCGGTGAGCTGAAGACTCCGGAAGAAGTCTTTAAGATCGTCGATCAGGACAAGGTTTTTTACCAGCAGTCTGGTGGTGGTGTAACCTTTTCTGGCGGAGAGCCTTTTTTGCATCCGGAATTCATTCAAAAAGTGAGTGCAATGTGCAAGGCTGAAGGGTATACTACAGCTGTGGAAACCTGCGGGAACTTCTGTCTGTCCCCGGTACTCAAAATCATCGATCTTATAGATCACGTGCTTTTTGATATCAAAATCATCGATGAAGAGAAGCATATCCGGTACTGCGGGAAGTCTAATCAGAAGATCCACCGAAACTTTGAGACACTGCTGAAACTGACCGATGTGACGCCGCGCGTGCCGATCATCCCGGGTATCAATGATACTCCTGTGGACATCGCGCTGCTGTGTCGTTTTTTCACACAGTACAAGGACAAGATCAAGCGCGTCCATATTTTGCCGTACCATAATCTGGGTCTCGGTAAATACGAAGCGCTGGACGAGCCGTACTCTCTCAATGATGTACATCCGCCGTCAGACGAGCACATGAACGGGATCAAGGCGGATCTGGAACGATGCGGGTTTGAAGTCGTGATAGGAGGCTAGAAGAAGTGGAACGCCTTTTGCCAGGCTGTTTCGGGGGACATTATGAACAACAAAATCAAATTGAATACTCTGGCGTTCATTACCATTATTTTTTGGTCGGCTGCGTATCCGCTTACAAAGGTGGCGTCACAGGACTTTGATTGCTACACCATAACGGCACTGCGAGCGTTTATCGCTGCAGCTGTAATGCTGATCATTGGTTTGGTAACGCATATAAGAAAAATTTTCAAGTTTAGTCATGTTTGGTTGTTTGCGATCGAGGGTGCATTCGCTTTTTCGCTATATGTGATAGTGTTTAATATAGGACTCCAGACCCTGACCACTACAACTTCGAGCCTGATAATCGCAACCGTTCCAATCTTTACGGCAATAGGGGCATGGAAAATTTTCGGAGAAAAACTGAAGCCTGTTGGATGGATATCAATGGGAACGGCTTTTGCCGGCGTATGTATACTGTTGCTGTGGGACGGTGACTTAAGCATTGGAATAGGCGCTTTATGGACGTTTATTGCTGTGCTGATGTTCAGTGCGTATAATCTCATAAACAGAAAGCTTGAAAATCTCGGCTACAATTCAATGGAAATCGTGACGTACGCATTGATATTCGGAGCAATCGAATTACTTCCTTTCGCTCCAAGAGCTGTTGGACAGATCATGACCGCAGATACATCTTCCCTTATGGCAATCATATTTATGGGGATTGGAACAAGTGCTCTGGCATATTACACCTGGTCAAAGGCACTAACGTATGCAGATAAACTGAACGAAGTTACAAATTATCTTTTTTTATCCCCATTCATCACTGCTGTTTTGGGATGGTTGATGCTTGCAGAGATTCCCGGAGCAGGAATATACATAGGGGGAGCAATAATAATGCTCAGCCTCATTGTTTTCAGTGTAAAAAGCAGATGATTTGCAGGAACAATAAAGAAACAAAGTATACAAAAATAAAAAACACGGGATCCCATCAGCGGTGGATCCCGTGTTTTTTCATATGGTAGGAAAGCTTTTGCCGGCTGATACCAAGCTGGCGTGCCGCTTTGGAAATATTGCCGCCAGTTTGCAGGAGAGCATCTAGTATCTTCTGCTTTTCCTTCTCTTCGATGATCGTGTACAGTGTTTCCGGCTGAAGGTCCTCCGGTTGTGAGATGTCCGGCTGTGATACGCCTGCAGTAACCGGAGAAGCCGGTGCAGCTGCCGGTGCCGTAGAAGCAGGTGAGGCAGGAGCTGCTAAAGATGGTGCTGAGATACCCTGCAGAGTCCCGACATAGGTGGTAGTCGCATCAAAAAGATAGTGAGGCATGTCGTGCATGCGGATCTCTGTTCGATCCGGCGGAATGCTGCTGATGGCAGATTCGATCACATGTTTTAGCTGTCGAACGTTTCCAGGCCATGGATAGGATATGAAAAATTCATGAACCTCCGGAGAAAGATTTCGCAGTTTCTTCTTGTAGGTCTGGTTGAATTTCTGGATGAAATGATTCGTCAGCAGATCGATATCCTGAGGTCTGTCTTTGATTGGCGGGATCACGATAGTCGTGACAGAAAGACGGTAAAACAGATCTTCGCGCAGCTGATTTTTTTGCAGGGCGATCTGTGGCATAGTATTGATACTGCTGATGATCCGGACGTCAACTTTGATATCGCAGCCGCCGCCAAGACGACGGATTTCTTTTTCTTCCAGGACACGAAGCAGCTTTGCCTGTGACTCAAGGCTCATAGAGTTGATTTCATCCAGAAATAATGTTCCGCCTTCGGCCTGTTCGAACAGACCGATCTTATCCAGAGCCCCGGTAAAGGTCCCCTTGGTCGTTCCGAAGAGGATCCCTTCCAGAAGGCCGTCAGGAACGGCGGCGCAGTTGATGGCAAGGAATGGTTTATTTTTTCTTGGGCTGGAGTTATGGATAGCCTGCGCGAATACTTCTTTGCCGGATCCAGTGAAACCGGACAGCAGTATGGGCACGTCGTTAACAGCAGAGCTCTTGGCAAGTTCGATGCTTCGCTGAAATGCGGGGTGCTCTCCTATTAGAGAATCGAAAGTTTTCTTTTTTGCCTTTGGGTTTTTCTGCTGATTCTTCTGTAAAGCGGTATTATCCGATAATACCTGGCTGACCAGAGTCATGTCACGCTGCACTGTGCATACTCCCAGCAGTTTGTCTCCTGCAAATAAAGGAAAGGATTTTGCCAGCTGATGGTATTGTTTGCCGTCAAGCATATAAATGTTTTCGTGTTCCGGAATGGTTTTTTGCTCATAGAGTGCCTTTAGTGTCGGGCTTTCTCCCTGAGTATAGAGTTCCTTGATATGTTTGCCCTTGACTTCTGAATTCGTCAGATTCTCGAAAGCTTCCACAGCCGGATTGATAAATTGGAGACAGCCTTGTTCGTCTACGATATAGACGTATTCAGTCATATTATTTAAAATGGTCAGAACGCAGGGATTTTCAAGGATCGCCTGTAACTCGTCTTGCATGAAAAATACCTCCTTTTCAATGGTTCTATTTTACCATAAAACAGGCGGGAATTCACTGAAATTCGTGGGCTTCGGGAAAAAGAACAGTGGATACAACATGAACATGGCTAAACTTTGCGTTGACGTTGTTTTCTGCAAATTTTACAACATGGAATCACTTTTAGTGAGCGGCTATGTTGTAGCTTTGATGGCAGATAACATCAACGGACTTTTGAGGGCTGTTGATGTTGTAAAAGCATCGTTAGAGCGAGGGAAAATCATGACACCAACAGGAAAATTTAACCGCGTACAACATCAAAGCCTCGCAAATCATGGTTCATGTTGTATTCCCCGGCAGATGGAGGAAAGGTGCAACATAAAAGAGGCTGTTTAAGGCGTTCAAGTTGTATTTTTTTGCAGAAAAAACAGCTTGCTTCGTCCTTTGCAGAAAAAAATCCCTCATTCCTCTTGCATTCTCGCGGATTTCCGGTATAATATATAGGCGTGTGATTTTGCACGCAATCCTTGCGATGGACCGTTCCATCGCCATTTAGTCCACAGGGAGGTGAAAGAAAGATGGCAAATTATGAAGTAATGTTCATCCTCGATCCTGCATTAGAAGATGATAAGAAAGATGCTACTGTAGAAACAGTAAAGACTATCATCGCCAGCGAAGGTGAAGTTGGTAATGTAGACGTTTGGGGAATGAAGAAGCTCGCATATCCGATCCAGAAGAAGGCGGAAGGATATTACGTAGTTGTAGAGTTTAAAGCTCCGCACACACTGCCGAAGGAACTTGACAGAAGACTCAAGATCTCCGACAACGTAATGAGACACATCATCATCAACAAAGATGAAAAATAGAAAAGGGGTGCAGTATGAATAGTGTTGTACTGATCGGAAGATTAACCAGAGACCCTGAAGTAAGGTATATTTCCGAAAGTCAGATGGCGATCGCGACTTTTACCGTTGCAATCGACAGACCGACAAGATCCGGACAGGAAAAGAAGACAGATTTTCCGCGCGTTACGGTATTTGGCCGTCAGGCTGAGAACTGTGAGAAGTTCCTGGCGAAAGGCAGACTTGTAGGCGTACAGGGAAGGATCCAGACCGGAAGCTATACCAACAGAGACGGCGCTACTGTGTACACGACAGATGTAGTGGCCGACAGAGTAGAATTTTTAGAGTGGGGCGACAGAGCCCCGAGATCCGGCGGAAACGCAGGCGGACAGCAGGGACAGCAGTATGCGCAGCCGCAGCAGTCCCAGAGTTAT
>ERZ857998.552-NODE-552-length-51530-cov-14.877416_pt1 | contig 51530 bp, 58 predicted proteins | sample MGYA00519954_ERZ857998 | MGnify/ENA primary metagenome ERZ857998 (study PRJEB31778, sample SAMEA3449424) | human gut metagenome | biome: human gut; feature: human-associated habitat; material: faeces | place: United Kingdom | collected 2010/2012 ...
TCGCTGCCAATGATTGAATCAGGTATCTGCCGTCCTTCTCCTTGAGGGTCAGAACGGAGGTGCCGCTCTGATAGTGGGCATTGTCACCGTCCCCCTTTTCGATAGAGGTTTGACCTGTCAGCGTTACTGTATCTCCGGACTTTTCTGCTTTTTCAACGAGGAACTGACCGCCGCCTGCATCACTGGTAAAAGTCACATAGCGGTCGATTTCCGGCACATAGTTTCTATCCCATTCCTTCTGCGTGCTGTTCGCTCTGAGGTCATCAAGGCTGATGTCTGCGTAATATGCAAGACTTTCGTTGAGTACGTCCGGCCGATATAAATGGATAGGTGTAATGAAATCGTCCACTGTAAATCCACGTTCCTTGTATTCGCTCCAAAACGCAGAGTTTTCAAACTTTTCTTTCAGTTCCGGTGTCCACTTCTGTGAAGAGTCGAAGTCCGGGTAGTAGCGTAGGAACTTGTTGAAATTCATTTTGTCCGGGCTGCTGTACTCGCTGGTAAAGAAGCACGGCATCGTGTTCATGTTAATGAAGGAATCGTTTCCTCCGGTGTAGCTTTTCCATGGCTCAAACATGCTGTTCAGCTTTGTGATTGTTTCTTCTGACAATTCTCCGTCCGGCTGCGTGCGAAGGAAATCCCAGTCCGCAAGGCGCAGGCGATTCTCCACCCAGCCGAAAACAACGGATATCTCCTTGGTTACGATCTGCCCGCTTTGCAGCTTTTGCGTAACGGCTGCAGTAATGCGATAAGTTCCTTCTTCCAGTTTTCCATATTTTTCAGAAACATTAAGCGTCAGCCCATATGGTTCGTTTCCATTTACGACAACGCTTTGCGGCTCCGTGTCCGTCTGTTGTGCAATCTCCGTTAAGGCTTCCCACTTATCGGCAAGGTAAGTGTTGTCCTCGCTGTCACCCTGATAGCGCTCGAGGCGATAGCTGCCGTCATATTGCAGCTGTGCGTCCGGATTATCATATTCCGTATTGCGAAAAACCAGCCGCACATTCTCCACGCTCTGTGCTTCAGCAGTAAATCCCATGTGCAGATTCGTCTCTTCGTATTCTTTGAGCAGTGCGGTCAGCTCCGGTGAATGAAAACGCCTGCCGCTGATTTCTTCGTCCTCTGTGCCTTTTGCATCTGTTTTGCTGATGCAGTACATATCTTCGCCTGATGCTTCGTCTTTAATCAATTCCAAATAATTTGCGGCCTTCTCTTCCGGAGTTTCCATGTTGACATAGAGCCTGTATTTCGCTTCGCTGCCTTCCATCGGCTCTCCGTCCGTAAAATTCTCTTCGCTGACGGAGCGGAAGAGTTTTGCAAGTTCTTCCCTTTGTTTTGTATCATCAATCTGGATTTCATCGAAATGAAAGCGATCCACTTTTTTGGCAATCGAAACGCTTGCAAAGTTTTCTGCCTGCATATCCCGAAAATATCTGGTGCACGGGTCTTTGCTCTTCGGATTTACAACAAAGCATACACAGGCGCAGAGCAGCGCGAGCGCGGCGAGGACTGCGATCCAGATCTTCGGTTTCTTGAACGCCGCCAGTGCTTTGACGCGCGCACTCACTTCTTTCTCTCCGCCGATGAACGAAGTTGTGCCGAGAAGAAAGCGTTCAGTCCCCGCCGCGGCTCTGACCAGCGTTGTCGCGTAAGCCTTTTTGTCCCCGGTCAGACGTGCCGCGTCGTAGTCGCAGTAGATTTCCATGTCGCGGCGAAATCTGCGGAACGCCAGCCAAATCACCGGATTCCACCAGAACGCGGCAAGCACAGCCGCGGCAACAAAATTTTTCCATAAATCACCATGCGAGAGATGTGTCAGTTCATGCGCCAGTACCTGCCGCTGCTCTTCCTCGCCAAATCCGTTTTCCAACGCGATCACATACTGACCGTCCAGCCGCGTCAGAAACGTTGTGTCCGCGCCTTGCTTGATCACGATCTTCGCACGGCTGCGGATGCCGATCTTCGTCCGAAGTTCCGTAAGCATCATCAGCTGCTGTGCCTCTTCACTATCTTCCAACATGCGCAGTTTCTTTCTCTGCTTTCCGATTCCGATCAGCAGCCAGACCAGAACCATCAGGACGCCCATGACGCAGATCCCGTTCTGCAGCCTTCTTGCAGACTCCGATGCCGTAAAATCACCGGTCAGCGTCCGGTCTGTGAACGGCACCTGCATACTGACATGAGCCTGTCCGTTCACCACTTGCGTATCGACCATCTGTCCATCTGCCTGCTGCCTTTCGTCCGCAGTCTCGCTAAGATAGTCTGCCTGTCCCGTCCATGCGCTGGACGTACCGATGCGTGCCTGCGTCTGCGGCAGATAAGTTCTGACCGCAAAATCGCTCTCCGGCAGTATCCCCGCCAGCGGCACCGCCAGCATCGCCACCGCCGGCAGCAACCATAACAGCATATGTCCCCGCGGCGTGATCTTGTTTCCAAACAACAACTTGAGCAGCAGCACCAATGCTGCCGCCGCCGTTACGGCAATGCTCAGATTCAGCATGTTCATAGCCTCTCCTCCCTTTGTCTACATTTGTAATCCCTCTTGTAGCTTTAGTTTACATTTGTAGTTACAAAAAGTCAAGCAATACTTTCCTGCTATCATGGCATATTTTTTATGCAAAAAAACAGACCCTTGCGTTTTTGTGCAAGAGTCTGCTCGGATGTCTAAATGTCTGTCTGCCTTTCGCGCAGAATCAAAGATCCTATTTTGCGACGACTTCCAGCGCCTTTCCCCACGCGCCGTACGAACGGCCGTATTTGGAATCGGTGTAAGCGCGGATCTTTACATAATATTTCATGCCGCTTTTGGCCTCTTTGAATGCCATGGAGTTGTGATCATTGGTATTCACTGTGAAATTATATGACTTTTCCGCTTCAAATTTTTCGGATTCGCTGATGAGAATGTTGTATCCGCTCGCGAATTTCTGCTTGTTCCAGTTGAAGACGAGTTCACCCTTTTTCGGTGCGGTCAGGGAGGTCAGAACCATCTTTTTCGGCGCGATTCTAAAATACATCGTGGTCTCTCCTTCGTACTTGCCTTTCGCCTTTTTCCCTGCCTTGATCGTCATCTTCGCGATGCCCGGCTTCTTGTTGTTTGTGTACTTGACGGTGAGGAGTTCTTTTTTTACAAGGTCTGCCTGTTTGAGTTTCCCGAGCTTGAAGACAGGTTTCTTTGCCTTGCCGTTATAAGTCGTTTTGGTATAGGAAAGCTTCATGACTTTCGAGTCAAGCCGCGGAGAACTGTCCGCCGGATATCTGCCCATAAAGGCTACCTGAATGTCCGCACCGCCCGGTATTCCGTCAAGTCTCACATGTTCCAGATTCGACCAGTCAAGTTCAAAAGTACTTTCGATGCCGTTATGGTTCATGATCACATCGCATACATTCGTGTCCGAACCGGCGAAAATCTCGAGAATCCAGCCGTAAGTCGAATCGTAATTGAGCGTATAGAATTCGCTTCCTCTCGCATTCATGTCAAACGTAACCGTAGGCGGAACATTGTCCGGCATATCGCCGTACGCGAAGGCTGCTTCCGTGCCAATCGGCATCATCGTAAAGACAAGGCAAAGCGCCATGCCAAGCATCAGTAGTCTTTTTTTCATGTTTTCCTCCTCCCAATTCATGCTGCATCGCATAGTCTGATTTTTTCTGTCAGCCTTAGAATAACATCTCCGCTTCCTGCATGTCAAGCAAATGAAAGGAAAACCTTCGCTTCACGCGGCATTCTCGCGGTTTACGCGTTCTGCAGCAGAATATCCATCTCCGTCAGCATCGGGTAGCGAGAAAGCACTGCGTCGTCCAGATTTTCGCGATGCATATCTACCGCGGTGACGCGGCTGTTATCGTAGGTCGTGTAATAGTAGATCCCGCGGCTGGCGTTGCAGCAGGAGGTGTAGAGGGTAATCTCGTATTTGCCGTCCGCGACCTCGCAGCAGCCGCGCTGCTGATCGACCGAACCCAAAATATGAAAGAACTGGCTGACACTCGCAGATTCCGCATCATCCGAAACCGCATGCGCCCGCGTAAAAGCCACGCGCACGAAGCGTGACATCGATGACAGATCGCCCGGCAGACCGATCGCTCCCATTCCGCGGCTGTAGGTCTCCAGCGGCAGCTGCGGTGCGAAACGGTTTTCCGGCTGCTGCGGAGAAAGCTGCCGATAATTGTTTAGATGGAACATCTGCAGATCAAACGGCGGATTATTGGTCAGCACGCCCGCCGGATTGTCGTAAATTTTAAGCCCCTCCGCAACGGACTCAACCGTAATAGTCTCGTCCTTGTCAGCGATGATCCAGTGCAGCTGCGCCGGCGGAAAATGCTCGCTGTACGGCGTTCCGGTCAGATTGAGATCCGCAAGCTCCGCGCGCACCTCCGCGATCGACGCGCAGCGGCTGAGCAGGTAACTGATGAACTCAAACTGCGCCACATTTTTCACGCGGCGCGGCTTTTCCTCGCCTTGTATTTTTGTTGTTCCTGCCCTTTCTGCCGCGCGATTATGCGCCGCATCTGTTTCCGTCTCCGCGATCGGCTCCCGATAAACTGCATTGCCGACAAAATTCAGTCCCGCCATCGCCAGCCCCTTTTCGTTGACCGCGTCGTAGAACATCGGATAGCCGTCCGCCACGTGCGCCATGCCGATGATTGCGTAGTGCTCCTCGGATTTTCCAAGGAAACGAAAGTCCAACGGAAACCGCCGCGGCATCACCACGATCTCCTCCCCGTAGGAAAATTCATAGTCCAGGGTTCTTCCAAAATAAAAATCCTTTGTCTTATAAGTTGCTGCTGTACACATCTAACATACTCCTTTCACTGTTTCGCGCGGCAGCGCAACGCTGCTGCCTGCGTCTTTTTCCATCCCTTATTCTGCATCGCTCCGCGTGGAAACATGCCCCGCGGGGCGCGTTTTTTGTTGTTGAGAATAGTATAACGCGGCTTAGTGATGAAATGATGATTGCGGCAAACTTCAGTGAAATCTCCCCCGTGGCGCGCACGCAAATATTACCTTTCTTTTCCGCTTGCATTTTGCTTCTGATTTGCTATAATAGCATTAAGAACACATGTTCTTTTTAATGGTCACCAAGGAAAATCTACGCGAGCCGAAAGCATTGACAGGAAGGGGGTGTTCGTATGGCGGAGCGTGTCTATATTGCCATCGATCTGAAATCCTTTTACGCGTCGGTAGAGTGCATGGCGCGCGGCTTAGACCCGCTGACCACGCATCTGGTCGTCGCTGATGCTGCCCGCACCGAAAAAACCATCTGCCTTGCGGTCTCTCCGAGCCTGCGTACCTATGGCATCCCCGGACGGGCGCGGCTCTTTGAAGTCGTCCAAAAAGTCCGCGAGCTGAATGCCCTGCGGCTGACCCGCGCCCGTCGGCAAAGCTTCGCCGGGGAGTCGACAAACGCGGACGAACTGGCAGCGCATCCGGAGCTTGCGATCACCTATATCACCGCCCGTCCACGCATGGCGCACTACATCGCCGCGAGCTCCCGCATCTACAGTATCTATCTTCGGTATATCGCGCCCGAGGATATCCATGCCTATTCGATCGATGAAGTCTTTATCGACGCCACAGATTATCTTCCTCTGTATGGGCTGAACGCGCGGGAACTGGCTATGAAAATGATCCTCGAGGTTTTGCGCGAAACCGGTATCACCGCGACGGCAGGCATCGGCACCAATCTGTATCTGGCGAAGGTCGCCATGGATATCCGGGCCAAGCATATTCCCGCGGACGCGAACGGTGTCCGCATCGCCGAGCTTGACGAAATGCGCTATCGCCAGCTGCTTTGGGATCATCAGCCGCTGACCGATTTTTGGCGTATCGGGCGCGGCTACGCCAAAAAGCTCGCTAAGGTCGGACTATACACCATGGGCGATATTGCCCGCTGCTCGATCGGCAAGGCGGGCGAGTTTCACAATGAAGATCTGCTCTACAAGCTGTTCGGCGTCAATGCTGAACTGCTGATTGACCATGCCTGGGGCTGGGAACCCTGTACCATGGCGGATATCAAAGCCTATCGCCCGGCTTCCTCGAGCATCAGCTCCGGGCAGGTGCTGCAGAGTCCTTATCCGGCTGCAAAAGCACATCTGGTAGTCTGCGAAATGGCAGAGCAGCTCGCCATGGATCTGTTCGAAAAACAACTGACCACCGACCAGCTCGTACTGACTGTCGGTTATGACACGACCTCACTGCCTGCCGCGGCCCGCACGCCAGCGTATAGGCAAACCGGAAACCGCGGGCAATCCGCAGCGCAAGCCCACAGCGCCGCAGGCGAAGCGGAAAGCGTGGAAGTGACAATCGACCGCTATGGTCGTGCCATTCCCAAACACGCGCACAGTACGGTTAATCTGCCGCGGCCTACATCCTCCGTCTCACAGATCGTCGATGCACTCTCGGATCTGTATCAGCGCATCGTCAATCCGGATTTTACGGTACGCCGCTTGACCCTCTGCGCGAACCATATCCTGCCGGAATGCCCGCTTGCTGCGCAGACGTTCCGGAGCATCGGTGCAGACCACGCAGAGAGGAGCTCTTTGTCCATGTGCAGCATCCTGCAAGCAGGCCATCCGTATGCAAGTGCAGGCTTGACCCCCTCTGCAGATCATGCGCAAACTGCACAAGACACTGCTTCGGCCCTCGCAGGGCAAGGCGCGGAACAAGGAGAACAGCTTGACCTGTTCGGCTTTGTCGCGGACGGCAAAGATATCTTCGGCCGCGACGCCGCCGAGACGCAGCGGCAAAAAGAAGCTTCTGCCGCCGCGCTCGAAAATGAACGCAGAATCCAGCAGTCTCTGCTGGCGATCAAACAAAAATTCGGTAAAAACGCAGTCATCAAAGGTCGTGACCTCGAAGATGGTGCGACCGCCATGCAGCGCAATGACCAGATCGGAGGGCATAAGGCATGAAGCATTATGACGACATCCTGCATCTGCCGCATCCGGTTTCCAAAAAACACAGACAAATGCCGATTGCTGATCGTGCGGCACAGTTTATGCCCTTTGCTGCGCTGACCGGATACGAGGCAGCGCTGGCAGAAACAGCCCGCCTCACCAGTCCGCGCATCGAACCGGACGATACGCAGCGTGAGCTGCTGAACCGGCAGCTCTGTTTCCTGCAAAGCCTTGCCGCAGAGGCAGACAGCGCAGGCGCATATCCCGAAAGCCGGGTATCCTGCGTTGTTTCGGATTCCGACATGCAGGCTGCCTCTGCGAAAGTACCGCCCAACGCGCAAGGAGCTTTCGCCTTCTCAAAAAACACACGCACCGCCTCGAGCCGCGTCTCCGAACCCGCGCGTTTACCACAGGAGGAAAAGATTAGAATCACCGTCACTTACTTCTGCCCGGACACAAAAAAAGAAGGCGGCGTTTACCACACCGTCTCCGGTCAGTTTCTGAAAGTGGATGTAACAGCACAACAACTCTATCTGCAAATCGACGATATGTTACAATCCGTTTTGCCATACGAGCAGGCAGATTCCAAAGTTCCTGCACGTCTGGTCATTCCGCTGGCAGATATTCTCCGCATCAACAGCGACTGTTTCGCCGCATTGCAGTCGTCGTTCACATAAACCGCGACTTGCAGTATCTCGGCAATGTTTTGATACGATCCCGGCACTGCCGATCATCCCTCGGGATCAGAGCTGCACGTTTTCTGTTTTTACAAACTGTAAAAAGCTCCGCTCTGCCGCGCTCAGCACGTGCATGTCCCGGTACACAATGCCGAGCGGTCTTACAATCGTCGGCAGCAGCGGAACCTTACGCACCGGCTCACTGCTGCCGCGCAGCACAAGCTCCGAAAGCATCGTCACGCCCATGCCGCCTGCCACCATGCCCAGGATCACGGGATCATCCGCGCTGGCAGGCAGCAGCTTTGGACATACCTGATACTGTGCGAAGGCCTCATGCACTTCCACATCTTCACCGTAGGACGGCATGATGAATGGATACTTCTCAAAATCCGCGATTTCAAATTTCCGCGCAGCAGCTGCGGCTTCTGAGAACGCTGACCTCGCAGCATTTTGATCTTCCACGTTTTTTCCCGCCTGCGCGGCGCTCGATGCTTCCGTCTGCTGACTCATCCGCACAGCGCGCGGTTCTTCCCTGTACTGCTTCGTCCGAGCGCCTTCCTGCAAAACCGCGCTTTTTTTCGCCGTCGGAATCGCATCCTCCTGCTCACCGGACAGCGGCGGCAGTGTGATGGCTTGCAGCGATTCCTCCGTCGATGGCAACACCGCATAGAACGGATCATCCGCAAGGTGCAAAAAATGATATGGCTGTGTCTGATCCTCACACGCAAAGATCAGATGCAGTCTGTCCTCTTTCATCGCGCGATACAGCTCCTGCCTGCTGAGGACCTCCAGTTCCACTCGGATCTGTGGATACGCTTTGCCGAAAGCACGCAGCATCGCCGGCATCCAGTTTTTTGCAATGCTCGCGTAAGCCCCAAGCCGCAACGTTGTTTCCGTCTCGTTCCGCAAAAGCGCTGCCTCGCGCTCCAGCGTCTCAAAGCTTTCGACATAGCCACGCAGATACGGCAGCAGGCGCTTGCCGTTCTCGCTGAGGGCGATTCCTCGGTTTGTCCGCTCAACCAGCTGCACCCCAAGCTCCGCTTCTAATCTGCGCAGCAGATGGGAAAGTCCTGACGGTGTATAGCCGTTTTGTCCGGCAATCCCCATCATACTACCGCTTTCCACCGCTTCCAGCAAGATCTCCACCTTCTTCGCATCCATCTTTCTTACCTCTTCTCACAGTATCGTCTCTCGTATCGCATGCTTTCACACTTCTACCATCGTCTTTTCGTTTCATAAGCATGCCTGTTTTTCACGTCAAGGTCTCACGACCTGCTGTGAATTTTTTTCATATCCATATGATAAACTATCGCTTTGCAAACTGCAAGGAAAAGTGTAGACTATGTTTATCATTTTTCAGAAAATTCGTGGATCTAAACAACGAATTACAAAAAATATCGTCAAACAAGCGCGGAAACGCAGAAACAAAGAAACGTATCAGCGCACAAAACAGAAGGGAAAGGAAGGAATCCGCAATGATCGGCACTTTATTCAATACCTGTATGATCCTCGTCGGCAGCATCGTCGGCAGCTTACTCAAAAAAGGACTTAAGGAAACGCAGCAACGCATCCTCTTCGATGCCATGGGGCTGTCCGCGTTAGGCATCGGCATCAATTCCATTGTCAACCACATGCCGGACAGTCAATATCCTGTGCTATTCATCGTCAGCCTTGCTGTCGGCAGCATCATCGGCACCGGTTTGGACATCGACGCTAAATTTCAGCATATCGTCGATGCCCGCGGCGGCAGCGGCCTCGGACAGGGACTTTCGACCGCAATCCTGCTGTTCTGTATCGGCACCCTTTCGATTTTAGGTCCGATGCAAAGCGCCCTCTATGGCGATGAAACCTTCCTCTTTACAAATGGCACGCTCGATCTGGTAACCTCCATGGTACTTGCCTCTACCTATGGCATCGGCATCGCCTTTGCCGCCGGAGTGCTCTTTCTCTGGCAGGGTGGTATTTACCTCGGCGCGAGCTTTTTGACGGAATTCATCTCTGACACCTTTATGACAGAGCTTTCGATCGTCGGCGGCTTTCTGATCGCGGCTTCGGGCTTCTCCATCCTCAAGATTAAGGATTTTAAGACCATGAACCTGCTGCCGTCCTTGCTGGTTCCTGTGATCTTTTTCTTAGGTAAAGGTCTCATCGGCTGACTTCTACCAGAAGTATGAGAACACCAATGCGCCGGCAACCGTCAAAAGTCCCGCGACTGCAATCGAAAGGCTGGCCATCGCGCCCTCGATCTCGCCCATTTTCATTGCGCGCGCTGTACCGATCGCGTGAGATGCGGTCCCCAGCGCGACGCCTTTGGCGATTGGTTCTTCGATGTGAAATAGTTTACAGAGGCCCTCACCGATGATGTTTCCCAGCACACCGGTGATGACGATCGTCGCAACTGTGATCGTGACATAACCGCCGAGTTCCTCGGAAACACCCATGCCGATGGCCGTCGTAATAGATTTGGGCAAAAGCGTCACATAGGTCTCGTGATTCAATCCGAACACGATTGCCATGACCAAAATACAGCCGAGACTCATCAGTACACCGCTGATGATCCCGACCATGACCGCTTTCAGATTCTTTTTTAACAGTTCCAGCTGCTCGTACATCGGTATCGCCAGACAGACAGTAGCCGGTGTCAGGAGATAGCTCAGATACTTCGCGCCTTCATAATAGGTATCGTAATCAATGCGGAAAAGCACCAACAGCACGATCGTTGCCGCGACGCTGAGCAGCAGCGGATTGAATAGCGCGGAATGATATTTTTTCTTTAATAAGGAGCCGGCCTCATAGGCCGCGATGCTGACCGCTACACCAAAAAATACAGATTGTTCCAAAAGGCTATGCATGTGCTTTGCGCTCCTTCCCCTCTGTTTTTTTCTCCGATATGACCGGAACTGCCCCCGGTACTGTTCGCGCCGCGCCTTCCTTTTTTTGTGCGCGGCGAATGACATGCTGCGTCGAGAGCCCGGCCGCCGCCATAACTGTCACGGTCGACAGGGCCGTGATCGCAACGATCGGTCCGCACATCGGTTTGAGCACTGGCCAGGATTCCAACAGGCCGACTGCCGCCGGAATGAACATCAGCGGCATGGTCTCTACCAAAAAATACGCCGTATCCTTGACCGCCGCCAGCGGGATCAGCCCGCTTGCCAATCCGACCAGCATCAGCACCAAGCCGTAAATGCTCGCCGAAATCGGCAGCGGCAGCAGATAATGCAGCACCTCACCGACAAAAGAAATAAGAATGATAATCATAAATTGCCTGATATACTTCATGTCTGTGCCTCGATTTTTTCTGCTAGATCATTCAAATAGACCCAGCGTTCCATTTTTTCGTCCAGGGACGCGGTGAGCCGCTCGCGCTCGGCGCTCAGCTCCTGCAGTCTGGTATAATTGCTGCCGGCCCGGTTGATTTGCGTTTCCACCTCGGCAATCGCATCTTCCAGCGCGGCGATATCCGCATCAATCGTTTCAAATTCCCGCTGTTCTTTATAGGAAAATTTCAGTTTTTTCGGTCTGGCCGCGTCTGTCCTGCCTGTCTGCGGTGCAGCAGCGCCTGGCTGCTTTTCTGTTAGATCGGTCGTTTCTTTGCGGCCTGCTTTCCCTGCCGCTTTCTTTGCGGTCTTGTCTGCCGCCGATTCGGCGGCACGTCTTGCGGCCCAATCGCTGTAACCACCCGGATACTGCGCGATATGTCCGTCCCCTTCGTAAACGAAGGTTTTTTCCGCAATGCGGTCGATAAAATGACGGTCATGCGATACCGCGATCACCGCGCCCGCGAACGTATCCAAATAGTCCTCCAGAATACATAGGGTGTCAATATCCAAATCGTTCGTCGGTTCGTCCAACAGCAACACGTTTGGCGCTCCCATGAGAATGCCCAAAAGATACAGCCGCCGCTGCTCGCCGCCCGAAAGCCGTTCCACCGGAATCGAATGCATGTGCGGCGGGAACAAAAAGCGTTCCAGCATCTGCGAGGCGCTGGCATAGCCGTCCTCTGTCTTGACATTGTGCGCAATGCTACAGATGTACTCGATGACACGAAGCGATTTGTCCATATGCTCGTTTTCTTGAGAAAAATAGCCGATTTTGACCGTTTCTCCGATTTCTACGCTGCCGCTGTCCGGCGTCAGTTCCCCGGTCAGAAGCTTGAGAAGCGTAGACTTCCCGGAGCCGTTTTCGCCGATGATACCGATGCGGTCGTCCCGCAGCACGTTGTAGGAAAAGTCCATGATCACCGGCACACCGTCAAAGGCTTTGGAAACATGCGCAAGTTCGATGATCTTTTTTCCTAAGCGGGAAGAAACTGATTTCATTTCCAGTGATGTATTGTTGACGACAAGTTTGCTGTCCTCCAGCTGATGAAAGCGTTCTATGCGCCCCTTAGCCTTCGTCGTCCGGGCCTGCGCGCCGCGGCGCATCCACTCCAGCTCTCTGCGATACAAGGTCCGCCGCTTGCGTTCTGTGGCAAGCGCCATTTCCTCACGCGCTGCCCGGTTCTCCAGATATACTTCGTAGTTTCCCTCGTGGCGATACAGCTTGCCACCGGTCAGTTCCATGATCACGTTGGTGACCCGATCCAAAAAATAGCGATCGTGCGTCACCATAAAAATCGCGCCGCGAAACTTTTTGAGATAGCCTTCCAGCCACTCGACGGTATCACTGTCGATATGGTTGGTAGGCTCGTCCAAGATGAGAATATCGCAGGGATTGGTGAAAATACCCGCCATGGCGACCCGTTTCCGCTCACCGCCGGACAAGGTGCCCATCTGCCTTGTAAAATTCGAAATGCCAAGCTGGTTCAGCATGGATTTGCATTGGTAATCACCCTCTGCAGCTGTCTCCGGCGTCAGATAACTGACCGCCTGCTCCAATACGGTTTTGTCAGGATCATAAGCCGGGGCCTGCGGCAGATAGCCGATACGCACCCCGCCGGTCAGAACAATTCTGCCGCTGTCCGCTTCCTCAACGCCTGCCGTAATTCTCAGAAGTGTGGACTTGCCGGTGCCGTTCACGCCGATCAGACCGATCTTATCCCCTTCGTTGATGGCGTAGGAAAGCTTCGACAGCAGCGGACTTGCAGTATAGGATTTGGAGATATCGGTCGCGTTCAGTAAGATCAAGGTCGTTCCTCCTGTGTGAAATCAAAGGTATAGTCGCCGTCGGCATTCAGATGCACCTTGGCGCGAAATGCTTTGCCGGACTTAGATTGAAAATTCGCGCTAACCTCCCGCCCGTCAAGCAAGGTTTTCATTTCCGGATAGGAAAAATCATGCCCGCAAAAGCTTCGAAAAATTTTATGTCCGCACTTTTTGATGCCGCAGAACACGCCCCATTGGTTGAGGACGGCTTTTTTTTGACACTTCGGGCATTTGACGGTTTCCTCGAAAAATACCATCTGCGCTTCCCCCTGTTCGTCCAGTTTTAATGCCGCGCGGAATGGTTTGCCTGCGCGAGATTGAAAATTCAGATAGCCGCTCTGCTCGCCTGCTTCCAGTTTGCGCAAAAGCTCAAGGTCAATCTCCGCGCCGCTGATATTTTTATAGACCCTTGCGCCACATCCGAGGCATTGATAATGCTTCTTTTGTTCTTCCATCACGCCGCCGCACTTGATGCAGCGAATATCGGTCTGTACCGGCTCAAACGATGCCAACTCCGCCTCAACTTCCGCCGGATCTTGCCCGATCTTTTGGCACATCTCCTGCAGCTTTTCCAGTACCTCGTTCATCACCTGTTCATATTCAGCCTCACCACGCTGTACTTTTTTGATATTATTATCCATATCGGCGGCAAAAACCGGATAAGCAATGTCAAAATCTTTGACCGCGTCGATATAGGACTTACCCTTGGCAGTGATATAAAGGCCGGACTTTTTTTCTTCTATGTAGCCGGAATCCAGGATATCCTTAATAATTGCGGCGCGCGTTGCCGGCGTGCCGATCCCCTGTGAATCCGCGAGAGATTTTTTGAGTTCCTTGTCCTCGATCTGTGTGGCGATATTACGCATGGCATTGATCAAAGTGGCCTGCGTCAGCCGTTTCGGCGGTGAAGTTTCTTTTTGTACCGGCTGTATGACACTTGCTGTGACGTAATCGCCTTTTTTTAGAGGTGGCAGCGCGCGATCGCTCGATTTTTTATACAGCATCGACCAGCCCGGCTCGGTAATCATCTTGCCGGTCGCTTTGAAAATGCCGCTTGCGCGGTCCGCCCCTGCAGCATCTGCCACATTGTACACGCCGCTCTCGCTCTCTATACCGACCGCATTGTCCGCGTCCGCCTCGGCATGCCGGATTTGTATCGTCGTCTTTTCTTCTTCCAGCTTCGGCAGGAACTGCGCCAAAAGCCGCGTATAAATCATCCTGCAGATAATCTGTTCTTCCCTCGACATCCTGGGCAAATCCGGTCTTTTTAAGGTTGGAAGCAGCGCGTCATGGGACTCCTTGGCAACCTCTGTATCATTTACCACCGCCTTATCCTTGAGGATTTTCTCAAAGACGTCGGGATCGATGCCGTTCGCGATGGACTTCAGATCCTCAAAAACCGAAAGATTCTCAAGCATCGCCGGAAACTCCTTCGCTTTTTCGGTGGATACATAACGACATTGCGTTCTAGGATAGGAGATCACTTTGTGTTTCTCATACAGCCGCTGCACGATTTCCAGGGTCTGATCCGGTTTAAATTTGTATTTGCTTCCGGCCTCCGCCTGAAGTGCCGCCAAGTCAAAGAGCTTCGGCGCATGCGAAGAAGACCGTTTCGTCTCACGCGAGACAACGATTCCCTCTAAGGCATATTCCGCGAAAAGCTTCGGGTTTTCAAACTGCACGTCGCCGTCCTCTCCCTGCAAAACAGCCTTAAAAACGCTGCGCTCATCGATTGCGGCAGCTGTTGACGTGCCCACTCCTTCGGCTGAAACTGTTTTTTCCACGATCTCTGCCCCCGGACACGCATACTCCGCCTCAAGTGCATAATACTTGCGATTGGCGAAATTTTCGATTGCCATGGAGTTATCGTAGACCAGTTTGATCGTCGGAGACTTGACCCGTCCGGCTTTGATGAGGCTGCCGCGCTTATTCGTCAGCATCCTGGAAGCATTCATGCCGAACAGCCAGTCCGCGCGGGAGCGGATGAGGAAGGACTGCACGAAGTGTACGTGTGTCGGATTCTGATGATAATCGGTCATCGTCAGCAGTGACTTCAGGATCTCCGCGTCGGTCAGCGAATGCTCGATGAAGCGGAGCGCCGGTTTTTCGTTCAGTGCAAGATACTGCTCCAGCAGCCAGTAGATGCCGTATCCCTCTACGTCCGAGTCGGTGCCTACGATGATGCCATCATACTGCGGCACGCGACGCCCGATTTCCGCGATGGTGTTCTGCTTGCGCTTGTCCGCGATAGGCTTGATCTGCCACGGATTTGGGATCATCGGATAAAGAATGGCCTTCCAGCTTTTGTCCTTCCATTCCTCATAGTCGGTCGGCATGAAGTTCGTGCAGACATGACCGGAAAGCGCCATAAAATCAATCTCTCCGACCTTCTCTTCCACTTCCTTCTTATGATTTTTATAGCAAGCCTGCACGTCACGCATGAGGCTCGGTTTTTCCGCGATAAATAAGTATTTCATAAAAAGTATTATACTATATTTTTAAGAAAATTCCTACAAAAAACGGTCGGTTTTTGTCCGATTATTCCTGCACCAAAAAACTCTGCGCTTCCGTTTTCCCGAAGAAAAGCCCTGGGACTTCAGACTCCCAGGGTATTGTTCTCGTCAATATTTTATTTTTTCTTAAACGCTTTTAGGAAAAAGTCCGGCACGCTTTTCCAAGATCGATCCTTTCGCGCCAGCGTGCCTGTGCCGCCCCGCAGCGGGTTGATTGCCGGAAGCGGTTCTTTTCCTTCCAGTATGCGTTCCGCATTCATTTCTTCCTGCAGACTTTTGCTCGTATAAATTTTGTCCTGATCCAACGTACTCATGTCGAACTCCCCCTTTCGAAACTGCATACTTTGTCTTCTTGCTTTCATCATAGCACAGTGATTCGCGGCGAAACAACTTAAAATTTCTTTAGCCTTTCACTTTTTCAGTCGTTTCGCAATCGTATCGCGGCACACCATGCCATCCTCTCGAATTTCAACCAAAATGTGTGACCATGAGTGTGACTATGTGTGTGACTATAAGTGTGACTATGTGTGTGACTATTTTCGCGCGTAAAGTGCTTTTTCTGCGCGTAAAACGCTGTCTTGGGATAAACTGTAAGCAAAAGTCACTGCTCGATTTCTTTTGATTAAAACAAAAAACCGTTGAAAATTCAACGGTTTTTTGCATTCGTTGTGGAGGCGACACCCAGATTTGAACTGGGGAATAAAGGTTTTGCAGACCTCTATAATTGTCCCTGTCATCGTTGAAGTTTCAAGCACTCATCTTGAACTGTTCCACAAAAAGTTCCACCGAAAAACGCACCCCGATGATGTGATCCACTTCCACAAAACACGCTTAGAATATTCATTCTGATAATCTTTGTTGCTCATTTCATACTTTTTCACAATTTTTTTGTAAAGCTAGAATTATGCATAGATTGGTTATTTATGCATTTTTGCTTGGCTGATTTGCTCTGAATCCAAAGCAAATATATGTATATATATATATTACCACTTTCCCGTTGTTGCTGCAAGTACTGCTGCTTTTCTCATCCATAAAAAAGACCGCCCACATCATCTGTGAGCAGCCTATTCTTTACTATTCAAGCACTATCGTTCCTGTACTGTTTGCTTCTATGAACTTAATCAGATTGCCTTTCGTCACTCTTAAGGCTTTCCCGATCTTCATCGATGGAAAAGACGGACAGCGCATTAGTCTGTAGGCACTGTCAATTGAGCCGAGTCCAAAGATTTTTTGGACATCAGCAGCTCCATAGATAGTCAAGACATCGTCGTTGACCAAAATGCTCAGGAGTGATTTTAGATCTTCTGCTGTATACAATTCTTGCTTCATGTTTTTCATGGTTTACACCTTTCCTTTCCGTTATTTTTATCTTTTTCTTCGTTTACGACACTAATTTTTTCCGCTGCAGAAAACAGTAGAACTGCTGCTGATTTTCCATTCACACGCATTTTTGTGAGTGTAACAGGGGCTCTCTGTTTTTTGAGTGACGCATTGATTTTGTCGAAAGCCAAAGAGCGATTCGCACGATGGCTATTCGTTCTGTCCATGCCGAAAATGCGCCAATAAGCTTTGCTATACTCCCAGCAAAATTCTTTCCACTCTGCTGAACGAAGTAAAAACTGTTGCCCACGATACGGCAGCAATACTTCCAGCAAACGCTGCACCTTTGTCTCGCGCATCGCCACCTGTGGGGTTCCTTTTTTAACAGGCGGTTCCGCACCCAGCAGCCATGCCTTTTTGACTTCAAAAACGTCTTCAACGTTTTTCAGCACTTCCAGTTCAGCGATGGAATCGTTGAGATACTGTAGGCCAATCCAGTTGAACCCGTACTTCCTAGTTGCATGATTATAGTATACAGCCTGCCGATATGCATTTCCGGCTGCCGTATTTTCCATGTGTACAGGGCTTGGATAAGGCGAATACAGCAATTCATCGTGGTACAGTTGGAAAGCTTCCTTGAGCTGCAGAAGTTTACGTTGCCGACCGCAAATTTTTCGGTATGTAGGAACGGTCAAATATATTGAAACCTGGTCATCAGCATCTAAGCTGCGCTTTCTTCCTGCCATCTGAACCAGCTCGATTGAACTGTCTGAAGTGATTACCAGGCCTTTTAGTGTTCTATCTTTAAGATTTACACCATTGTCAAGCAAGGGGGTTGTTACCAAAACACGGGTTGAAAATTTTTCATTGTTTATAAGCTCCTTGTAAACCTTTTTTGCTTTCGGGTCATTCTCTGCGCTTTCACTGTCCAGGAAAAAAGCATCCCGCCCAATCTTTTTGGCTAGGTCCTTTCCACTAGAAATACTATCCGCAAACACAAGCCACCGATAATCTGTGTTCTTAATTTTGTACACAATGTCATCTAGAGAATCTACTTTAACAATTTCGCTGGTATTTAAATTGCTGCCGCTCATTTCATATTTAAGTAAGCACGCACTTGCGTACGCATTCCCTAAACGGCAATGCAGGCTCCTTTTGATATACTCAAAAATCTGCACACCGGTTGCAGACATCATGATTTTAATGGCCTTCTTGGTTGCGAATAATTTTTCCAGCATTAAATTGACACGAGGTGACAAGAGACTTGACTCGTAGAAGTAATGCGCCTCGTCACAAACGATGTAATGGTATTGATCTAAATACTCTGGGGTATAGCTAACATCCAGCTCTACGCTCTGGTATGATTTTACATCAAAATTTGAAAACATCAAATTACCGCAAAACCCTAAATCCCTGAGAATCTGATCGCGATTTGCCCGACGGTTTGTCAAGATCAAAGTATTACAGACGGAAATATTTGTGAAACCTTTTACAAAGGTAGTTTTTCCGCTATAAGTCGGGCATTGTAAAAACACCCATGATCCCTGCCTCCAAAGGCGCCATGTTTCACCGATGAATTCTCCTACCCAGCGACAATTTGCTGGTGCAATGAATCTTTGGTACCCACGCCCGATAATATCCGCCAGCCAATTTTCACTCTTATTAATCATTTTTTATCTCCTTGCATATCTGCTTGAACTCTTTGATAATTCAAGTATAATATAGTTAAGTGCAAAAAAAATGGGGAGAAAATCAGCCTTTATGGCTGTAATTTGACAATGGAAAAAAATTTAGAGAACATGAACACCTTTCTATTAGGGCTTGACAAAGAACTTGACAACTTCGTTTATGACATAATGCATCGCTCCATACAAAAGAACCAAATCACAATCCCAAATTTTGATTGGTCTTATCTCGCTAATTTCCACATGAAGCAATTTCCTGTCTCATTTACAGACAGTATTCCATATCTTGATTATCTCTTCTTAAAGGTAAAAGAGCATATTCTGAATGTGTTCTTATTTGAAGCATCACTAAGACATAAATCAGAATTGATTGATTCATCTGCACAAAAAAGAAAACGTGGAGTCATTCTTGATTCTGAAGATGCGTTTCAGTCCATTCGGCAGATTATTTATGAATACCTCCTTCGAGATGATCCAAATTATGATAGAAGAAAAACTGATGTTAATTACCGCACCGCGTTAAAGCGAAATACAGAAGATTGTCAAAAAAATCTACGAAAATATATTTTGAAAGCGAAAAAAATCGAACTTCCAGAATATTTTCAACTACTTAATGAAGAAACACCTTGCAACAACTCTTTCGAATATGCAAGGAGAAGAAATTCTTATGCACAGTTCGAAGATAATTGTAAGCAGAGAGGGTCTCTTGAACTATACTGGCAAACTTTCCTATGGTGCTATTTGCTTTTTAATGATACAGATGATTTGCTCCCCCAAGATTATGCCACTTATATTGGTTTCGTTTCTGATATTTTTCGAGAGAAACACAGCCTTGATGAACGCTGTCTTTCGTATATAAGAGAATATATGAAAAGAAATAATGAGCATGGCAATTCCAACGCCATTTACAAAGATTTATATCAGCGGTATGAGAATCATATTATGGATGCAGCAAGGTGTCTAAACAGTGTTAAAAAGCGAAGCGGTGATCAAAGCGAAGTTTTTGTCACCAACCGTTTTTTATTTACCGGACTTCTGAAACCTAACTTTTTTAGCTCATTGAGTGGAAGCAGCCTCTTTACTTATTGTTCCGACAGAATTGATTTTCCATTATTATATCAAAATATAAAAAGAGGCACCACAAATAATGACAAAACCCTATTATCAGAGCAATGCAAAAAAAGCGAAAGTCTTTCTTATTTACATATGTTGGAGCTTCTTATGAAATTTAATATCGATTTGCAGGAACTGGAGCGAAAAGATTTTAGTCTATGCTTTGATGAAGAAACGAGGAACTTGCAAATCTGGCGACCAAGGGAACATTACTTTTTTGCCACATATGTTGCGTTAAAAATTATCTCTGATTTTTTGGAAAGCTCCCTATCTTCTATGGGAGAGGTTTTGGCCTCCTTGCTGGAACAGTTCGATAATTTCTGTCAACCTTTTCAAGCAGTTGAAATAAAGTCTGTACTTGACAGTATCGCACAACTAGTCCTTCGGAATTCAGAACCGACTATAGACAACAAAGAGACACCACAGTTTCAAACTGCCACACATAATCAAAAACTGATTTTCAGTTACTTACTGAATCAATCTTGTAAGGGAGAGCTGTTCATTATCAGCTAAAAGTGGCAAACATCTAAGATATACTACTTTGCCACTTTTTGCGGCTTGATCTCGTGCCTGCAATCTGTAACCGACATTGGGAAAAATGGCAGGTAGCTTCATGCTACCTGCCACATTCACATCGTTTGTTACCTTATTTTGTTTTACCTCAGAACTTGGTTTCAATGTCAGATGTACCATCCAGTACATCTGTTGTATGCTTCTCCCTGAATTCATCAAAGGCTTTCGCCGCCGGTCTCACATTTCCACTCTCTGCGTCGTCAAGACCCGTTTGAAGTTTTCTGCGAAGTTCGTCCTGTGACATGAGATCTGCATTGACGCTCTCCGGTGCCTTTGGCAGCGTTACGGAAAACGGAATACCACCGACAAGCGAAATTTGTGGTTTAGGTACATATCAATCGCCGTCGACATTGGTATGCCAAGCTGTGATAAAACACTTTCTGCCCGTGCTTTTACAACCGGATTTACTCTTAAATTCAAAGTTGCTGATTTTTCCATGTGATTCCTGATCATGATAAAACCTCAGTACTCTGTAGCATACACATGGAACGAGAGAAAACCGGGCTTTGCTTCCTGTCGTATTTGCACCTGTTTCTTTTTAAGGAACTCTTTTGTTTCGGCAAAGGTATTGTTCGTGCCATGAAAGATTTCATTTACCGTTTTTATGACTTCTTGTTCGTCACGCATATAGAAAGTTTCGTAATCTTCCTTTTCCGGCAATTCTCCCAGCTCCAGCAGGTATCGCTCTGGGAATATCTGTCCGCTCATATCCGTATTCACATATAGGTCGCAGCCGGGTTCTTCCGATAGGAATACATAACTGATCAAGATTGTTTCATCTTCTGCTCTAAAATGCTTTTCAAAGATCGCATCCCACATCTCCGGCATTGGAGCCCAAGCGGTTTCTGTTGATAGAAACAAGCAGTCTTTTCCCTCTTCCATATCAAGAATACTTCCGCGAAAAGAAAAGGAGTTACCCTCATAGGCAAATCCATAACCTAAGAGGACATTCCCAAGCCAATTCTTTCCGAAACTGTTTTCCCGGTAATTTTTCGATGTAAAACGTTTGATATCCTTTCCCAGTTTCTTGATGGCAGCAGAGTCTCCATAAAAGCAATACTTTGTATAACACCAGTTTGGCATTCGTACTCACCTCAATTCTCACGCATTTTGAAAATCGTCCGATAGCATGGCATCCGTCAGCAGGGTGTATAGTGTTTCTACTTCTTCCTTTGTAAAAGTCAGCCCTTTTCCCATGCGGTCATGTTCCGGGCTCCATTCACGAATATCAAGCTTTGCTGGATTGTCGTTCCACGAAACCAAATTCAGTTCCTTTTTCCAGCCTTTTTGATTTTCCCAAATGACACCATAGTGTTTTTGTATTTCAAATCGAATCTCTGTATTCATCGTTTCTCCTTTTCCGCAGAAACCGTATCAAACTTGACATAGGAAAAGTCCTCTGCGTCTAATACGATTTCTGTCTTGTCATATTTTGCTTTTACCTGTGCGACAGCATGGATTTCTGATTCGGCACATACCGATATGGCTCGCTGCAGCAGTTCGGAAATCACAACAATATAGTTTTTCTTCATAGATTTGTGGTTTCCTTTCCTTATGCCGCTTTATCCGGCGTGTCTTTTAAGACTGCCATGGCACTCACCCAGAGCTGGGGATCCATATCGGATAGCTTCGTCAACTTATGTTTTCTCAAAACCGAGGTTAAGGAGAGACCGGTACGCTTTAGTTCATCAAGCAGCATCGCGGTCTGTTCTTCATTCAATCCAACAGAGGCTACTTTTGGTACAGGTTCCAGATTCATACGCTGGAACACGACTTGCCCATTCTGATTGACGATGATAATTCCGTCAATACAGCGCTTTTCTTCCTCATAACGAATGCTCTGCACATGAAAACTGTCTTTTACATTCTTCTTTCCGCGTTCTTCCTTGATGATAACTTTGTCAATCGGTATCCAGATAAAAGGCGCTGTATAAAGTTCCCGTCCAATTCCTAAGTTCGTGCAGGCACGTTTGAAGGCATCGGACGCTGCGCCTTTCAGCGGCTCGGAAAACGACGGCGTACCGACATCCATTTTGCTGACCCATCGTCCGCTTTCTTCCTCCCGAATCATGACCTCGCAAAACATCACATCGCCGTACATCATATGCTTGCGCTTCCAGTTCATCGGACCAAAGGTTTCATCCAAGATATTCATATCCACCCTTGCGTCTTTATATAAGAGAAGCGTAATTCCTTTTTCATAGATGGCGCCAACCCGCACATCAATCTCGTCGGCTCTCAAAAGCCGTATTTTCTTTTCTTTCATCGTAAACATCCTTTCATTCTTCCTTCAGATAGACTTCCATGCCACTGAGGCTTTCCTCTTTTAATTTGCAGAGGCTTTCCAAATCATCAAAGCTACTGTCCCAAAGGCAGACCGTTCCTTTGAAGATCGTAAGATTCAGGGTTTTCAGTAGTTCTTTCAGTTTCATATGATTTCTCCTACAAAAAGATTAAGCTACCGAAAGTCTTCGGTAGCTGCGCTGGGTTATGTACTTTTCATAAAGCTCCGGATGTTCGCGTTCCAGTCTCTTCTTGTCAAATCCGCTGCTATGCACTTCTTTCCAGCTGATTCTGCGGTCTCCAATGTAACCGCTCTCATTTTCTTTCAGGTACACTTTCATCTGATTGCAGACGGCTTCTTTGGAAATATTCAGTTCCTCAATCTTTTGTGAAAGTGCATCGTACTCGTCAAAGACGGCAAGTGCCTCCGGCGGAAGCTGAATACTGCTGCCGCTTGACTTCGCATAGGCAGCATTCAGATAGGCAGTGGTTGCGTCGGAACCGTCCGGAAGCGGCTCCATGCCACCAAGCACATTTCTTTCCCAAAACGATTTTTCCATTGCGATGATTTCGCGAATCAGCGCTTCGTCTCGCTCAATCACATAATGGAAGAAATGATTGCCGCCGACGATGGCTGCAATGTGCGTTTTTCTTGCATCCGTAACTGCCATATAATGCTGCACTTGTAAAACATAGGCTTTCGGTACGCCTTTTTTCCATTCGGACAATTTATACTCGGAAGCGGTTTTCGCCTCGAAGATACAGGCTTCTCCGTTATCATTGATAATGCCGTCAAGGTCTGCAATCATAAACGGATAGTCGGTACTTTGAAGAATCATATTCTTTGCTCTGACCTTCAGCCCTGTGCGTTTCATAAACTCGGCTTTGACAATCGGCTCCAATACCGAGCCGAAGTAGGCAAATTCACTTTGTCCTTCGCTTGGCTCGCTCTGCCCCGTCTTTTCTTTCCAAAGTTCATAAATCGACTTGTACGGATTGATGCCTGCAAGGATGGAAACATCCGAGCCTCCGATTCCCTGCGTCCGAATCCGCAGCCATTCTTCTCTGGTTAAATCCTTTGTTCTTGCTAAAATTTTCATTTCCGTTTTTCTCCTTTCCTATGCCGCACAAAGCATTTTATAGGTCTTATCGATCAGCGGATGACCTTCTGCCGTTCTTCTGAAAAGATTTTCCTGATAATTCTTTGTTTCACGAAGCGGTCTTCCGTGTGTGACCATATCGGAAACGGCATTGATAAAGCGGTAGGCATTTCTGCCCACATGCTGCAAATCCGGTGCTTCATAGAAGCGGTGCTTTAATTCCTTTTGCAGTCGTTTTCCGTTTTGAATCTGCTGATTGCTCATATCCTCGCTTACCGGAAAGAGCGTGTTTACCATTTCCTGCACCTTTGCATCGCTTAACTTCATCTTATCAAGAGCATAGATGGACTTTCCCAGTGCCGCCATATACTTTTCTGATAAGAGCAAAGTTTGTCTTGCTTCATGCAGCTTTGTGTCAATATCTCCGACATGCTTGACACCCCAGCTTCGCTTTGCACCGCTTAATGCTAAATTCAGTGTATTCTGACATACCACGCGAATCGGGGTCAGAGCTACCCGAATTGCACTGCTTCCATCGTGGCTGTTAAAGAACACCAGATACGGTGTAATCTCATCGCCGTTAATGATGTACTTTTCGGGAAGTTTCGCGAGCAGCCATATCATTTTTCCGTCAGCAAGGCTTCCTGCGGTTTCGTACTGCACCCCTTCTCCGAGCAGTGCGTCCGTAAATGCGAAAGCTTCTTCGTTTTGCACGACCTGATATTTGTCGCTGACAACACCAAGAACCTTCTGGTCGGTATCTCTGACATTTGCTTTAAACTGTTCCACTCTTCTTCCTGCGCTGGTATAGATATCCCTTTGCTCAACCTGCCAGTCAAGCCCTGCAAGCTGCAAAGCCTTTTCGGAAGTCGGTGCTTCCTCTACGCTTACTCCAAGGCCATGCCATGGAGCGGTTCTTCCTACATAAAACATACTTTCAACATTTGCTGCCATAATCTTATCTCCTTTTCTACTTTTCTTTTTTGTCTTCGCTGTCTTCTCTTAAGATGTCGCCCAGTGCAATCAGCACCGTGCCGACGATCGCTAACAATAATTTCTCCATATATTGAACCCCTTCGTTTTTCGTACTTACCTGCGTAGCTCTTTGTCACCTCCTCTATCCTGCAGGCTGTGTTTTTGGACAAAATGAAAGACAGTAGCGGTTGTGCTACTGCCTTATCATTATTATAATATATACTTATTTTTTTGAACATTAACAAACTTTAACCATACTATTTCATTTCCATACTCAGCAAAACATCATGTTTAAGTTATTTTTCTTCTGCGTCATCAGTTTGTATCAGTTTGGAAGTGTACCAAACCAGCACAGTCTCTGCCAGAATAAAAAATATGCTCCACTTGAAAATCCATAATAAATCTAGGAAACCTCCAAATGCAATTCTCATAACCCAGCCCGACTTTGTCATGTCGCTTGCAAAGATAAATGGTGCCATTGCCATTACTGTGCAAATGAATGCGGAACACTCAAGAAACAGAATTTTTTTCGGCGACTCCGTTTCTTTTAGATTGTCTTTCCTATACGCCAAAAGATTCTTCATATGAGCAGTTGCCGCAAGTAGAACTAATGGCAGACCAAAACTAATAAAGAATCGAATCATATAGATTGAAATCTTATAGCCTTCATCCAGTTCAATTTGTGCATAAATGAAATATAACAAAAATAAGCCTGTTCCTACCGCTATAATTTTGTCAGCATACTCAACAAACCGCTTTAAGCGAGCTCTTCCGGAATATTGATTAAAGAATAAATACTCCTGCGCTGAATTTTTTTCTTGTGAAGCTTCTTCTTTTCCTTTATCCTCATGCACATGAGCTTCAATTTTCGTTTCTGCTTGTAGCTGTAAAAAGCGATTTTTTAATGTTTCAGCTTCTTCAAGCGTAATGTCCCGTAAAATAACACTTGGTACATTTTCAACACATTTTACTGCCCCAGACAATCCTGCTCCTGTAACTTCCCTAATAAGTTTTATTGTCTCTATATCGTCCGAATTTGCATTTATTAAAATCAAATCAAATGTTTCTTCCTTCGTCACAGTAGCTATGGTCTCAGGTACAGTTTTTGTTTCAGGTTCCTTTTTTCGCGGCACCTCTATTTTAGTTCCGCATACTTTACAGAACTTCTGCCCCTCTCGAAGCTCAGCTCCGCATTCTTTACAATACATTTCTCTCCCTCCTAGGACTGTCTTCTAATACACGTTTGTGACATCAATTGTTCGGTGCCCATATTCGTTTATCAAAAGCTTTCCTTCGACTGTAATCCATGGAAAACCACCAACGGAGTAGACATCGAAGCCCTGAATGTCTTCTAATCCAACCGTATCAGATTGTTCTTCATTCCAAAGCCAATAATTCTCACTTGCTCCATCAAAGATCCCTGTTACTTTGATAATTTCTCCTTCATGATCAACAGCTGATCGAATCAAATCATCTACAGAATTAAATTCTGTAACGGAATCGACTTCACTAACTAATGAAAGTTCTGTTAGCTGGAGTGCCGCATTCCCTTTGTCCAAGTAGAATTTCCCGGTTGCGTTATACACTCCGTACGGTGCATTCATCAAAAAGTCCGGATAAACGCTCTCTACATTTTTCATAAGTACATAGGATTCGGATGCTGAACCATTGTCGGTCATAAAAATCACATCTGAGCTTGCTCTGTCAACAAGCCCTGCAACGGTTACAGTTTGATTGATATATTGATCTGCATTTTCCAAAAGCTCCGCAACAGAATCAACATTGTATGTCCGTTCTTCAGCATTCAGAATTTCCACTGTCTGCGCATCCAATACAAGCATTGTCATATCTTGATCTAAAGAACTCAAGGTGCCTGTAATTGTAATTTCGCTGCCATTCCCAATTTCATTCAGTTTGCCTGTAACCTCATCTGTTGGCGAAAACAGAACAATATCTTCAAGGCCAGCATTTTCCAAATCAGCATCTTTATCTGAATATAACGCCCAGTGATCCGACAAACCATCGCTGTAAAAATAGCCATGTACATGCAGCGTATCACCCTCATACTTGTTATAAGTGGCCTCTGTATCTGCTGCAATCATTTCAGCCAATTCCTTTGCCTCGAAGTTATACTCTGATGAACCAAATGTTGCTATCACAACTCCAACAATAAGAACCACTGCTGCACAGATTACACCTATCATAATCCCTTTCTTCTTGGACTTGACTGTATTTTTCGATTTCATGACCCCTTTCGTGTCAACGGATTCATCTGATGTGCTCTTTGTTTCCGCGCATCCATCAGATTCTGTTACTGCTTTGGGTTCTGCCTCTTTAGACTGCAATGCCGTTCCGCATTCTTCACAAAATTTATCTTTTTCGGAGACCTCTGCTCCACATTTTGGACATTTCATATTTTTCCTCCCGATTAAACGTTTTCAAGTGCTTTGAAAATTCCTCCGCCAAAAGCTTCATAGAATTCGGAATTTTCGTCAAGTGCAGCTACCTTCCACTTGTTATCTTCTTTCAGCAAATCAATCTGAATTGTTTTTTCAAATGTTTTCCCATCCAATGCATTGATTTTTTCTAAGAGAATACTTCCCAGAAAATTGTTTAGTTCTTCTTCGGAAATATCCTCTCCACTAAAAATTCTGCTTCCATATTCATCAAAAACTTTTTCATACATTTCCTGTGCAGCATCTTCTACCGTTTCTCCGAGCGCATAGCATTTCATATCTACCGTCACGGTTGCTGTGTTGTCGTTTATTTCTTCTTTTTTGATTGTATAGTCAAAGTCTAGCATTTTATCCAATGCTTTTGTTTCAACTTCTCCCAAAATGCCTTCATCTGTTTGCGAAAACAGGTCATCAAAAGCACTTCCGCCGTATACATAAACGCTTGCAAATTTTTCTCCGTTTTGCGTTTTAATAGAATCTAAAAATACCTTTGTGGTATCTGCCGGACTTTCTGCGTCACAGGCTGTGAATACAAACAGCACACTCAATGCCATAATAATACTTATAATTCTCTTCATTTTTTCCTACCTTGACCTTAGAAATTATAACTGATACGCTTTTACAGCAGACCACGGTGCATAGATGCAATCAGAGCCGATCTTCTTATATGCCCGCACTTTGTAATAGTATTTCACGCCTTTTTTGGCAGTTATCTTGATAGAAGTCTTACTGGTTTTGTACTTGCTCAGTTCTGCATAAGCCCCGTCCTTTTTGGTCATCTTGCAAATTTCATAACCACTTTCTCCATTGATGTCTTTCCAGCTTATCTGAACCTTTGAAGCACTTGCTTTTTTTACCTTATTCTGTGTTACTTTTTTCAAAGTGTAAGCAGAAACATTGTTTAATGCATACTCGACTTCTTCGTATTTTTCATCGCTTAGAAGACAAGGTGCAACCACAAAGTCATATTTACTTCCAGCAGTTAGACCTTCTACAGAGAACATGTTTTCTGTTGTAAAGCCTTTCTTGATATACTGGCCTTTTGCACCTTTTTTTGCATAGATGTTGTATCCGTCTGCACCTTTCGAAGACTTCCAAGTTATTTTATAAGTCTTGTAATCCGTCAGTGTTGCCTTCAGGTTGGTTACCGGTTTTATGATCGGTACTGCGTTCACTCGCATCTGATAATCGTAAATGCTTTCCAGTCCATTGCTGCCGCTTTTAATACATACATAATAGATTCCGGCTGAAACAGTTTTCTTCTTTGAAGCATAATAGACATCGCTGCCGCTTGTCTTGGAATACAGCTTTTTCATATCCGGATCATATAAGGTAATTTGAAGATTGTTGGCTCCGACAGCTTCCGGTTTCCAAAGTTCTACATTTATAAGGCCATCATTTTCAAGCTCCACCTTAAACCAATCTACATCTTCATCGCTGTTCAGGTTTCCGGTATATTTTTTCTTACTGATTACTTGCGTGGCATCGCTCTTAAAATTATTGAACTCTCGCTCATATATTTCTGCTGACTCATCGATAATATCGATTCGGATGGTATATTCTCTGCTGCTCCATGCATCCGCTCGCAGTTTCATATAATACTTGCCCTTTGGAAGTCTGACGTGTTCTTTCGTTTCTTTTGACGTTACATCTTTTTCTTTCAGAACGACTTTGCGATTCCCATTCTCATCTTCTCTATATAGCGTAAAAGGGACGTTGCATACGGTCTTGGTATTCGGGTCCGTATTCTTAATATTGATTTTTACTAAGCTGTAGTTTTCCAGCTCAAATTGATAATAATCTTCATCAATGTTCCGCTCTTTGTAGGATGGATCTGTAATACCGCTGTAATTCCCTTCATAGGTCGTGCCCGAAGTTAATGTAGTTGCCTGTGAAAAACTGTCGTTTGTTTCTGCTTCTCCAGTATAGGCATTGATTGGCTGGAATTCGACAAAAAGGGATTCTTCTTCTGGTCTGTAATCTGCATAAGCTCGCTTAAAGCAGAATAAATGCGTTCCTGCGCTCACGCTGATCCAGCCGGAATTCATCGTATCTGCCGACTTGCTCCATTTTGCTTCGCCATACCAAGAGGAAGATGGTTCCACATCAATACTGTATAAGTCATGATAAATATCAGTATTGTAATTCTTTACCCAAACTTTGATTCTCCCCTGCTGTGGTGCTGTAAATTGCAATGCCCACTGCCCATAATAGGCAAAACCCAACTCCGAAACTTTGTATTCTGTTCCAAGACTGATCTTATTCGTTACATCCTCATCATCACTTGCAAAAGAGTAGCTCGGCATGCATACTGCTAGCATGATTGTGGCTACGATACACGCAATCGATTTTTTAAACTTCTGTTTCATTTCCTGTTTCCTTTCTTCTAATCACAATTATTTCTTTAAAGCTACAACCTATCTATGATTGCTGAAAATGTTGCAACTGGTGCAAGAATTGTAAACGCTGCTCTGACGAATCCCTCTTTCAAAAAAAGTCGAACAATTTCACCTGTACAATTCAAGATTATTTCTCCTATTGCTGCATTTTCATATACATTCCCTATGGTATCGAAATAATACCAGTAGTAGGGGAACATCATACCAACGATTGTCAAGAGCGCCCCAAAAATAGCAAATACCGGGCTATCGCAATCTGAAATTTTACCAAGGATTGTACCCATTATGCTGCCGTAAATCGTATATAACACAAACAACCAGCTGCTGTCACTATCAAGTATCGATACAATGATAAAGCTTCCAATACCGCCTAAAATAATAGCTACTACGATGCTTATAGGAATTCTTACGGTTAGAGCCGCAGCATGTACAACCTTTTTAGGGATTGAATTATACCTAATTTCCGAAGCATAAATATCTTCATGAAAATCTTTTGAGGCATCACCTTCGCTCCTTAAGTTTTGATCCTCACCTATGTGCATGTGCAGTTCTTGATCATATTCCTTTTTCTTTTCTGGATTACCGAGCACTTCATAAGCCTCATTTATTTGCATCATCCATTCTTCCGGTGCAGACGCATTGACATCAGGATGATATTTTTTTGATAAGGCTTTATAGGAAGCCTTAATTACTTCATCTTCAGCAAAATTCTTCACCTGCAGCGCTTCGTAAAAATTTTTCACCGTAACTTCTTACCTCCTGAATTCATTCAATAATGAAGTACATACAATTTTGTTTTTATAGATTGTCCGCGGTACCGCCCAATATCCGGCAATCATATAAGCGATCAAAAGAATTTCCATATTCACCTCTTATTATCTTATTTATTCATTATATAATGCAATAGTCTATATTTCAAGCAAATTCGCCATATATTATCTTATTAAAGCATAAGATATTACGGAGGCATGAGATATGATTAAACTCGACGTGCTTTCTATGCTGCAAAAGCACGGAAAGACCAAATACTGGCTGTATAAGCAGCTCGGCATGAGCTATCAGAACTTCAATCGTATGATCAATAACGAAACAAAATCCATTCGCTACGAAACGCTGGATGCTATGTGCGGCATCTTCGGCTGCACACCGAATGAGCTATTGATATACGATGAAGATCAATAGGGGCAAAATAAATGAGCAGGCGTTCTTGCCTGCTCAAACTTTTGCGTACCTTATGCTATTTGCTGTCCAAAATCTCTAACATTTGACGTGCTGTAATGATAAATGGTTTTACCGGAAAATGCTTTAGATTACCGGTTACCAAATAGGCATCGTCTTCTCGCTTTTCCATGACGACTTCATAAAACGGTAAGTCTTTCATATCCGGCAGTACTGCTCCTGTACTATGCGGCACTACAGAAAATCCATACTTTTCTACCGCTCCTAACAGCATTTCAATCTGCACCGGGTCAAATTTGAATTTTTTTCTATGCAGCACTTCTTGGTATTCCTGCATGATTTCATCACTGTAGATTGGAATGATTTCACCCTCGATCATTCTTGCAACCAGCTGTACCGTGGCAGCCTCTGCGTTACTGGAGAGCAATGCTGAAACGAGCACATTGGTATCAATAACTGCATAACAGATCACACGGTTTCCTCCTCATCATATCTTGCCTTACGGATTTCCTCATTGATCTCATCCAGCTGCATGCCTTGAGGAAAATCTTTTGCTGCTTGTTTTCGGATCGCCAAAAATGCCTGCATAGCCTTTTCTCTGGTAATATCCGGTTCCGGTGCTGTAATTTCAAAGGGAATTTTACGCTCCCTCACGACTGCTCTTGCAAAAACATTGATTGCCGTCGAGGCATTCATACCAAAGTCTGCACACAAACTGTCAAATTGTCTCTTCAATGTTTCATCCATGCGTACACTAAATGTTGCTTGTGACATAAGCTATCCCTCCTTTTCTTTCATCATACTATTTTATGTTCGATTTGTCAACATTATGCACTCATTTCGCACCTAATAGGTTCTTTTCATTCAAAATAGAACACTTCTCCCTTTGGCTGAAACGGCAGATGCCTGCCTTTAGGTAGCAAGTACGCATGCTTTCGATGCACCGATAGATTCCCTTCAATCTCACCGTCTGTGATGATCAGGATAGGTCCGGTTTCGGGAAAGTCTTTGACCGTTTCCACGAGGTCAATGCCCGGCTGCAGCTTGGTACCGCCGCGCCCTTTGACTTCCACGCGACCTGCGATCTCATCCGGTGCCAAGTAGCCTGCATCATAGGCATGCGCATCACAAAAGGCAATCCTTGCAAAAGAAACGTTTCTGCTTGCGGCATAGCTTGCGATACTGCCAAGCGCCATGCCGATCAGCTTCGCGCTCATTGAGCCGGAAGTGTCGATCACCACACCAAAGGTTCTGGCATGTTCGCTCGGTTCTCGCGTTACATAGCCGGCTCTTGGGATATCCGGCGTCGCGCCTTGCCGCCTGCTGGGTCTTGCATAGCTGCGATACTTTACAAGCGGCGGAATATGTTCGGAAAACCAGTGCGCAAGCTGGCTGCCGAGCAGGGACACGCAGGGAAGTCCTACTGCTTCTGCAAAGCTTCCCACGAGTGCTGATTTTCCGATTCCCAGCGCACCCCAGATAAAGACCGGACGGCTCGATGCTATGTTTAATAAAATTTCAAATAGGTCTTTTTGTGTTATACTGTAGGGTAAATGCATAGTCAGTAATCCTTCTTTCTTAATTTCTCCAGTTTCTGTTTCTTCCGGTTGACAGCGCGCACTTTTGCTCTCGGCTGATATTTGCCGCAGTGCTGGCAGTAGCCGGTATGCTTTGCCTCTCGCCCTTTCGCGCACTGTCCTGCTGCAAGGTAGAACTTGCAGGGTGTTTCTCTGTAAACTGCCATCTTCTATTCCTTTCCGCCTGTCTTGTAGTTATACACAGGCTTTAATCGTTTGGTTATGGTTACGGTTTCTTTGATATTTGCCAAAATCTCATGCATATCCCGGTAGGCAAACGGCGCTTCGTCCAGCGTTGCCCCGGAAATACTCGGCGAGTAAATGCCTTGCATGCTCTCTCGAAATTCTGAAAGTGTATGACTGTTTCGTGCTGCTTCTCTGCTGAGGATTCTGCCTGCGCCATGCGGTGCGGAAAAGTTCCAGTCCGCGTTTCCTTTGCCGCAGCCAAGAAGAATGCCGTCCCGCATGTTCAGCGGGATGATCACTGCATCGCCTGCGTAAGCAGCAATTGCCCCTTTTCGCAAAATCCGGTTCTCGTCTGCATAGTTATGAATGCTCTCGCCAAAATACTTGGGCTTCAGTTTCAGTTTCTTTTGCAGTTCGGAAAGCATAATTTCCCGGTTCAGCATGGCAAAGCCCTGCACTGCCTGCACATCATGCAGATAATCTTCCATCAAGGAACCGGTCAGATAGGTCAGTTCATAAGGCAAAGAAATGCCTTTGGCTTTCAATGCTTTCTGTCCGGCTTTGAGATAGTATTCGGTGACTGCACCGCCAAGATAGCGGCTGCCGCTGTGGATGACAAAATACAGGTTTTCTTCCTCATCCCGATCCACCTCCAGGAAATGATTGCCGCCGCCGAGCGTGCCAAGACTCAGTGCCGACCGCTTTTGATCGATATGCGTGCCGCATGATAGATCCGAAAAGTCAAAATCACTGCTGTAGCGATGCGGTTCTTTTCGGTTGTGCCTACCGCTTGGGATATTTTCTCGGATGATTTTATCTAGTTTTTGAAATTCGATTTTAGCTGGTTTGGTTTTGAAATAGCTGACGCCGCAGCCGATGTCCGCACCCAGAAGACTCGGCAGAATTCGCCTTCCGATCGTCATAGTAAGTCCGATCGGGCCTACCTTTCCGGGGTGTACATCTGGCATCAGACAGATCTTGCTTCCCGCAGATCCTTCGTTATCACAGATCATCTTAACCTGCGCAAGGGCATAGTCTTCTGCGGTATCCGAATAGATGACTGCGGAAGCATAAGTTCCTTTGATTTTTTGCATAAAAAAAGTACCTCCATCGTAGAGATACAGACTGCTTTTGAGATATGTATTAGGATTCTACATTTTTTCATCAGAATACGCCCCTTGCTTGGAAAGGGTTCTGACGGTCAGCCTGCGCTCTCATGTTCTTCTGTTTTGTGATCTTCTTTGCCTGTTTGTTTAAGAATGTCATGATGTCCTCCTTTCTCTTCTGCGGACGATAACGAAAATTTACATGTCTTAGTATATAGCAGTCCGCACTATGTGTCAAGTGTTTTTGCATGACACTTTTTTCTTTTTGATTGCAGTATAAAACCATTCAGTAAATCTCCTCAACAGTCTGCCTGCAAAACAATATGCCGTCCAAGACGCCCTCTTGATAGGTCATCTCGGTAAGCTGCGCCACTTCTTCCTGTAGTATGAGGTCTACTTTCCCGCAGATTTCTTCATAGGCGGTATCGATCCGTTTTGTATGCGAACCGGATAAGAAGTCGATATGGTTTAGTTTTTGTAGTGATAGTTCCTTTTGCATGATTTTTCTCCTTCCTAAAAAAATATCCGGCCAGCTTTCTTGGCTGACCGGAATTGGTATTCATGGTTATAATATATAACCAAAATATAGTTATTTAACATTTTCATCATGGAACTGAATGAAAAAGACTTGTACAACTTAATCTTTCTCTTTGTTATTTTTTCGTTTGGAGCACTTGGGACATCCAGATCCTTTTGCACGGATAGCAATAATTGTTTCCCATTCATGGCCGCACCGAGAGCACTTCCACCATGCTTTTTTTCCACTGCCTGAGAGTAATCGGCTTGGATCTAGGGCTATATTTTTTTGGTAATCCCACTCTTTCAATAGTTCTGGATGTAATGTTGCCAAATCATTTACGCCACTTTTGGGAACTCGTCCGCTGCAGCACGGACAGCCAATGCTTCTCTTTCGATTATTGGGGCTAGCCTTCCACTCATAACCACACTGTGGGCACAGCCACCAAACTGGCTGAAAACGCCCGGCTGTGATATCGTACGGCGATAATGTTCCATTTTTTTCAGGGTGCCATTCTTTTGCCAAGTCAGGCATTGTTTCCGCAAGAGAACCTACCCGCATTACAACTTGTTTCGTATAAGTGCTTCCGCGTCTGGCCTTCGAGCACTCTGCACAGCCATATCTTCCCGGTCGTGTCATGCTGTTAATGCTACATTGCCACTCATGTCCGCAGTCCGGACATTTCCACCACACAACTTGATTCGAACCAACTGTAAACTTGTTAGGGTATAAATTTCCGTTTTTGGAATAGTCCCAACACTTTATGACATCTGGACGAACATCTGCCAAAGAATTCTTAATTTCGCTTAGATAACTGAGAATATCCGCTCTATCTTGCTCCAAATCGGCTCTGACAGTACTATGAAAACACAAAGGATTTTTTCTTGTCCACACATTCGAGTTTGGATCAATCGAATCCAGTATTGCATCAATTGTTTCTTCTAATTTCGTATAGGTTCGCACTTTCGGAATATAATAAGTCAAATCTGCAACTGCTTTCCACTGCAATTCGGTATTTTCTTTTACCCTGATAAGCTTGATGTTCTGTTCCTTGCAAATAGCATATTTCTTCTTTTCGCGTTCAAACTGCGCCTCAGAATTGTGCCAATTTGCCCCATCGAACTCAATTCCCACGCGAATCGACGGAATATAAATGTCTAATTCCATGGATCGTTCGAAGATCTCTTTATACTTGCTGACCGTATCAGGATATAGTTTTTTTACATAAAAGAAGATTGCTTGCTCGGGAAATGAAGTCTGACTCTTGGCATTGCAAATAGGACATTGCGTATCATCGCTGTTTCTATCGTGGATCGTCGCCTGATACGCATGTCCTAACGGGCATAGCCACCAAACTTTTTTCCCACTTCCAGCCGTCACATCAAACGGCATCAAATCATCATTTTTTATTGGATGCCATTCTTTTGCCAATCGAGGGTTAACCGTCGCAAGATCATTAAAGCCTCTCAATACTTTATGTCCGGAGCAGTATGGACAAGCATTTCCTCGTTTGGTCCGTCGGCAAATGAGCTGCTCATAGGCATGCCCTTTTTCGCATATCCACCATACTTTTTTCCGGCTACCTGCAGTTACATCAAAAGGTGTCAAATTGATATTTTTATCAAAATTCCACTCTTTTATCAATTCGGGATTTGTAGTTGTCAGATCGTTTACGCCTTTAAGAGTTCTATGCCCGGAGCAATATGGGCAACCATACCCTCTTTTGCTCCTCTGATTGATTACCATCTGATAAGGGTGTCCTTTTGGGCAAAGCCACCAAACTTCTTTGCTCGAACCAGATGACACATCCTCTGGTTTCAGATCACCATTTTCAGTCGGATGCCATTCTTGCACTAAAGAAGGGCACAAAGTAGCTAAATCATTTTCACCTTTTATCAATTTGACCACAGCTACCTTCCTCCTTAATAATTAGATAACTAGCTTTTTCATTACAAATATTACTTAAAAACATCTCTCATCAATTTTGCACGATCAATTGTCTTTTCCATAAGCTTTATCTAAGTATATCATCAGCACCATCTTAAAACAAGCCATATGCTTATTCTAACCATTTCTTTATTTTCTTCGGATAAAGTTTTAATTTTTGAATTCGATGAAAGACTGCTGCTTCTGTTCGATGTGTCAGCGCAGCAATATAGGAAATTCCCATGCCGTTAAAAAAATACGCAATCAATTCTTCATCATCCTCCGGATTCCATCTCCGTCTCTTGATCTTCTCATCTGTTCGCATTGAGATTATTCTTCCCGTAAAAGGGTTTTCTTTTTTTCCCATTTTTCTCACTCCTTCAATTCATTTGCTTCACATGCTTTTTAACGCTCTTTTATTATCAGTACTTATTTTATTACTGTTATGTTTACTTATTTTTGTTTTATTTGTGCTTATGCATTAGAACGGTTCTTTGTTTATGTAATAAAAATTCTTCCTTCTTGGCTTATATAGAAAAAATCAAATATCTATAAACAAACATACACTTAAAGAAAGTAAGAGAAAGGAGCAGGGAAAATGTCAAACTATTATAATGGAAATGACCTTTTAACATTTGAAGAATTCATAGAAGAATTAGCGATTTCAGAATCTTTTGGCTACCGACTTTTATCGAGCGGCACTATCAGTGGCATCAAACTAGGAAAGAACTGGCGCATACCACGTCAGTCCATCCACGATTATATTACGCATGAATTAGATAACAGGTCAAAGAAATGAGAGTGCACACCGCACTCTCATTTCCTATATCTATCCTACTCCCAAATCTTCAGTGTTCTTCATGAATATACCTTACATCCAATAAATAGCTCAACAAGCCTTCTATCTTCCCTCGTCGAAGAGTATCTTTTTCTACGATATATTTTGCAAAGCAATAATCCTTCAAATATTGCTTTGCGTCATTCATATCCATGATGTCTTTCTGCAATTTGTCCTCAACTAAATATTTTTTTAACCTTGCGTTTGTTTTGGGTCCATGCAGGTGATTGTTATAAAGTCTTTGCCTTAAATTTTTTGTCCTTCCAACATAAAGGACTTCGTTGCTGCTACTATCAAAAATAGCATACACACCTGAAATATTTTCTGGGATGTCTGAAGGTTTTAAATCCTTGAAATACACTGGTTCTGCATTTAACAACTTGTTTGTAATTATTCGTCCTTTGTTTATAGCGATTTCAATGTCGACCATTTTATTTCCTCCAAACTATAACTTTAATTGTACAACCTAATTTTTAGCTTTTCTCCGGTAATTTGAAATCAAATTTTCCACCCAGCACCCCTGCACTAATACCGGCAATAGCAACTAATGCCAAACTAACAGTGCCTGCAAGTTTCCAGTTCAGTTCTCTTCTTTCAGTATCTTTTTTGTTTGCCCGCTCTTCCAGTTCCTTCTCTTGCTTGCGAATTTCTGCATCTTTCTCATTAGCTATTTTAATAAGTTCAGCCTCTCTATCCAGTATTTCGATAAGCATTTCTGGAGACAGGTTGGGATCATCTAAACATTTGCTATAATCTAGCTGCACTTGCTTTACAAATTCATAGAACTGTTTTCTACTATCTGAAGCAATATCCATTTCCTTATTCACAATAGCATAGTATTCTCCCAAACTTTTATCATCACTTTCGGCAAGTACATTGATTATTCCTTGATATTCTGAAAGCGTAGATCTCATTAGCTCCACAAATTCAGGATAATGTGCTAGAATTTCTTTAGCAACCTCTGGACGTAATTCTCCCAATCTTGATGTGAAGCTAATAACATCACTTTTAGATAGGTTCTTGAAATTAGTTCTATTCATCATTGAAAGAACATCTTTTTCTAAAGACGTATATTCCATAGTCAACCTCCCAAGTTAAAGAACAATAGCTATTAAGATGCCTTCATTAAATTCATCTATCAGCGTTAAATTCAGTGTATCACATATCTTCAAAAATTCAAAGTTATTCTGATAATTAAAACATGCTTGGCAATCTGTCATCTATACTTCATGCAATGTTCTTTATATATACTGATTTGCTCTTTGCTGGAAAGCGAAACCAAATGTGGTTCTAGACAATCATCGCCAAAGATTTTGTTACTATACTCTTCTACAACCTCCGGAGCGGCTAATTTACAGTCCATATAGCTCTTGTACCAATTCTTTATAATTCCATGCACATCGTTATATTCATTGTATAGATTCATCCTATGACCATTTACATAAGAAGTCGTGTTTACTAATATGTGCAGATGGTATTCATAAGTATCTTTGTGCAGTCCATAGCATGCAATAAATCCCTTTTTGCTGTAAAAGTTGATGAGATTTCTACCTAATAATTCTAAGTCTTTTGGCAGCACTAATTCACTTGCATGAAAAGAAATAATCCTATGTCTAAATACATCATTAAAATCTTTTCCAAAGCAGATGATATTTGTTTTCATTAAAAATGCAACATACTCAGGGTTATTTTCATATATAAGAGGAAACGGAAAAGGCGAACAACCACTGCTGGGCGAGTTTGAGACCTTTACTCTTTTTTTCTCGGTTATGACTTTCTCTGGATTCATTACATAATAAACCAAATCAGAAATACATTTTTCTCCTTTATAAAGATGATTGTTATCAGCCTCTACGAATTTAACATGGTACATAACTCAAACAACTCCTTTCTAATCTTGCTATTATCAATATTCTTATATAAAGATTCTTGTTTTTCCAGTAACACAGCTACTTCCATAATTTTCTGATAAATGCGCTCTCGTTTAATAGCCGGACTATCTTTTTTCAGTCTTGATACGATTATATCAGACATGCTGCATTGATATATCTTCGCTTTTTCTGTTAACTCTCTATATAGTTCCTCGTCAACTCTTGCATTGATCCTATAGATTTTTTTACACTTTTTTTCGCTCATAATGGTTAACCTCCTTAAACAGACCTTAAACCTTTTCAAGCGGGGGGCTTCGCCCCTACTCCGCAGTGTCATGTTTTTTGTCATACATTTTTTATCTTTATGTTAGTTCTGTTTTAAAATAATACATAGTGTTCCTGAGTTTCTTTTCTTATTTTGCATTCACTCATAAAAACACCTCTATACCGATGGTCGTTTATAAAATGATTAAATAAAAACTAACCATTTCACATTTCACATCAGTATAGAGGTGTTTTAGGTGTTAGTTTGCATCTATTAGTCTTTTAATTTAGATACTAAAAGAAACAAATGTTTTACACTCCAGGAAAAAAACACAATACCAACAACAAGCGTGGTAATCTCGATTTGAATAAAAACTTCCTCTACTTTAGCTTGAATATCAAGAAAAACTAATAAAAATGCAATAATTATCGTTACAACATTTGCAATTATTCCTACAAGGGCAGAACGATATAAATTGTTTAGATAATCATAATCCCATAAGCGTTTAATGCGTTCCTTATCTATAACAGAAATGAGAATACTTATTCCTGTAAATAAAAAGCCTCCGATAACTGCTGACATAGAAATTGCATTATAGTGAAAATCTGGCGCTAAATCTCCGAATCTTGTAATATCAAAAAATGGACTTTTGAGCAACACAATAGAAGCAGTGATTGACAGGAGTAATATACCACACAACCATATCTTATTTTTTTTATCTGTCATGTCTCTCACCACCATTATTGTTTATTTTCTGCTATATTGTAAAAGCTCATTTTTATATAAAGTATAGGTTTGAACAAGTGCTTCTTTGAAATCATCGAGTGTCAACAAACCACAATCGTCTTTGCCCAAAACAACTGTCTTAGTAAAGTTATATTGCAAAAGATCATATGGTTGAGATTTTTCATTAAAATCCTTTGCGTTCGCACTAAGACCTTTTAGATTATCGCCATATTTCAGTTTTATTGATGCAATCAATTCAGCTAGTTTATTACTTGATGAAAATATATTTTTATTTCTTTGTCCCACCAATTTATATGTAACCATTCTTGTTTTAACATTTCTTACAGAATCAAAGCTTTCTCGATCCAAACCAATATCAGAAAGTATTTGATCTTCTGGAACAGCAACTGTTACTGAAAGCTTGCTAATAATTTGTTTCTTTACCAAAACTTGCAAGATGTCATTTGTCATAATAGCTGCAAGATGCACAGAAACCTTTTCTTCTTGCTTAACACCCTGTTCAAAAAGATTTCGCACTGCCGATATTTTCGGAGCACCATTGATGCCTATATAACTGACAATTCCTGTTTCAAAATCAATGAGGCAAAAGGTGTATAATTCCAAAAGTTGATTTTCCTTCATAGGGACATTTTCTGTTTCCAACGTAGTTCGATCTCTAAGTGCAACTGTGTTTGAAGGATTCTGCTGCCCAATTTTGATGAATGCACAGTGTTCTTCATGAGATATTACTTCAATAACATATTGGCTAGATGAAACAGCTATGTTCATTGCTTTATGTCCATTTGCAATATCTTGCATTTTTTCTATACATATTTTAGTAAAATATTCCTCAACTTCAAAATCACTTAATGGCTTGACCTGAGATCCGTTTTTTGAAGTCATAATCTTTTTTTCTAACGACAATCGATAGAATGAGACTTTTCTTGTTTTACTTGCCATATTTTCTCTCCATTTTTTATTAAATTGATCCTTTATCATAAACTATATTAATCACAAAACTCAGATTCGCCAGTTTCATTTCTAGACTCACTATACTCGAATTTTTGCAAAGCGAGCTGCATTCCGTATAACACAATAGAATCACAAATTCGATTCCCAAAATGACAGAATCTATTGAAATTTATTTGTTTCCACTTTCGTTACATCTAACTCTTCCTCCAGCTCATTTCAACTTTAAAATATCACGATTATATCAGCATTTCTTTTTTAGTATAACACACTTTTGCTTTAACAAAAAGCAAAAGCAGCATTTTCTGCTGCCTTTCTCTCTATGCTATGCTATTTTTGCTGCTTTCAATCACATTAATGAATTTTACGGCCTTCGCTTTTCTGGATTTATACAGATGCAGATAGGTCTTGACAACCGTATCCACGGTATCTCCGATGATTTCTGCGATGGTGTAGATATCTACGCCATGCTCAAAGAGTGCCGATACAAAGGTATGCCGTTACGGTATAATAACGACAAACAGAAAAAGCCTTTATTTTCAAGGGGTTTGAGCGTTTGTCGTCTTTTATTCAATTCCTTTTCCAAGTTGAAAATTGACGAAAACTATAAAGAAAAAAGGAGGCTGTTTTATTAACGACAAAATTTAATAGTGCCAGCGGTCCGGCTTTATGTCTGACCGCTGATTGCCGTGGGCGTTTCACTTTTAAGGTGGGCGCCCTTTTTTCATACCTATTTTCAAGAGAAAGGAGATCCCCATGGAATTAAACGAAATGGAAAAAAAGCTGCTCTTTCAGGTGGAGGGCGATTATCAGACAAAGATCCTGAATGAACTTTATATGACCGTGAGGTATTCAAATAATTCCGAACAGCGGGAGGCGGCAGAAGGTCTTATGGCAAAACTTCGTGTTCTGTCAAATGCAGAGTGCATGGACTTGGTAAAAGATATTCAGAAGAATTACCGTCTGCCCTATCCAGCCCGGACGATTGGAGAAAAGATCGCCGAGGCCAGACAGCAATCAGGTGCAGAAAAATTGAAGGGGCATGACATCATGGCACTTGAACGCTTTGACCCGGAGGTAAGGCACATGATCGTTTTTGATGTATTGTCTTACGATTCCCCTGTTGGCGACAAAGGCGATAAGATGCGCTTGTTCCTTACAGATGCCGGCTATCAGAAATTTTTAGAGAGCCAGGAACGGGGCGAAGTGAAACTGAAAAACCATGCGAAGGTCTCTGACGGTCATCTCCATTATGACCGCAGGGATCATGCCTTGTAACGGAATAGTCGAAGAAAGGAGGCGATACAATGGCAGTATTCCGTGTAGAGAAAACAAAGGACTTTACGATAATGAGCAATCACCATCTGCGCAATACGGAGTTGTCCTTAAAGGCAAAGGGGCTTTTATCACTTATGTTGTCGCTGCCGGAAGATTGGGATTATACCACGAAGGGACTCGCCCATATCTGCAAGGACGGTGTGGATTCTATCACTACTGCCCTGAAGGAACTGGAGCGGCATGGTTATCTCACCAGACAGCGCCTCCGCTATGATAACGGGCAGTTGGGAGACATTGAATATACGATCCATGAGCAGCCTGTAAGTACCGAAAACACAGGGCTTTCACCTAAACGGGAAAATCCAAGACAGGTAAAACCTGAACAGGCAAAACCTAAACAGGCGGAACCTGAACAGGAAAATCCGGCACAATTAAATACTAATCCATTAAAAACAAAAAAATCAAAAAAAGATAAATCAATAACTTATCCATCAATCTATCCGGCAGAGCCGGAAGCGGCAAGCCGCACGGATGGGATGGATCGGATAGAGCTGATAGAAGCCTATCGTGAAATCATCAAAGAAAATATCGAATATGACTTACTGGTCTTACGGTATGGCAGGGAACGTCTGGACGAAGCGCTTGAACTTATGCTTGAAGTGATTTTGTCGAAACGCCCTTACATTCGCATTGCCGGAGATGATTTTCCGAGGGAGATCGTCAAGAGCCGGTTCCTGAAGATCAATTCCGGCCACTTAGAGTATGTCTTTGACTGTATCGACAAGAACACGACGAAGGTCGGAAATATCAAAGCATATCTGCTGGCGGCGCTGTATAATGCCCCGGCTACAATGGACAGCTATTACCGTGCCGAGGTCAATCACGATCTGTACGGCTGTTAGGCACCTTTGGGTGTCTTTTTTCGTTCCATCACAGGAAGGAGGCAAAGCACGATGAAAAGAATCACTGTGCCGGTACAATGCCCGGCGTAACCAAAGAACAGATTCAGGCAGCGCGGGAAGCTGATCTGTTTACTTACCTGCAGTTCCATGAACCTGGTGTGCTGAAACGGGATGGACCTAATTTCCGGCATAAGGAACATGACAGTCTGGTATATGTGACCGGGAAAAGGTACTGGTACTGGAACAGCCGTGGACGGAGTATCAATGCGCTGGACTACCTGATCCAGATTCGGGGATATGGTCTTGTGGATGCGGTTCATGCTCTGGTAGGTGGCGAAATCCGACATACACCGGCTTACCGAAGTACGGCAGAAATACAGGTATCAAAAGAACCGGAAAAGAAAGCATTCTCTCTCCCCTGGGCCAGACGTTGCGCGACCGCCGCGGTCTCCTATTTGCAGAAACGGGGGATCAGCTCAGAAGTCATTCGCCAGTGTTTACAAGCCGGGATTTTTTACGAAGCCCGGTATCATGGAGAACCGGTTTGTGTGTTTGTAGGGAAAGATGATTCCGGGAAAGCGAAGTTCGCCTGTATGCGCAGTATCGGCGGCAATCTCAAAAAGGATGTCTATGGCAGCGACAAAGGATATAACTTTTGTTATCCCCCGCAAAGTCCGGGCAGCCGGCATGTGGCAGTCTTTGAAGCTCCTATTGATGTGCTTTCCCATGCAACACTTCAAGAGCTGGAGGGATGGAAATGGAATGGTTATCGCTTGTCTTTGGGAGGTACTTCCCATGTGGCGCTGACTTCTTTCCTGGAACGCCACCCGGAGATCCGGCGTGTTACCCTTTATATGGACCACGACCTTGCCGGATTTGTCAATGCCCGGAAAATCAAGACCATGCTCCACGAGGATAAACGTTTCCGTCATATCCGGGTAAGTGTCAACCCTCCCCGGATGGGAAAAGATTACAATGAGAAATTGCTGCAGGTTCGGGAACAACTGCAAACCAGCCAGCACCAACGCCGCCCAAAAGAGGCGGCTGTTTCAATTTAGGGAGGATTTCAACATGAATGGATCTCAACATATCTGCTTTACAGACAGCGCCGGAAAAGCGCTGTTTTCCATTCCCGACAATGGTTTACTCTGCCTGTTCTATGGAAACGGGGACAGGCACTTTGCTGTTTGCCATCGTCTGGATGACACCCATGCAGAAATTGACGGGGTAAATTATTCGCTGCCGGACTTTGCCAAAAGGATGAAACACAACCAGATCAGCTTTGCCCCGGCATAAGGCTGGAAAACAAATAACAGGAGGATTTGAAAATGAAAAAAATTGAAAATACCGCTTTGCAGATGATTGCCGAGGCTTCCCGGTGTCCAGACTACGGCCCCGATATGGTTAAATCGCTGATGAAAAAGCTGGACATGAACGAAAAGGGCTTTGCGCTTTTGATGAATGTTGCCCCATCCACAGTGCGTCTTTGGACCAGCGGAGCTGCACAGCCCTGCGGCACAGCAAAACGCCTCATGCAGATTTATGAAACTGGTCCGGAGATTGTCGGCAAGATTGCCGGAGGGCCGCTACCGGCAGATGGGAGGGATTGATGAATGACGGAGACAGATAGCCAGCCGATTGCGGAAAATGAGCAGGTCAAAGAACTGCTTGCTCTCCTAAAAGACAACAACACACCGGGATATGAAGAATTTTCCAAGCTGATCGAGCATGTGACCGGGATGGAGCAGCGTCTTTTGGAGGCAACCGAGGAATTAAAGGCAGTACGTCAGGAAATGCAGGGATTACAGAACCATTCTCTGAAAGATGCTCTCCAAAAGAGCTATACAGCTATGGAGGCGAATATTTCCGTTATGCGTCACCGTCTTTCCGAACTCAAAAGCCAGATCATAAACGGATGCAGGAATATCCTTACCGATTTCAGGGAACGCGGTGCTGTCGCTTTGAATGGGATCACACAGTTTTTACATGTCAGACCGGTGTTGGAGTCCATTCAAAGTGCGGCAGAAAAAAGTATGCAGGTCAGCAACAGGGCTGTTGCCAGAATTGATGCTTTCAGTACGGAATATCACGAAATGGGGCGGCATCTCAAAAATATGGGCCGTGCTATTCAAGGAAAACCTGCGGAGACAGACGCAAAAGAAAACGGAAAGGTTGCCAGGGTGTTCAAAGGTGCTTTCAAAGTGGAGGGCGCCCTTATATCCTCCATTAACCGTAATGCGGAGTGGGCACTTAATACCCTTGCCCGGTTGGAACAGACTGCGGAAAGGCGCCCTTCTGTTTTGGAAGCAATGCGGGAACAGGCAGCAAAAACGGAACCGGCAAAAAAGCCGCCGGCACCTTCCCATGATAAGGAAAGCCGGTAATTGTCAGGTTCACATGAAAGGAGGAATTTGATTGAATCAGGAACCACTACCGCAGATTCATTTGATCCGTGATACAGACTTATCCGTCTTTGCGTATGAGATACATATTTTTGCCGGAGATTTTCTTAGGGAATGCGAATTTAATATGCGTTCTCTGGCGACAAATACCGGGGCTGATTCCATTGCCATCATGGGGAAAAATCACATGTGGCTTTCCGACGCTTTGTTTGCTTATTGTTCTACGGCAGACCTTCATCAAATGATCTCAACAACGGAGTTTATCGGAGCGAGGGCTTTCCTGTTTCATACGGAACGCAGAGAGGACGGTCACTTGTACGGAGATGTCCTGATGATGGATTTAGACACGCTGCGACAGGATATAAAAAGAAATATCCTCTATCCTTGCGGCGTCAATATCGAACACAAAGATGGTTCAGCGGCTACGGTCAGCCTGAAAGAATGGACTGAAATGGAGCTTTACGAAAAAGATGCTCTGAAAAGTTGGGGATTTTCTTATGCCCCAAATCAAGTTACGGAATGGCAGTACCACTATTCCACGATGTTCAGACAGTGGATGGATCAGGCATTTCGTTATATGCCCCAGGATTTAGAAGAACGCCTGAATATGCAATATATGGAGGCAGCCCAGAACCCGGATATGGATAAGTACCGCATACCACAGGGAACGGCAAAGCAGATGCTTCTTTATGACGAAGCCCCTGTGTATCGCCTTCTTCCATCCGGTTCGGAGAAAATTGCGCCCATCGCGGCAATCTCTACGGGCCTGTGGTATGAAAATTACCGGGAGTTTGCCATTGCACCGGAGGATTTAGGCGCTCTGGACAAACTGATCCGCAGGGAAACTGACCGGCTCACAGGAAACCTCCCACAACTTCACAAAAACGAAGAACGTCGCCCTGCCCCGGAGCGATAAGAATTTTACACTGACTGGAGGTGATGAAGATTGGCAGGAGTGCATGAAGATTTCGGCGAAAAGATCGGCGGTGCGAAAAAAGACCTGTGGAAAGACCGCGGGCTGTATGCAGATGATCTGGAAGCCATGAATGAGCGCGAAGCCGAAAAATTTGTGAAAAAGGATAATGTCTGGAAAAAGCCGGACTATGCAGCCATGCTGGAGGAAGGGATTCCTCTTGGCGTGGTCTATTTTATCAAAAAAGCGAGGGACGGCTTAAACGCTTCCCCTCAGTATTACCGCACGGATGACACCCCGGAAAAACGGACCGCGAGACAAAAGGAATATATAAAAACAGTCCGGGAATTGCAGACAGTGCTTTCAGATGTCCGTACTGTGGAGGATGCTGTGAGAGCCTATGACCGCTTTTTCGTTGACAATGGATATTTAGAAAAGGTACAGGGCTGGGGAAGCGGAATCCATTACCGGGCAACGAAAAAGGGACAGGACAATCCCGTGATTACAAACAAATTGTCCAATACCATACTGATCCGCTCGGCTGAATATTTTGAGCGCAACTTTACTCAGAAAGCAAAAAAGGAACAGTTTTGTGTTTCCAAAGAGCAGAAAATACCGAAAGGTTATGCGATCCACTTCAACGACGGGAAACATACCTATTCTAAAAATGAGGACTGGAAACCCGGTACCTACTATGTGACAAAAGGCTATTCGATCCTGCGGACCAATTTTGAGACCAAAGAAGCTGCCCTGAAATGGGTGCAGGAACTTGCCAAAGGCAGGAACAAAAACGGAAAGATCCGGTTTGTCCCTCACCAGCTCGCCCATGTCAAACGTACCGGCCCAGATTACCGGAATGGTGTGGAGATCACCGGACAGCATTATCTTGATACATTTGGGTTCCGCGGCGGCGAGTTTGGAAACTGGATGAACCAGAACGACCGTCAGACCTCCCTTAACATGGGATTTGAAGCACTAAAGGATCTGGCGTCAGCCCTTAAGATCAGCGATAAAGATATTGCTTATCAGGGAACGCTTGCGATTGCTTTTGGTGCAAGAGGCAGCGGCAATGCTGCGGCTCATTATGAACCTTTGCGTACAGTCATCAATCTTACGAAAATGCACGGGGCCGGTTCGCTGGCACATGAATGGTGGCATGGACTTGACGATTATCTTGGTACAAAGATGGGCGCAAAAGGGATGCTGTCAGAACAGCCCCGCCTCTATGCGCCGTTCCAAAAACTCATTGACACCATGAAGTATAAACCGGAAACACCGGAACAGGCAGCAAAGCGCACGGAAGCACAAACAGAACGCACCCGGAAAAATGCGGCAAGCTGGCTGGATTCCTCGGTTCTTGCCTCCCTGAAACGGTATGGCAATGAGGAACAGATGGAAACCTACGCAGTCTTGCGGGAAGCATTTTTGTCCGGCGAACCTGGCTCTGTGGAACAGATCAGCGCATTTAAGAAGAATGTTACCGGACGGGTTATTCCCAAAAGTGAACGGGAACGGCTGGAAATTTTTGAGCGTATGCTTTCCGGGATGCAGGCGCAGGAAGCTCCGCAGATTGGACGGACGGAAACTGATTTTTACCGTAATTCGGTACGCATGGGAAAAGAATGTGAAAAAGACGGCGGTTATTGGGACAGCAATGTGGAAATGACAGCCAGAGCCTTTGCCTGTTATATCAAGGACAAACTGCCCTACACATCGGATTATCTGGCAGGCCATGCCGACTGTGCCCTTACCCTGGTTTCCGGTAAAGACGGAGAAATGGAGGTATTGAAAGCCTTCCCTGTGGGGGAAGAACGCCGTGCGATCAACGCCGTTTTTGACGAGATCATTCAGGATTTGAAACGGGAACAGCTATTGACCCATGCTGATGTAACGCTTCCCCTCTCTGTTTCTGAACTTCGTGAGGCAGCGGACGGTCAGCTATCCATGTTCGGCGTCGGCCGTCCTTCCGTGATGGATCAGCTTGCGGCAAACAGGCCGACAGATAAAAAATCACCGGCTCAGACGGTTTCCAGAAAAAAACATGAGCCGGAAATATAGCAGGAGGTGAACAGCATTTTGGAAGAAAACAGGGATTACCATGCCTACCGGTATGGCGACCACTTGACGCCGGGATCAGAGCTTAAAATAGAACACAGCGTAGTTTGTGAAAATGTGGACATTTCTACTCTGATCACAATGGGAACAGATAGCCTGGAAGCCATGCGCCAGGGAAGTATCGACGGGGAGCAGAAAGCCTATGAAATCGTGGTGGCTGCCGCAAAACAGTGGGAACAGCAGGCAGCGGCAACACAGACGATCAACCGGGCTTTGGAATATCTTCGTACACCGGAGATCGAACATACCGGCAACCAGTGGAAAGACACCGATAACTGGAGGGCGGATCAGAAAATCAGCAACCGGGTCTATCAGATGACCTGCAGTATTTGGGAAGATACGAAATATAACAGAGAAACCAAACAGAGTGTTCCGATTGCCTGGTATGTGACATGGGAAGTCCGTATTCATTCCCCGAAGCAGGGATATGGAGCAAAGATTGCCGGACAAAACCAGAAACGATATACAGATAAGAACGCAGCCATAAAATACCTGGACGGGCGAAAGAAAGCCTATTCCCATTTATTCACGGAAATTTCCCCGCCAATCCCGAAAGGATATGAGCACCATTTTATGGTTCACGGTACTCTTTTACCTGGCTATACGGTTGAAGGACTGGAACAGGCCAAAACGGAACATGCCGCCGCCGAGGTTTCGGAGGGCGGTATTTTTACACCCCAAAACCGGGAGAAGCCTTCCGTCCTGGGGAAGCTCTCTGTGGCAAAAACTCAGGAAAAAACGCCAGCCGCTCCCGGTACGGCAATGAAAAAGAAGGAGGATATACAATTATGAAAGTGTTAATGGTAGAGCCGGGCAAGTCCCCTTATGCTGCGGAGATCGAAAGTGGTCTGAAATCCTTGCAGGCGGCAGTGGGCGGAGATATTCAGGCGGTCTATCCGTATGAGGACCCGGTAGCTCTGATCTGTAATGAAGAAGGCAAGCTGATGGGGCTGCCTCTGAACCGGGCTCTCTTTGACGATGACGGCCACATCTATGATATTGTGTCCGGGAATTTTCTGATCGTTGGTCTTGGCGAGGAAAATTTTACAGACCTTTCCCCGGATTTGATGGAGAAATATGGGGAGCAGTTCAAGTACCCTGAAAAATTTGCAAGGATTGCCGGCGAGATCATTGCAGTCAAGCAGCCTGCAACCAATGAACACCGGGAAAAACCGATGATGCACCATTCCGGCCCGGATTTGTAGAAAGAAAGGAGCCAATTATGTTAATGGCAGTAAATGAACCTTATGCCCTTATGGTGCAGCCGGACGATATTCTGATCTCTCCCCGTGAGGTAGATGAACATTTTGGGACGATGGTATGCTTTCATCCCCGCTATGCGCTGGGCGACCATCACAACTATATGGACAAAGACGACTTTCTGTGGGAAATGTATTTAGATACCGTAGGACATGATGAAGCCGGCATGAAACGCTATGAACGGATGGTAAACATTGTAAGCAGCCGTTTCCGGCATGGACCAAAGACAGAGGAACGGGCGATCGATGAAGCAATGCAGAAAGTAATTTCGGAAAAGTATCTGATGCTCCCCCTCTATCTCTACGACCACTCAGGTCTTGCCATGAGTACAGAAAGTTTCTCAGGCAGGGCTCCTCATGCAGAATGGGACAGCGGACAGGTCGGCTGGATCTATGTTTCCAAAGAATATGCCCTAAAGGAATTTGACGCTGACAAGATGACCGGTGCTATCCGTCAGAAAGCAGACGCACTGATGCGCAGCGAAGTCGCTGCTTACGATTCCTATCTGCGCGGCGAATGTTATGGGTTTGAGCTTTATAAAAACGGGGAGCTGTCGGATAGCTGCTGGGGCTTTATGGGTAACTTTTCCGATGTGTTGAAAGATATGGCTGAATACCTCCCGGATGAGTGCAAAGGGATGGTCGATCATCTGGAGGAACAGGAACGCCCGGCTACGATCATCAAGACGCTTTTGAAACACGCTAAAATTCAGGTCGATCAGGCAGCAAAAGCCTTTGAACACGCTTCCCGACAGCAGGTTCTTGGGGAAAGCCGGTAAAAAGTTATTTCCATATTATAAATACCGATTTTATCAGAAAGGAGGATGCTCTTGCAGGAAGATCTCGAACAACGAACGGTTTCTGTTTCTATACAGGCAGCAAAACTGTCAGGGCGGGTACTGCGTGCGGCTATTGCTGCGGTACTCCAAAAGATGGAACAGGAACGCACAATGCCAAAAGTCGGGCGCAACAGCATGAAGCGGCTGACTTATAAAGACCCCGGAGCCAATACCATTGAAGTTTCAGGGCGAATCCGCTCTTTTGAACGGTATGCCAGGAAACATCAGGTACGCTACCATATAGAAAAGGAACTTGGGACTGATCCCCCAAAATGGACGGTATATTTCAAGGCAAACCAGGCGGATGCACTGACGGCAGCTTTTAAGGAATATACGAAAAAAGACCTTACACGCAGCACCAGACCGTCGCTGCTTACACAGCTTCATAAGTTCAAAGAACTGGCGCAGTCGCTTGGCCGTGACCGTGTAAAGAACAAAGAACACGGAGGACCGGAACGATGAAGATCGATGCAGAAACATTGAAAAAACAGGTCATTCTCCATCTGCCTTATGTTCTGTTCCTTCTGGTATTTGCCAAGCTGGGCGAGGCGGTGCGTCTGGCTCCCGGAGCGGACGCTTCCCAAAAGCTGTTAGGACTGTCCGAAGGCTTTGCCCTTGCGTTTCAGAGTATGTGGCCGGGGGCGGCAATGGACTGGCTGATCGGTTTATGCGGTGCAGCCATTATGCGGCTGGCAGTCTATCTTAGAGGGAAAGACGCTAAGAAATACCGCAAAAATGTGGAATACGGTTCAGCCCGTTGGGGAAATAAAGCCGATATTGCCCCGTTTATGGACCCAAAGCCGGAAAACAATATCATTCTTACCCAAAGTGAAGGACTGATGTTAAACGGAAGGCCCAAAAATCCGGCCAATGCAAGAAATAAAAATGTACTGGTAGTCGGAGGATCAGGTTCGGGAAAAACGCGCTTTTTCATCAAGCCCAATCTGATGCAAATGCACAGTTCCTACGTCGTCACCGATCCGAAAGGTACAGTCCTTGTGGAATGCGGAAAGATGTTACAGCGAGGCACGCCAAAGCTGGACAAGGACGGAAAGCCTGTGCGTAATGAAAAAGGAAAGATCATCTATGAGCCCTATAAAATACGGGTATTCAATACGATCAATTTCCAGAAAAGTATGCACTTTAACCCCTTTGCCTACATCCACTCCGAGAAAGATATTTTGAAGATCGTCACAACTCTGATTGCCAATACCAAAGGCGAAGGAAAAGTCGGAGACGATTTCTGGGTCAAGGCAGAAACCCTGCTCTATACGGCACTGATCGGATATATCTATTATGAGGCTCCGGCAAACGAACAGAATTTTGCCACACTGGTAGAAATGCTGAACGCAATGGAAGTCCGTGAGGATGATGAGTCGTTCAAAAATGCCGTTGACCTTCTCTTTGACGCGCTGGAACAGAAAGACCCGGATCATTTTGCCCTGCGTCAATATAAGAAATATAAGCTCGCTGCCGGTGTTGTATGCTCTAAAAGACTTCTTAATCAAGCGGTTGGGAAGTCTCTTA
>ERZ857998.559-NODE-559-length-51259-cov-9.328490_pt1 | contig 51259 bp, 53 predicted proteins | sample MGYA00519954_ERZ857998 | MGnify/ENA primary metagenome ERZ857998 (study PRJEB31778, sample SAMEA3449424) | human gut metagenome | biome: human gut; feature: human-associated habitat; material: faeces | place: United Kingdom | collected 2010/2012 ...
TAGGGAGGATTAAATAAATGAACGAATATATAAATTTGACATTAGAAAACATTGACAGAATAAATATCATTAATTAATGGAGGCACTTATGGAATTAAAGAAAATGAATATAGAAGATTTTAAAAATCAGATGTATGATGAGTATACAAAATTATTTCCTGAAGATGAGCAAAGAGATTGGGAAGATATCGAGAAGTCATATTATGATGGTGTAGAAATTTTATATGGTATAATAGAAAATGAAAAAAATGTTGGTTTTATAATGTTGGAGAAATTAAATGAGGATTATCCATATTATATTGACTTTTTTGCTATATTTGAGAAATATCAAGGAAATAATTATGGAACAATGGCACTTGAATATTTAATTAAAAATATTATTAAAGATACGCCTTTATGTTTAGAAATAGAAAAAGAAACTGAAAAGGATATTAATACAATTAAACGTGCAAAATTTTACAGAAATCTAGGCTTTAAAAAAATTAATTCCGAATATTTGTTTTTTGGCGTAAGATATACACCTTATGTATATGATATGCAAAACAGACTTGAAAAGAGTAAGGTGGACACTATTATGTTGAATTATTATAAGAATAATTGCGGTTTTGAATCTATTATAAATAATTTTGAAATTATATATTAGTATATTTAATTTACAAAAAAATCAGAATTTGAACTGATTTTTTTATAAAATGAGGAGGTTAAATGAAAAATATTATATTATTGAAGATTAATAAAAAGTTATCTGATTCAGATAACTTTTTTGATGGGGAAATTAATGAAATATTGAATATAGTTGATGATGTATTAACTAAATGTAATATTGAAAATAATAATTTGAAGTTTATTGATAAAATAATAAGTTTTTATAATAACTGTATAAATTGTATAAAGGAATGGTGTAATGAATGCAAATTAAGAATAAAGAATTAGCGTTTCTTTCACTATGTGGTGATTGGGATTATAGAAAAAATGTGGATATGACAGAACCACATTTACAAGGAATAACAATTCGTGATAATAAGATTTTAATATCTTGTGAAAAATTTTCTGCCCCAGCTGACGATTATGTGTCATGTATTGCTACAGAAATAGAAGATGAAAATATGATTAATAAATTTAAAAAACTAAATTTAAAAAATAAAGGAGAAGTAATAGATTTTATTTCTAATATAGAAAAATTTGTTGACTGGAAAAAGATAAGTAAAATGTTAGAACAAGAAGAATTAAAATTGTGTGAAGAAGGATTAACCATAATAGAAAGTGAAAGTCTTGAAGGATGGCATTGGTATAAATATGATGATGGTTCCGGACATCTTGAATCTCCAGATAAAGAAGAATATATGAGCTATGATTTATCAACCAATGAATATAAAATTACAAAAGAATCAGATTGGGAATTATTCCCTTTATCATATTATTATGCTGATGGTGTAGAACCAGAAAAATTCGATCCGTTTAAATTTATGGAACAAGAAATGTTAGACTATAATTTACAAAAATCAAAAAATGAAGAGTTTGTTTTATAAAGGGGTGATAAAGATTGAGTATATTACAAGAATATGAAGAAATAAAAAAATATATAGGTGAAGAAAAGTGGGATAATATTGATAACTATATAAATGATATTCATTCAGAATTAAGGTTAGATCAAATAATTTACAGTTCTGAAAATTGGTTGAATTATGAAAAATGGTTTTATAAAAAAGTAAAAGAATATAGTGTTGATGTTCAAAGTGTATGGAAAACAGACTATGATGATTACAAATGTTTTGCTGTTATTGGAAATGGTTTAAAAACTATAGGAAGTATTATAGCAAGTTATGATGAAACTCAAATAAGAAATTTAACAGGAAATATTAAAAATCAATTAGGCGAAAAAGAACTTAAAAATGCTTTTGCAGTTTTAATTTTACTTGAATTATAATGATGAAAATTATTATAGTGATTTAACAAGATATTTAAACTCTAATTATGGTGATTATGATGTGTTACAAAAAAGATTTATCGCTAATTATATAAATGAAAAAAATATTATAGGTGAAAAAGCTAATTTAAAGATATATTATGCTTTATTTGATAGAGAATTAATTAAAGAATATAAAGATTTTACTGTTGTTGGAGTTTATTTTAGCAATGAAGGTTATGAATATAATTATTTTGCAAATTCTATATTAGAAAATTATGTTCAAATGCAATATGAAAGAAGTAGTGTCTTATATCCAATGACTTTAGAAGATGATTTTAAAGAAACATCATCAAGCTTCCCAGTTAATTCAAATCTTGCTATTAAGTCAACTTATAGTAATACTTTATATCAAGAAAAAGCAATTCTTGATGCCATGAAAACTTTAGCATTTTATGCAAGTATTGTTTTATTAGTTTTTACAGTATTTTTAATAGCTAACTTTATTTTCACAAGCATCAATTATCGTAAAAAAGAAATAGGAATGTTAACTACACCATTTATGGTAGGAATAAGACAATTTGTCTTTATATATTTAGTAGTTATTATAGTAACATTAATAGCAAGTATTTTACCAATTATTAAAATATCAAAGATGAAACCAATTGATGCTATTTTAAATAAATAGAATATATGGACATTTTGTGATAAATATGTTATAATTTATACATATAATATTAATGCCTTAAGGCAAATAAAAAAGCTAGTGATTCCCACTATGAGAGGAACTTAAAAAATAATTAGAGAGCACAACTCTAATTTTTATTTTGGTAAGATTAGACAATAATAATTGTAATTTTAAATTACTCGAAGAAAAATGTGATGAATATAATAATTGTACTTTAAAATAGATACAAGATATGATAAAATAAATATAGAAAGAAGGTATGTATATGAGTATGGATTATTATGAATCATTTTTTGAAGGATATGTTGCTACATTAGGTATGGGTTCTTACATCTTTAGTTTTGCAGTTTATGTTTTTGAAGTTATTTGTTTATGGAAAGTATTTGAAAAAGCTGGAAAACCAGGTTGGGCCTCTTTAATACCTGTTTATAACATGTGGATATTTTTTGAAATGGCAGGATTTTCTGGTGCGTTGTCATTATTAGTCCTTGTTCCAGTATTTGGTTGGATAGCCGTAGGAATTCTAATGATCGTATCAGACTTTAGAATAGCTAAATGTTTTGGTAAAGATTCAGGATTTGGTGTAGGACTTTGGTTACTTAATCCAATATTTATGGCGATTTTAGCATTTGATTCATCAACATACACTGACTATTAGTAATTTACTAATAGTTTTTTCTTTTAATTTTTTTAAATTAAATATATAATATAATTGGTGAAGCGTATGATAGATAATTATTATTTATATAAAAACATAAATGAATTAGATTTACATGGTTGTAATAGATATGAAGCAATATATAAAGTTGATAGTTTTATAAAAGACAATATTGTGTTAAAGAATCATTTAATAAAAATTATTCACGGTAAAGGAAATCATATTTTAAAAGAAGAAATACATAAATATTTAAAAAATAATAAAAAAGTTATTTCTTATAAATTAGATTTATTTAATGATGGCGTTACAATTGTAGAAATCTAGTTAATTATTATTGATTTTAATTAAAATTTAATATAAAATAGTATTGTATAGTAAAGAGGGTATGTATAATATGGAAAATAATGAAGATAAATTGATAGATGAACAAATAAATAAAATTATTAATGATGACAGTTCAAATAATGAAATTAATAATATTTCACATACAGATATTAATACCGTAAGTGATGATATTAATAATTCTAATGAAAACAGTACTTTTCATACGGATATTAATATGGTTAGTGATAATACTAATAATATTAATTCATCATTAACAAATGAAATTGAAAAAAATAAAATTAATACAATTAACAATAGTAATAAAAATGAAAATATAAAAGAGGCTTTACAAGGTGTAAAAAAAACTAGATTTAAATATCAAGTTATAAATTCTCAAGGTAAAAAAGTTAATGGTTATATTGATGCATATAATAAAGATGAAGTACAAGTTTATTTAAGTAATGAAGGTTACGAGGTATTTAAACTTGATGTATCAAAAGATATAGAACTTGGTGTTACGAGATTAAGTTATGGTGAATTATCTTTTACTTTAACACAATTATCAACTTATTTAAAAGCAGGTATATCTTTAATTGATTCAGTTAGAATTCTTGAAAGACAATCAGTTAAGGCAAATCAAAGAAGAATATTTTCTAATATTGGTTATGAACTTGTTAAGGGAGAAAGTTTTTCAAATGCTTTAGCTGCTCAAGGTAGTGTTTTTCCTAAACTATTTATCAATATGACTAAAACTGCTGAAATGACAGGAGATTTACCATCTGTTCTTGATGATATGGCAGAATATTATACAACTATAGATAAAACAAGAAAACAAACTGTTAGTGCAATGGCATATCCTACGATTATATTTGTCTTTTCAATTGCCGTTATTACATTTATTTTAACTTATGTTATTCCAACATTTACTCAAATGTTTAGTTCTAATAATGCAAAACTTCCTAATATTACATTAAAAGTAATAGAAATAAGTAATTTTTTAAGAACAAAAGGTCTTATTCTTATTGGAATAATTATAGGAATACTTGTTATTTATACATTAGCATTTAAATTTATAAAACCCTTTAGAAAAGCAATGCAATCATTTTATATGAGACTTCCTGTTGTTAAAAACTTAGTAATATATAAAGAAGTAGCGATGTTTACAAAAACATTTGCTTCACTTTTAAATCATGATGTATTTATAACTGATACAATGGAAATATTAAGTAATATTACAACAAATGAAGTATATAGTGATATTATTAAAGAGTCTTTAGATAATTTGGCAAAAGGAGCAAGAATTAGTGATGCATTTAAAGGAAAATGGGCTTTTCCAATTGTAGCATATGAAATGCTTGTTACTGGAGAAAATACTGGTAAACTTCCTACAATGATGAATCATGTTGCGGCATATTATGAAGATTTATATGCTAACTATGTTAAAAGATTAAATACCTTTATTGAACCAGTAATGATAATTCTTTTAGCAGCAATAGTAGGTACAGTAATCTTATCTGTAATAATTCCTATGTTATCATTTAATTCACAGGTATTATAATTATGAAAATATACTTTACAATTGTATTTTTTCTTCTGGGAACAATATTAGGGTCATTTTATAATGTTGTAGGATATAGATTATGTAAAAATGAATCTATAATTAAACCAGGAAGTCATTGCCCTAAATGTAATCATAAATTAAGTTTTTTAGAACTTATCCCAGTTTTATCTTATATTTTTCTAAAAGGCAGATGTAAGGCTTGTAAAGAAAAAATATCTTTATTTTATCCATTAATTGAACTATTTACAGGACTTCTTTTTGCAACATGTTTTTATTCTTTTGGCTTTAGTTATGATTTAATAATAGGTTTAGCGTTAGTTAGTTTACTTTCTATTGTTATAGTAAGTGATGTTAATTTTTATATAATTCCTGATGAAGTTACTATCTTTTTTGGAATATTAATAATTATTATAAATATTTTTAAATATGGTTTTATTCCTTCATTAACATATATTTTATATGGTGTTATTATGTTTTTATTCATGTATCTTATAATGATACTTGGAAAATTTATGTTCAAAGAAGAAGCTTTAGGGGGAGGGGATGTTAAACTTTTATTTGTTCTTGGTTTAACTCTTCCTATTATGTCATCATTCTTGAGTTTAATTTTAGCAACTTTAATTGCGTTTCCTATTTCTCTTTATTTACTTTTAAGTAAAAAAGATAAGATAATACCATTTGGACCATTTTTAGTTTTAGGAACATTAATTATCTTTTTGATGAAAATAGATATAAACACCGTGATTAATTATGTAAGTTTAATATATTAAGTAAAATAAGTATTTATTACTTATTTTTTCGTTGATTTATTTGGAAAAAAGAAGTATTATATAAATATAAAAAAGGAGTGATATTATGATTAGTAAACAAAAAGGAACTTATGATTTATACGATGAAGAAGCTAGAAAAGTTTTAGCACTTAGAAATATATTTGAAAACATTATGAATAATTTTAATTATTCTTTTATTAGAACTCCTGTTTTTGAAGCAACTGAATTATTTAAAAGAACTTCAGGTGAAACAAGTGATGTTGTAAGTAAAGAAATGTATGAATTTAAGGATAAAAAAGATAGAAGTTTAGCTTTAAGACCAGAAGGAACAGCAAGTGTAGCAAGATGTTTTATTGAAAATAAATTATACACAGATCTTCCAAGAAAGTTTTGGTATTTTGAACCTATGTATAGATATGATAGACCACAAAAAGGAAGATATAGAGAGCATTTCCAATTTGGTTGTGAAGCATATGGAAGTAATGATCCAAGTATTGATGCTGAAATTATAAGTATTCCATATCATTTATTTGAAACATTGGGCCTTGAGGGTGTAAAAGTTAGAATTAATACTCTTGGTGATAATGAATCAAGAGAAAATTATAAAAAAGCTTTAGTAGATTATTTAAAACCACATATAGATAGTTTATGTGAAGATTGTAAAGAAAGGTTTAATAAAAATCCTTTAAGAATACTTGATTGTAAAGTAGATAAAGATAATGAAATACTTAAAAATATTCCTAAAACTATAGATTATTTGAATGAAGAATCAAAAACTTTCTTTGATGAAGTGCTTAGTTATTTAGACTCTTTAGAAATATGTTATGAGGTTGATCCTAAAACAATAAGGGGACTTGATTATTATACACATACAGTATTTGAAATTGAAGCTAATATAAAAGATTTTGGAGCACAAAATGTATTATGTGCTGGTGGTAGATATAATAATTTAGTAGAAAATTTAGATGGCCCAGCAACTCCTGCGGTAGGTTTTGGTTTAGGTAGTGAAAGACTTCTTCTTGCTTTAGAACATGAAAACATTGATATTGCTTTAACAAAAAGTGTTGATGTTTATGTAATACCAATGACTTTAGATAAATCATTTAGTTTTAGTTTAGTTTATTTACTTAGAACATTAGGATTAAGTGTAGAAACTGATTATTTAAATAGAAAACTTGCTAATAATTTTAAATATGCGGAAAAGCTTAATGCAAAATATGCTGTTGTAATTGGTGAAGATGAAATAGAAAAAGAATATTTTACAGTTAAAAATATGAAAACAAGAGAAGAAGAAAAAGTTTCTAAAAATGAATTTTTAAAATACATTTTAGAACAATTGGAACAGGATGATTCTTCTTGTAGTTGTGATTGTGACTGTGAAGATGATTGTGACGGAGATTGTAACTGTCATGACTGTTCATGCTTTTAGGAGGATGTTATGAAAAAATATAATAATGCAGAATTTAATATAAATAATGTTGATTGTAATGTTACTTTATTTGGTTGGGTTTCAAAAAAAAGAAATCTTGGAGGACTTTTATTTATTGATTTAAGAGATAGAAGTGGAATAATTCAACTTGTTGTAAGACCAGATAATGATTTTTATAATATAGCTACTAATTTAAAAAATGAATCTGTTATTAAAGTTAGTGGTGTAATAAAAGAAAGAGAAAATAAAAATAAGAATATTCCAACTGGTGATGTTGAAGTTATTGTTTCAGACCTTACTTTATTAAGTGAAGCAAATGATTTACCATTTGAAATAACTGATGAAACTACTGCTTTAGAAGATACAAGATTAAAATACCGTTACCTTGATTTAAGAAGAAATTATTTAAAAGAAAAACTTATTACAAGAAGTAATATTACACTTGCTATAAGAAATTTCTTATCAAATGAAGGATTTATTGAAGTTGAAACACCAATTCTTTGTAAATCTACTCCTGAAGGAGCAAGAGACTATTTAGTGCCTTCAAGAGTTAATAAAGGAAAATTTTATGCTCTTCCTCAGTCACCACAAATATTTAAACAACTTTTAATGGTGGGAGGAGTTGAAAAATATTTTCAAATAGCAAAATGTTTTAGAGATGAAGATTTAAGAGCAGATCGTCAACCAGAATTTACTCAAGTTGATATTGAAATGAGTTTTGTAGAACAAGAAGATGTTATGGATTTAACAGAAAACTTGGTAGCTTATGTGTTTAAAAAAATAAAAAACATCGATATTTCTTTACCACTTATGCGTATGAAATATGATGATGCGATTAACTTTTATGGAAGTGATAAACCAGATTTACGTTTTGATATGAAAATAAATGATATAACAAGTATCTTTGTAAATACTAATTTTTCTATTTTTCAAAATGTTTTAAAAGATAATGGAATAATTAACTGTTTGGTAGTAAAAAATAAAGCAGATTCTACTTCTAGAAAAGATATAGATAAACTTAGTGATTTCGTAAAAACGTATAAAGTAAATGGATTATCTTGGTTAAAATATAATAATAATGAATTTACTGGTAGTGTTGTTAAGGTATTAAGTGAAGAAGAATTAAATAATCTAAAACAAAGTTTATCTTTAGAAGAAAATGATTTAGTTTTAATCGTAGCAGATAAAAAAGATAAAACGAAACAAGCACTTGGAGCTCTTAGAATAAAGCTAGCTAATGATTTAGATTTAATTGATAAAAAAAGTTATAAAATGTTATGGGTTACAGATTTTCCTTCATTTGAGTATAGTGAATTAGAAAACAGATATGTTGCATGTCATCATCCATTTACTGCTCCAAATGATAGTGATATAGATAAACTTTTAACAGATAAAGGAAATTGTTATTCTAAAGCTTATGATATTGTTATAAATGGCTATGAAGCAGGTGGTGGAAGTATCCGTATTCATAATCGTGAAGTTCAAGCTAAAATGTTTGAAGCTTTAGGATTAACAGAAGAAGAAGCAAAAGAAAAATTTGGCTTTTTCCTTGAAGCATTTAATTATGGTACGCCTCCACATGGTGGTTTAGCTCTTGGATTAGATAGACTTACAATGCTTCTTACAGATACAACAAATATAAGAGATGTAATCGCATTTCCAAAAACTGCTAGTGCATCATGTTTAATGAGTGATTGTCCTAATGATGTTAATGAAAAACAATTAGAAGAATTACATATAAAGATAGATTAAAGCAAATTAAGTTTTGCTTTTTTCTTGAATAAAATTATAAAAAATGGTATCATATACTACGGAAATTTATGGAGGAATACTATGAATGATGTTAAAGAAATAGAAAAAAGTATAATAAAGAAATTTAGAAGTAAAATATATAAAAAATTCGTACATGCAGTTAAAGATTTTGAACTTATAAAAGAAAATGATAAGATTTGTTGTTGTATAAGTGGTGGTAAAGATTCGTTTTTACTTGCTAAATGTATGCAAGAGTTACAAATTCATTCTAAATATCATTTTGAACTTAAATATATTGTTATGGATCCTGGTTATAAAAAAGAAAATTTAGATAAAATAAAAACTAATTTAAAACTACTTGGAATTGATGCGGTTATCTATAAAAGTGATATATTTAAAGAAATAGAATCTACTTCATCACCATGTTATTTATGTGCTAGAAAAAGAAGAGGAAGTTTGTATGCTAAAGCAGAAGAACTTGGATGTAATAAAATTGCTCTTGGACATCATTTTGATGATGCAATTGAAACAATTATGTTAAATATTTTGTATGCTGGTGAGTATAAAGCAATGATGCCTAAATTAAAAAGTAAGAACTTTAAAAACATGGAACTTATAAGACCTCTTTATTATATTAAAGAAGAAGATATAATTTCCTGGGCAAGATATAATAATTTAAACTTTTTAGATTGTGCTTGTAATGTTACAAAAAAATCTTTAGGGAAAAGACTTGAAATGAAAAATCTTATTAAAAATTTAAGAAAAATAAATAAAAATGTTGATATTAATATTTTAAATAGTAGTAAAAATATTAATATTGATGCTGTTTTAGGTTATAAAAGTAAAAATTTAAAATATAATTTTCTTGATGATTATGAAGAAAGGAACATTTTTGATGAATAAATTATATGATGAAAATTTATATTTTTTATCTTTAATAACGTGGTGTTTAAATCCACTTGATTTTAATTATACAAAAGAGGGAATAGAAATTAATTATGATGATTATAAAATAGTAATAAATGGTAAAATTGATTCTTCTTCAAACTTTACATATGTATTGCCAAAGAAAAAACAAGACTTTATTAAAAATAATTTTAATAATAAACTTGTCGTAGTTACTACCGTTTATGATAAGTATGGTTATAGTGGTAGAACTTATTATGATAAGTATATTCCTATTGATAAGACTAATTTATTTGAAGATAATGATAACTTAAAAATACTTAATTTTATTTTAGATAGTAAAAATAAAATTAAAAATTTTACTAATTATAATATTCAATATGAAAGTTCACAATTAAGATGTACTGAAAAATTAGATACAATTATTAGTGAATTACTTTGTGAAAGTTTAAAAAAGTTAAAAATTGAAAATAAAAAATATTGTAAAATAAATGTAAAATAATTTTAATTCTATTGCTTATATTTTTATTTATGATAAACTTAAATTAACTAGAAGATATATATTTTGTATAAACCCTACAAACATCGATAAGGGAATCAGAGTATAGTTATTGGTGTTGAATGCTTAAATAATTTTAAGAATCCTAAAAATAACTAAGAGATGCCCACCTGATTATTTCAGGTTTATCGTATTTATACTTCTAGTTTTTGTTTACAAAAATGTTTTTTTTATATATAATTTATTTGGAGGTACTTATTTATGAAAAGTCGTAGTGAATTAAGAGATGTTATTGTTACAGTTACTTATCAATCTTATATAATGGAAGTTGCTAATTTAAAATTTAGTATTGATAAATTAATTGAAGAACAACCAGATATTTATAAGAATGAAGAATTTGTAATAGAAACATGTAAAGGAATTTATAAAAATCAAAAAAAGATAAGTGAAATGGCTAATAAATATTTAAATAACTGGACGATAGATAGATTAAGTAAGGTAGATAAAGCTATACTTTCGCTTGGAATTTACGAACTTTTATATACAAAAACGCCAAGTATCGTAGCTATTAATGAAGCAATTGAATTATCTAAAAAATATAGTGATGAAGATGTTACTAAGATGATTAATGCTTGTTTAGATAAAATTTATCATGAGGAATTAAAAGAAGAAAAGTAGTTTTTCTTCTTTATGGTATTTATATGAAAAAAAGAATTGTTTATTTTGATGTTTTAAAAGTAATTACTTGTTTTATGGTAATTATGATTCATGTTATTAGTAGAAATTGGTATGTTTTAGATTTAAAAAGCAATGAATTTACTTTTCTTACTATTTTAGATTCTTTTTGTAGATGTGCTGTTCCAATTTATCTTATGATAAGTGGTGCGATATTTTTAAATGAAGATAAAAATATAAAGATAAAAGATATGTTTAGAAAATATATCCTTAATATATTTTTAATATATTTATTTTGGAATATGACTTATTCTATATTAAATATTATTGTATATGGTAATAAGATAATAAATGTTAAAGTTTTAAAAGATATTTTTATATCAACAATCTTAGGAAATGGAATTTTTCATTTAAAATTTTTAGTGACGATAATAGGGTTTTATTTATGCGTTCCTTTTGTTAGATGTATTACTAAAAAAGAAAATAAAAATTTATTACAATATTTAATTATATTATTATTTATATTTACTTGTACTCCAAGTATATTAACTGTGTTTAATATTAATTTAAAATATCCTACTTTATTTACTGGTTTTACTTTATATTTTATTTTAGGTTATTATTTAAATACTTTTGAAATAAATAAAAAGTATAGATATGTTGTTTATATTTTAGGGCTAATTAGTCTTATTATTACACCTATACTTACGATAAATTATTCTATTTTAAATAATATTCATTCGCAAAGATTTTTTGAATACGGTTCTTTTAATATTTATCTTTATAGTGCTTCACTTTTTTTACTATTTAAAAATATATTTAATAAAAAAGAAGAAACAAAATTATTAAATAGTTTATCTAAATTATATTTTGGTATATATTTGATTCATGGTTTAGTTTTAGGATTATTAATGAAATATAATATATTTAATTTAAATATGAATTTAACTATAAATGTTTTCTTTATTTCCCTTATAGTATTTATAATAAGTTTAATAACTAGTTTTATATTAAGTAAAATACCATTTATTAAAAGATTAATATATGTTAAGTAAGAAAGAAATAACTTTCTTTTTTATTTTGTGTAAAATTAGTGAAAATACTAGGCATTACTAAAGAAAATATGGTAAAATAATTAATGAGGTATGTTTATGAATAATGAATATTTAACAGTTACACAAATAAATAAATATATTAAATATAAATTTGAAAATGATAGTAATTTAAATTTAGTTTATTTAAAGGGAGAAATATCTAATTTTAAAAATCATTCTTCAGGACATTTATATTTTACTTTGAAAGATGAAAACTCTAGGATTATGGCTGTTATGTTTAGAAATAATGCGATGAAAATAAAGTTTAATCCAACAGATGGGACAAAGGTTCTTGTTATTGGTAGAATTAATGTATATGAAGCTAATGGTAATTATCAAATATATGTTGAAGAAATGATGGAAGATGGAATTGGCAATTTAGCACTTGAGTTTGAAAAATTAAAGAAAAAATTAAGTGAAAAGGGTTATTTTGATGAAAAGTTTAAAAAACCTATTCCTAAATTTCCAAAAAAAATTGGTATAATAACAGCAACAACAGGTGCTGCGATTAGAGATATTATTACTACGATTAATCGAAGATATAGAAATGTTGAACTTGATATATTTCCTTGTTTAGTTCAAGGAGTAGGGGCTAAAGAAGATATTGTAAGAAATTTAAATCTAGCTAATAACTTTGATTTAGATGTTATTATCTTAGGTCGTGGTGGTGGTTCTATTGAGGATTTATGGGCTTTTAATGAAGAAATAGTGGCAGAAGCGATATTTAATTCTAAAATACCTATTATTAGTGCAGTAGGCCATGAAATAGATTTTACAATTAGTGATTTTGTAGCAGATTTAAGAGCACCAACGCCAACTGCTGCAGCAGAACTAGCAGTACCTTCAACAATTGAACTTATTTCATATATTAATCAACTTAATATAAGAAGAAATAAAGGTATTGTTAATATAATTAATAAAAATAAAGAAAAATTACTTAGTTTAACATCATCTTATATCCTTAAAAATCCTGAGAGTATATATGAAGTTAAGGCACAGAAAATAGATAATTTGGTAGAAAAGTTATTATTTATAATAAAAAGTAAATTAGACAATAATTATAATAATTTAAAACATATTGAAGTTAGATTTAATAATAATATAAAAAATACTTTAAATAATAAGACTAATAGATATATAAATATATTAAATAAACTTGAAGCATTAAATCCAATTTTAACAATTAAAAGAGGATATACAATCACTAGTATTAATGATAAATCATTTAACAGTATTAATTATGTTAAAAAAGATGATATAATAAAAACAAAAGTTATGGATGGATATATAAAATCAAAAGTAATAGAAATAGGAGAAGAATAATATGGAAAAAGAATTAAGCTTTGAAGAAAAAATAAATAATCTAGAAAAAATAGTAAAAGAATTAGAAAATGGGGATGTAGCTTTAGATGATGCGATTAATAAATTCAATGAAGCAATAAAACTTGCTAATAGTTGTAATAAAACACTTGAAGAAGCTACTAAAACAGTAAATAAAGTATTAAATAAAGAAGGAAATTTAGAAGATTTTGAGAAAGTAGAGGAGTAGGATGTGATCTTATGAAAAAAATAGCAGTTATATTTGCAGGTGGTGTAGGAAGCAGAATGGGGGCTTCTATACCTAAACAATTTTTGAATGTATATGGTAAACCAATTTTAATTCATACAATTGAGAAGTTTCAATATAACGAAAATATTGATGCAATATATGTAGGATGTAAAAAAGAATATATTCCTTTGCTGGAAGTATTGATAGAAAAATATAATTTAACAAAAATACCAACATATGGCGTTATCCCAGGAGGAACGACTGGACAAGATACAATATATCTATTACTTAAACAAGTTGAAAAATACGAACCAAGTGATTCGATTGTATTAATTCATGATGGTGTTAGACCATTAATTAATGATCAACTTATAAATGATAATATTGAATGTGTTATAAAAAATGGAACATCAATAACTTGTGCTAATTGTATTGAAACACCAGTAATAAGTGAAGACGGAAATGAAATAGATACTGTTTTAAAAAGAAATTCTGTTCTTATTGCTAAGGCACCTCAGTGTTTTATTTTAAAAAACATATTAGAAGCACATGAAATAATAAGAAAAAAATATCCAAATTACAATAATGAAAGAATTGTAGATTCTTGTTCTTTATATATGGAAACTGGAAATAAAGTAGCAATAACAAAAGGATCTAATGAAAATATTAAAGTAACAACAAGAGATGATTATATAAAGTTATTATCTAATTTAACAATTGAAGATCAAGAGCAAATATTTATGCTTGATAAAAAGCTTAGGAGATGAGATATATGAATAAAATAATTGAAGAAGACACTATCCAAATAATTAAAAATAATGATATGGAAAAATTAAGAAATTCTAGTTTTTTAATAACTGGAGCAAGTGGAATGGTTGGCTCTTATTTTGTAAATACATTAATTAGTTTGAATAAGTATTTGAATATGAATATAAAAGTAATATGTTTAGTAAGAAATCCACAAAAACTTGATGAAGAAATAAGAAATAATCCTTTTGTGAAAGTAATTGTTCAAGATGTTGTAAATCCAATAGAACTTGATGATGATGTTGATTATATTGTTCATGCAGCATCTCCTGCAAGTCCATTAATTATGAAAGATAAACCATTTGAAACAAATATTGCTAACACAATTGGAACATACAATACCTTAAATTTGGCTCTTAAAAAAAAGACTAAAGGATATTTATTTGTTTCATCTCGTGAAATATATGGTGAACCTGATGAAAATCAAAAATATTTTACAGAAGAAGGGCCACTTGGTCAAGTAAACCCTCTTGTTCCAAGAAACGGTTATGCTGAAGGCAAAAAAGCTGCTGAAAATATGTGTATTGGTGCAAAAGAAGAATATGGACTAAATACTAAAATAGTTAGACTCGCTCATACATATGGGCCTGGGATGTCTATATATGATGGAAGAGTTCAAGCAGATTTTTTAAAAAATATCATAAGTGAAGAAGATATTATTATGAAAAGCACAGGAGAATCTGTTAGAACATATACATACATAGCAGATGCAATTAATGCAATGTTTAAAATTCTTATTGAATCTCCATCATGTGTATATAATGTATCAAGTGAAAATTGCGAAGTAAGCATAAGAAATTTGGCAATTCTTTTATCAAAATTGTCAAATGGTACATCACAAGTAATTATGAAAATAGATGATACTAATGAAAAAGGTAATGCATCGTTTAAAAATGGTATATTGTCATCACAAAAAATAAAACTAGAATTGGGATGGAAACCAATATATTCGTTAGAAGAAGGATTTAAAAGAACTATCAATTATTTGAAAGAAACAACGCCTAATGTAAGAAGGAGATAATTATGGGATATAAATCATATGATAATGATACCTTAAAAAAATTAAGAAAAGTTGAAATGGAAATACTAGATGAAATAGTCCGTATTTGTAAGGAAAATGATATTGAATATTTTTTAACTGGTGGCACCCTTCTTGGAGCTGTTAGGCATAAAGGATACATTCCTTGGGATGATGATATAGATATTGGTATGTTAAGAAAAGATTATGATAAGTTTATAAATGTCTGTAAAACTGCCCTTGATAAGAAGTATTTCTTAGATTGCTTTGAAACAAACAAAGAATATTATTTACCATTTGCTAAAATAAAAAAAAATAATACACTATTTGATGAAGAACTTACGCATCATTTAAGTAATCATAAAGGAATTTATGTTGATATTATACCATTTGAAAATGAAAGAAAAAGTGAAAGCATTACGCAAGATATTCAGGCTGTATTAGTTAAAAATATAATTGAAACTATGTTTGTTAAAAAAAAGATAAAAACAATAAAACAAATAAGACATCCTTTTATTGTAAGGTGTTTAAAAATATTTAGTTGCAAATTTCTAATGGGCTTTCAAAAAAAAATAATGACTATGTGTAAAAATAATAATACCTTATATGTATGCCCTGTATGTGGTTCTTATTCACATAAAAAAGAAACTATGAAAAGAAATGTTTTTGTTCCTACTAAAGAAATTAAATTTGAAAATAAAGTATATTCTGGAATGAGTGATCCGGCTACTTATTTATCAAGAGTATTTGGGAATTATATGGAATTGCCACCATTAGAAAAAAGAGTTAATCATACTCCTTTATCTATTTCGTTTGATATAAGTAAAGGAAGTGATTAAATTGAATGAAAAATTAAAAAAAGTATTATTAAATTTTAGTACTGATGTCATTCCCCTTGTTATTGTTTCAATTTTAGGCATTTTTAAATTAAAGTTATTTGTTGATATATTGGGCAATGAAACACTTGGATTATATCAACTTTTTTCCCAAATTATGGTGTATGTTGCTTTAGTGGACGGTGGGCTTTCAAGTGCTGTTTTATATTCACTTTATAAACCCAATGCTACTAAAGATAATCAAAAACTAAATGAATTATTAGCTGGAGCTTTAAAGATTTTCTCCTTAATTGGACTATTAGTTTTTACTATAGCAGCGGCAATATCGTTTGTTGTACCATTTTTAATTAAAGATGCATCTTTTCCTTATTTATATATTACATTTACTTTTGTATTGTTTTCATTAAGTAATGTTATTGGTTATTTTTTTGTTCCTTATCAAGCATTACTTGAAGTAAAAGAAAGAAAATATATAAGTAATTTGTCACTACAAATTGGGCAAATATTACTGAATATTTTAGAAATAGTAATGTTAGTAAGTGGATGTAGTTTTATTCTAATTTTATTCATGCATAGTGTTGTTAAGCTTATTGCAAATGTTGTTATTTGTTTATTTGCTAAAAAAATATTTCCTGAAATTGATTTTAAGCATAAACCAGTAGATATTAGCTTTACAAAACAGGTAAAACATTTGGTTTTTCATAAGATAAGTGGTTTAGTCAGTTCAAATATTGATGTATTAATTATATCTAAAATACTAGGTTTATCATATGTTGCTATTTATTCTTCGTATAATTATATAGTAAACATGTTAAAAACAATATTTGGAAAGATAAGTTCATCAATACTTGCTATTATAGGAAATGCAATGGTAAAATCAAAGGAAAAAATATATGATTTGTTTTTAAATTTCAATTCGTTTATGTTTTTCTTAGCCACTATAATATGCGTTCCACTTACATATGCTTTAAATAGTTTTATTGCAATTTGGTATGAAGGTAAAATAGACACAAGTATATATATATCAATTGCCTTTACATTATATTTCTTTGTATTCTTAATAAAACAACCTATAGCAACTTTTGTAACAGCAGATGGTCTATTCAAAGAAACAAAAATATGTGCAATTGTTGATGCATCAGTAAATTTTATACTTTCTATTGTCTTGGTTTATTTTATTGGAATTCCTGGAGTACTTTTTGCAACAGCATTTTCTTCTCTTATAGCAGAGTATATTATGAAGAATGTTGTTTTACATAAGAAATTATTTGATAAAAAAATGACAAAATTTGGCTTACAAAATTTAAAATATTTTTTAATCACAATTGCAGACTTTATCTTATTCTATATAATAATAAATAAGTTTACTATAGCATCAATTGGCATTTGGTTTTTATTTTATATAGTTTATTTTGTTATTAATACTTCCTTTATTTATATTATTTATTATTTAATGGGAGATTTAGATTTTATTAAATATTTGAAAGGAAAAACAAGTAATGAAAAAAATAATGATATTACAAATAAAGAGTAATAGTTGTGGGGGAATATGGTTTGTAAACGAAACTCTTTCAAATGAGTTTAAAAAAAACAATTATGAAGTCTTTGTTTTGTCAATAAGGAAAAACCCTGGACCAATTGTTATTAATGAAAATCAATCATTTAAAATGTACACAATTAATGAAAAGGACTTATGGGAAATAACAAGACTATCTTCAATAAAAAAAGAACTTAAAACTTTTAAATTTTTAAAAGCTTTTAAAGAAATATTTAAAAAAATAAATGATGAAATAAAGTTAAAAAAAGATTATCAAAAGGCTAAAAAAATAATAAGGAATTATAATCCCAATTATATTATTTCATCACATTATCAATTATTTGAAGCAATTCCAAAAGAGTATTTATCAAAAGTTATAATGCATCAGCACACATCATTTGATGCTACATTAAAAGAACAACCAAAAGCAATAAAAACATTTAATAAATATAAAGATAAGATAGCTAAATTTGTCTGGCTCACAAAAGCAACATGTAATGACGCAATAAAATTTGGTTATAAAAATAGTATTTGTATTTATAATCCTACTAAGTTTACATCTACTAAAATAGCTGATGTAATTAATAATAAAAAATTAATAACTATGTCAAGGCTTAATTCATATGAAAAAAGAATAGACTTAATGCTTGAAATAGCCAATGACGTTTTAAAAAAACATAAAGATTGGACTTTAGAATTATATGGTGCTGATAAATTAAATGATGATTGCATGAGAATAGTTAATTCTAACAAGCAAATAAAGTTAATGGGAAATAGTTTAAATGTTAAAAAAGATTTGTTATCTTCTTCTATATATCTTTCTACTTCTTCTTACGAAGGATTTTCCTTATCTATAGGTGAAGCTTATGAATGTGGAGTTCCATGTGTTTGTTACTATTTTGGGGAACCAACTACAGAAAGAATTATAGATGGTAAAACAGGATTTATAATACCATTTAATAATAAGAGCTTATATGAAGAAAAACTGTTATATTTAATGGAAAAGGAGAAAACATTATTAAATATGTCTAAAGAAGCTAAAAAAATGGCAAAAAATTTTTATCCTGATATTATAATAAAAGAATGGGTAGAATTATTTAATTCTATAAAAGGTTAATTAATATATGAAAAAAATAAGTGTAATTGTACCAGTTTACAATGTTGAAAAGTATTTAGATAAATGTTTAACTAGTTTAATAAAGCAAACTTATAAAAATTTTGAAATAATTGTTATAAACGATGGCTCAATTGATAATAGTTTAGCAATATGTAATAAATATGCAAATAAATATGATAATGTTAAAGTTTATGACTATAAAAATGCCGGAGTGGCTCATGCAAGAAATGTAGGAATTAAAAAAGCAACAGGAGATTATCTTCTTTTTGTTGATAGTGATGATTATATAGATGAAAAATTATTAGAAAATCTTAATGAATTTTTGAAAAAGAATGATTGCGATATTGTATGTTTTGATATGTATAAAGTAGTAAATAATGTTAATACATATTATCATACATCTAATTCTTTAGTAAAAGATAATATTAAAAGATATATAATTGGAGATTCTGGTCCTTGTAATAAATTAATAAAAAAGAAATTGTTTAATAATCTTAAATTTATGGAAAAAATATATTATGAAGATTTAGCAACTATGCCAATTTTAGCTCTTTATACAAATAAAATAGAGTTTTTAGAAGAACCATTATATTATTATGTTCAAAGAGATAACTCAATAATGCATCAAAAAAAATTTAGTGAAAAGTTACTTGATATTTTTACATCTTTAGATAATGTTTATGAGGTCTATGATGGAAATTATAAAGATGAAATTGAATATTTATACATTACTCATTTACTTAGATCAGCTAGTATGAGATTTCTTGAATATGATGATACAAAAGAATATTTAAAGGAAATTAATGATATTATAAGAACAAGATTTCCAAATTGGAAAAAAAACAAATATTTAAAATTATCATCATTTAAATTAAAAATTATATGTTATTTAGCTTATAATAAAAAGTATAGACTGTTGAAAATTCTTATGAAGATAAAAAAATAATTTGGAGGTAATTTATGAAGAAAGTAAGTGTAATTGTACCAGTTTACAATGTTGAAAAGTATTTAGATAAATGTTTAACTAGTTTAGTTAATCAAACATTAAAAGATATTGAAATAATTGTTGTAAATGATGGCACTAAAGATAATAGTCAAGATATAATTGATAGATATGCGAAAAAGTACAAAAATATAATAGTCATAAAAAAAGAGAATGGTGGGCTTTCATCTGCTAGAAACGATGGAATTGAAAAAGCAACGGGAGAATACATTGGTTTTGTTGATAGTGATGATTATATTGAATATGATATGTATGAAAAAATGTATCAAAAAGCTAAAACTAATGATTATGATGTTGTTGTATGTGATTTAAAATATATTTACGATGATAGAGAAGTTGATGCTTTTTCTAATATAAATAATGATCTTTTAACAAAGGAAGAAGTAAAAACATGTTTTTTAAATATCTATCCATCAGTTTGGAATAAAATATATAAAAAAGAACTTATAAAGGATAATAATATATTGTTTAAAAAGGGTGTTTGGTTTGAAGATGTGGAATTTACTTACAGATTATTGCCATATATCAATTCAATTGGAGTAGTAAAAGAAAAATTTTATAATTACGTTCAAAGAGATGGTGCGATAACAAGAACTTTTGATGAAAGAATGTATCATTATATTGATAATTTAAATGGGGTAGTTGAATTTTATAAGAATAATAATTTTTATAATGAATATGAAAAAGAATTAGAATATATTTATGTAAGATATTTGTATGCTACATTCATAAAGGGAGTTTCAAAATATAAAGATGATGAAAAATTTGAAAAAGCAGTTAAAGAAGCTATAAAAAACGTTAATCTTTATTTTCCAAAATATAGAAAAAATAAATATTTTTATAAATCAATTAAAGGATTATATTTGGTTTTATTTAATTATAAACTTGCCAAAATAGTAAGAAAGAAGGTTAATAAAAATGAAAAAGAATGTTGACTATTTAAAAAAATATAGTATGTCTTTTTGGTATTTAAATTTATTAATTCTTCTTCTCTTATGCTTGCCTAAAGTTAATTTTATAATGGAAAATTTACCAATTAGAGTAGGATTATTATTTTTATTCATTGTTTTTGTATTGATAGATTATAAAAGCAAAAAAATCTCATTTAATAACAATAAAAATATATTATTATCTATTGTTTATATATTATTTTTATTATGTACTATTCCATCCTTATTTGTAACAAAATCTTTTATTACAAGTTTATATACAATGGTTAAGTTCATACTATTTTATTCTACTTTTTATCTATGTATGAGAATTAATTACTCAAAAGAAGAAAAAAATATTTTGTATAAAACATTTATTTTTGGAGTTTTAATTGTTTGTTTAATAGGATTAATATCTTATACATTTGGTTTAAATTTATTTACTTTAAGTAATGACTTTTATCCAGGAATAAAGGGAAGAATAAGATCTACATTCTTTAATCCATGTTATTTCGCAGCATTTCTTGTAATGATTTTTCCAATATCTCTTTATAAACTATCTGTATCGAAAGAAACAAAATACAATATTTTTTATATTATTTTTTCAGTAATAATATATATATGTCTATTATTTACATTTACAAGAAGTGCTATGCTTATGTTTATTGTAATTGTTTTAATATCATTTTATTTGTTTAGAAAAGTTATTTTTAATAAAAAAGTTTTAATTTTATTTCTAATTATAATAACATTAACTCCAATTATACCAGGAAGTATTTCTTTTTATAAAAAGACACTTGATGATGGAAAGCTTTATATTCAAAATATTGCTAGTTTTATTCCTGGAGTAGGTAATAGTTCTTCAGAAAATGGAAGCAGTTTTAATGATTCTTCTTTAGAAGATAGACAGTCATATTCATTATGGGCTAAAAGATTTGGAAATGATCATAAACTAACAGGAATAGGGTTTGGAGGATATTTAAAATATTTAGAAAGTGATGATTTATATATTGATTATCCTGATTATAATACTAATAAAGTTCCACCTCATTCCTCACTTAATTTGCTTTATGCAGAAACAGGCGTTATTTCTCTAATTATGTTTATATTGTTTATAATTATTTGCTGTTTTAAAGTGTTAAATTGCTATATTTATTCTAGAAATAATGATAGAAAATTATATTATGTAAGTTCAATTGGCTTATTAATAGGTTTTTCTTTTTTACCAATTGCCTTAATGTCTGAAAACCTTATGTATGATACACAAATATTTCCATTATTTTTAATTATGGTTGCATTTGTTTACAATACAATTATGGAAGGTATAAGTAAAAATAATAAGGTTTTATTTATCTCATCAACTGGGGGACATTTAAATGAATTAATGCAATTAAATTCTTTATTTGATAAATATAATTCATATTTAATAACTGAGAAGACCGATAGTACTATTTCTCTTAAAAATAAATATAAAAATGTAAGTTATTTAGTTTTTGGAACTAAAGATCATTTGTTTAGTTATATTTTTAAATTTTCATTTAATGTAATAAAATCATTTTGTTTATATTTAAAAATAAGACCTAAAGTTATAATAACAACAGGAACACATACAGCAGTTCCAATGTGTTATATTGGAAAAATTTTTGGAAGTAAAATTATTTTTATTGAAACTTTTGCTAATTCAAAAACAAAAACTTTATCAGGAAAAATTGTATATAAAATAGCAGATACATTTATAGTTCAATGGGAAGATATGAAAAAGTTATACCCTAAGGCAATTTATGCCGGATGGATTTATTAAGGAGGAAATAGTTTTATGATTTTAGTCACTCTAGGAACCCAAGATAAAAGTTTTAAAAGACTTTTAGAAAAACTTGAAGAAGAACTTGAAAAAGGAAAAATAAAAGATGAAATTATAGTTCAAGCTGGTTATACTGAATTTGCTTCTAATAAAATGACTATTAAGAAACTGATTCCAATGGATGAATTTGATGATTTAATTGAAAAATGTGATATTTTAATTACACATGGTGGCGTTGGTTCAATTATAACAGGATTAAGAAAAAATAAAAAAGTAATCGCAGTAGCAAGACTAAAAAAATATAAGGAACATACAAATGATCATCAATTACAAATAATAGATAATTTTACTAAAGCTGGTTATATCTTAAACTTAGATGATTTTGATAGTATTAGTGATGCGATAAATGAAGCAAAGAAATTTATTCCTAATAAATATGTTTCAAATAAAGATAATTTTGTTAAAACTGTAGAAGGGATTATTGATGATTATTTAAAATTACCATAATTTGGTAATTTTTATTTTACCAAATTTTAAGCATTATATATTTTATGATTTAGTAGATAATAATAATGTAGTTTGAAAGGAATGATTATTATGAATTTAAAAAAATTTTTAAACAAACTACTAATTTTCATATTTCTTATATCTATTATTAGTGTACCAAATATAGTTTTTGCTTATACAAAAAAAGTTGTACTTGGTGGAGAAAATATAGGAATAAAAGTTAATTCAAATGGAGTGTTAGTCGTAGGTTTTTACCAAATTGATGGAAAAAATCCTGCAAAAGATGCTGGACTTAGAATCGGTGATAGAATAATTAAGATAAATGATACTGATATTAATATAATATCTGATTTAACTTCTTCTATCAAAGATAATACGGAAGTATTAGAAGTTACATATGAAAGAAATAACAAAACATATAATACAAAAATAAATTTATATAAAGACTCTAATAATGTGTATAAAACAGGTCTATATGTTAAAGATAAAATAATAGGAATAGGAACACTTACTTTTATTGATCCAAATACTAAAATGTATGGTGCACTTGGACATGAAATAATGGAAAAAACAACAGGAACAAAATTTGAGATTAAAGATGGAACAATTTTTAAATCAAATGTTACAGGTATAGATAAAGGAACAAGAAATTCTCCAGGTGGTAAAAGGGCAAGTTACATGCTTGATGATACTTATGGGACAATTACAAAAAATGAAATAAACGGAATATATGGCGTATACAATAAAAATATAGATACTGCTAATTTAATTGAAGTAGCAGATAGTTCTAGTATAAAGCTTGGTAAAGCTTATTTTACAACAGTTATAAAAGATGATACTAAAGAAACTTTCGAAATAAATATTTTAAAAATTAATAAAAATGATGCAACAAAAAATATATTCTTTGAAATAACAGATGAAAAACTTCTTAAAAGAACAAATGGAGTTGTCCAAGGAATGAGTGGTTCTCCAATTATTCAAGATGGTAAATTAATCGGTGCTGTAACACATGTTGTTGTAGATGATTCTAGTAAAGGTTATGGTATATTTATTACATCAATGTTAAAAGAAATTGAAAATTAAAAAGGATAACTTTTGTTATCCTTTTATTCTACTGTAACAGATTTTGCTAAGTTTTTAGGTTTATCAATGTCACAACCGCGTAATTTAGCTATTTCATAAGATAATACTTGAAGTGGTACAATAGTAAGCATATTTTGGATTAAATCATTTGTTTTTGGAATTTCAATTAATATATCGTAAATTTCTTTATCAATATTAGTATCATTTGTAACAAGAATTACTTTAGCACCACGAGCTTTTACTTCTTTAATGTTACTTATTGTTTTTTCTTTAATACTATCTTTTGTTACTACTGCAAATACAGGTGTATTATTATCAATTAATGAAATAGTACCATGTTTTAATTCACCAGCTGCATATGCTTCACTATGAATGTAGCTTATTTCTTTTAATTTTAAGCTACCTTCCATACATAAAGCGTAATCAACATTTCTACCTATAAAGAAGATATCTTCTTCATTATATATATCATTTGCAATTTTTTTGTAAAGATCTTTATTAATTATAGAGTTAATATTAATTGGAAGTGATTTTAATTCATTTATTAAGTTTTCTTCGTCTTCTTTTGTTAATTTATTTGTTTTTCTTCCAAGATAAATAGCAATTAGTGATAAAACAAGTACTTGAGCTATGTAAGCTTTAGTTGTAGCAACAGCAATTTCAGGTCCTGCTAGAGTATATATAACATTATCACATATTCTAGCAATAGAACTTTCTTTAACATTTATTATTCCTAAACTATCACAATTTTTAGATTTTGTTAATTTTAAGGCTTCAAGTGTATCGGCAGTTTCTCCAGATTGAGAAATAGGAATAATAAGTGTATCTTCATCAAAAAAGTTTGCTTTATATCTAAATTCACTGGCAATTTCAACATCAACTTCAATATTTGCATATTCTTCAATTAAATATTTTCCTATCATTCCTGCATGTATGGCACTACCACAACCAAGAATACATATTTTTTTATAATTCTTTTTAAAATATTTGTCCAAATTTATTTTGTTATTATCAAGAATACTATTTAAAGTCTTTTTAATAACTTCAGGTTCTTCATTTATTTCTTTAATCATAAAATGATCGTAACCATTTTTATCTATTAAAGATTTATCTCCATTAAAAGTTTTAACTTCTTTTTTTGTAATTTTATTATCTTTATCATATACAATTACTTCATCACTTTTAATAACAGCATATTCATTATCTTCGAGTAATATATACTTATTTGTAAACTCAAGTATTGCAGGAACATCACTTGCAATATAATTTTCATTTTTATTAATTCCTATAATTAAAGGGCTATTTTTTTTAATAGCAAAAATTCTATCTTTAAAATCAGTATTAATTATACCAATTGCATAAGCACCACGTGCTTTTTCTTTAAATAGTTCAATTGCTTTAATCATATCATTTGTCTTATTATATAGATCATTAAGTAGTACTGCCGCTACTTCTGTATCAGTATCTGATATAAAATTATAATCTTTAAATTCATCTTTAATTTCTTTGTAGTTTTCAATTATACCATTATGAACGATAGTGATTTTTCCTGCTGTATGAGGATGAGAGTTAATTTTATTAGGTACACCATGAGTTGCCCATCTAGTATGGCCTAAACCTATATTACTTTTAATATTAAAATCTAGTTTTTCTTCAAGATTTTTTATTCTTCCTTTTTCTTTTTCAATATAAATATCATTATCTTTCAATATACATATTCCTGATGAATCATAACCTCTATATTCAAGATTATGTAATCCATCAATTAACACTTTTAGGGAATTACCATTTTTCCCTGCATATCCAACAATTCCACACATTTTTTTGTACTCCTAACTTTTGTTTCTATTATTATTTATGTGTTTAATATATTTTTTGTTATAATATTTATTTTATTTTTTTAATATATTTAACGTTTAACACAAAAATCCGTTGTAACATCCGCCGAATATTTCGATAATTACAAATCCTCGTCAACTTTTAAAGTCCAGGCGCTAATTATAAATATTACCTCCATCTATTTATAACTTTAATTTAATTATAAATAAAAAAATAGCTTTTGTAAACTATTTCATTTTTTCTTCCATAAAATATCCATTTAAGACATATTTACTTTCATTAGCTACGATAAAAGCACTATTATCATATTTTTTTACAAGTTTTTGAAGTTTAAAATAATTAGAGTTAGATATTTCAATAAATAACATATATTTATCAGGTATTCCTTTTTTCCCTAAAACTTCCATAACACTGACAGCAAAACCATTTTTTCTTAACCCATCAACCATATCAGGATAGGCTTTATTAGTTATTATTTGAACGGATAAATTACCTTTAATATATTTATTAGATAACATACTTCCAATGTATGTTCCAGCGGCAAAACCTCCAGCATAACTAATAGCAATAAAAATACTATTGCTTGTTGTATTTAATGCTTCTTTTACTATTAAAAACCATACAAGAAGTTCGAAAAAGCCAATAATCGTAGCTTCTTTTGTTTTTCCTTTAACTGTTTCCATGGTTCTAAAAGTACCTAAACTAACATCAATTATTCTAACAAAAAAAATTTTAAAACATAATATTAATAATTCCATAAATATATTCCTTTCATTATTATTTATTATGTCCTAAAATTTTAATTTAATTTATTATATTAAATAAAATAATACAGTGGCTAAACTACCTAATAAAAGTGCTACAAGCATAACAATTACAACAACCTTTTGAAATTTTTTACTCATTTAAATCATTCCTCCATCTTTCTTCTTTTCTAGTATATCAAATAATATAGTATTAAGTCAAAAAAATTGTCACATTTATTGTCACATATTATTTGTCTTTTTTTAATAACTTTAATTAGAAAGGAAAAATATATATGAATAAAAAAATGAACTTAAAAAAAATCAAAAAAATCAATTTTAATATTTTTAATAACAAATCATTCTTAATCTTTTTAGTATCTTTATTTGTAATTGGAATAGTAATTGGCATAATATTTTTTAATTTTTTAGATAGCAGTGATATTAGTACAATAAATAATAATGTAAATAACAGTTTAACTCTTTCTTCAGATTATAATTATATAAATAATTTATTTTTAAATTTAAAAAACAATATAAGTTTAAATTTATTTATTTTTATCTTAGGAATAAGTGTGATTGGAGTACTTGTAATATTATTTTTATACTTTAGTGAAGCTTTTTCTCTAGGATTTTGTCTTGCTAGTTTAGTAAACACATACAAATTTAAAGGAATAATTGCTAGCTTTTGTTATTTATTTCCTGGTAAAATATTATATTTAGTAAATCTTTTTCTCTTAACATTTTTTAGTGTTAAATTTAGTTATAAATTAATATCATATATATTTTTAAAAAAAGAAATTAATTTACAAGAAGAATTTAAAAAATATACTAAAAAAATACTTGTTTGTTTAGCTATTTCTCTTATTGTTTCAGTAATCTCAGTATTTGTTGATCCAATTTTAATAAAATTATGGACAAGTATTAAATAAATCTTTATAATTGTAAGTAGGGTGATGGTTTATGAATATAAGTTATGAAGATTATTATAAGCTTTGTAATTATACTAATATTGATTTAACGGATGAATCATATTTAGAAGATGAAGAAAGATTAAGATATATAATAAGTAAAATAAAGGTAAAAAATCCCAAAAAATATTTTAAAGAAGAAGATGGATTTAAAGTAACAAAAGAAATCTTTGAAGAAAATAAAGAAGATTTAATATTTATGAAATATATTTTAAATAAACTTAATGTTAATAGTGAATCTAAAACTATTATTGAAGGGTATTTAGCATGCCTTAAAGAAATTGAATTTGATTTAAGAGACTTTGAAATATAACTTGAAAAAATGAAAGAAATTCATTTAAAATATTTAAAAAGTTTTAAAGATAAAACATATTATAATGTCATTAGAAATTTTCTTAAAAACAATCCTGATTTTTTAAGTTTAAGCTCTTGTGATGATGAAGTAAGTTTTATGGATAATGAAGGTGGATTAACATATACATGTTTTAATAAAAATTTTGTTTCTTTAAGTGAAGATGATTTTGATGATTATATGCTTAGTATGTATATACATGAAATGCAACATGTATTTGATTTGGAAAATGGTGAATCAAACCTTGATAATTTATATTATGAATTAAAGTCTATTTTAACAGAATTATATTTAAGTGATTATGTAAAAGAAAATTATGATGAAGAATATGGTTTTAATATTAAACTTTATACTCTTTCTAATGAACTTTATTTACTATATGAAATTGTGTTATTAAGTGATTTATTAAATAAACTTATAAATAAAAATAAAGAAGCTAATATTTTATCTTATCAAGAAACTTTAAAAACATATAGTGAGCAAGAAATAGTTGATATTTTATTATCCCATGAAGATACTGATAAATTTGTTCATAGTTATGATTGCTTAATTGCATTATGTATTTATTTTCATAATAAGGATAAAGATAATGGTTTTAAAATGGCTGATAATTATATAAAAAATTCATCAATGCAAGAAATAAATATGGATATTAACTTTAATGAAATATTAGAAAAACTTATAAATGAAATAAATATAGTAGTAAAAAATTTAAAAAAATATACTAATAAAAGAACAAGAAGAATTAGATAGGTAATTTAATTAATTATTGCTTTTTTATATCTTTTATAGTATTATTATGTAAGTATTTAGGAAGTGATGTTTGTGAAAAAAGTTGTTATTGGTATGAGTGGGGGAGTTGATTCTTCTGTTAGTGCTATTCTTTTAAAAGAACAAGGTTATGAAGTAATTGGACTTTTTATGCGTAATTGGGATAGCTTAATGAATAATGATGTTCTTGGGAATGATAGTTTAAAAAATAATGATATATGCCCTCAAGAACAAGATTATAATGATGCTTTAAAAGTATGCGAAAAATTAGGAATAGAGCTTCATCGTATTGATTTTGTTAAAGAATATTGGGATTATGTTTTTACTTACTTTTTAGATGAATTAAAAAAAGGAAGGACGCCTAATCCTGATGTTATGTGTAATAAATATATTAAATTTGATTTATTTGTTAAAGAAGCAAAAAAACTTGGAGCAGACTATATAGCAACAGGTCATTATGCTAGAATGATTGATAATAAGCTTTATAAGGCAGTTGATTTAAATAAAGATCAAACATACTTTTTGGCACAACTTACAAATAAACAGTTAGAAAATGTTTTGTTTCCAATTGGTGAACTTACAAAACCTGAAGTAAGAAAAATAGCAGAAAAATATGATTTAATAACAGCTAAAAAGAAAGATTCAACAGGAATTTGTTTTATTGGAGAAAGACATTTTAGAGAATTTTTAGAAAATTATTTACCAAATACACCAGGTGATATAGTAAATATAGATAGTAATAAGATTGTAGGTAAACATATTGGACTTATGTATTATACAATAGGTCAAAGAAGAGGTCTTGATATTGGAGGAACAAAAGAAAGATTATTTGTCGTAGGTAAAAACCTTGATAGAAATATTTTATATGTTGCTGAAGGAGAAAATAATAAATATTTATATTCAACATCATGTATTATTGATACATTAAACTTAAATGATGAACTACCTAATACTTGTTATGCTAAATTTAGATATCGTAGTGAAGATGTAAAAGTCAATTTAGAAAGAATAAATGATAATGAAATTCTTGTTAGATACGAAAATACTAAAAGCGTTACTCCAGGTCAACTTTGTGCTTTATACTTAGAAGATGGTCGTTGTATTGGATCAGGTATTATAAAAGAAGTTAGAAAAAATGATGAAAAATTATGGTATTTACTATAATTTTTTTAAATGATATAATATATTTTATAAGTATTAAAAATAGAAAAGGAAATAAATTATGGAAAAGATAAAATATTTATTAAAAGTAATTAAAAAAATGAATTTTAAACAAATGATGAAAAAAATTAATGAAGTACATAAAAAAAGTAAAAAACCAAGATTATTTATCTTTATTGATATGATAGTGTGTGGTTTTAAATATCAAGCTGGTTATATGGATTATTGGCTATTTGAAATGTATAATCTAAATCGTAAAGAAAGAAAAACCATTCTTACTAGAGGAATGAATAATTACTTAATTAAAAAATATAATGATCCAAATTATATTCATATTTTTGAAAATAAAGATGAGTTTTTAATTAGATTTAAAAAATACATTAAAAGAGATTTTCTTATACTTGATGGTAAAAATAAAACTGATTTTATAGAGTTTTCTAAAAAGCATAATAGTTTTATGGCAAAACCAAGAAATGGAAGTTGTGGTAAAGGTATTAAAATTATTAAAGATGTAAAAGATTATGATAAAGTTTATAATGATTTATATGAAAATAATTTAATTGTTTTAGAGGAATTAATTAAACAAAATGAAGTATTAAATAAACTTAATTCAAGTTGTATAAATACGATTAGAATTGTTACAATTAATGATCATGATGATGTTTCAGTTGTAGCTAGTTATTTAAGAATTGGAAACAATAATTTTGTTGATAATTTTAATTCTGGTGGTATGGTTGTTCCTATTGAAATAGAAAATGGGAAAATAATATATCCTGCACTTGATAAAAGCAATAATTTATATGAAATTCATCCTGTTTCAAAAACAAAAATTAAAGGCTTTGAAATACCTGATTGGAATGAAATATTAGAACTTTCAAAAAAATTGGCTAAGGAAATAAAAGAAGTAGGTATAATAGGATGGGATATAGCTCTTACTACAAAAGGAATTGATATTGTCGAAGGAAATAGCTATCCAGGTCATGATATCTATCAACTTCCACCACATAGAACTAATAATATTGGTGTTTTACCAAGATTTGAAAAGTATCTTAAATGATATTTTTTTTTATGACGTGGCCGTTTTTTTATAGCAATTTTTATTGTTATGATAGTTTTTATGTGATATACTTAAGTAGTATAAAGGAAGGTATTTATGAAAAAAAATTCATTTTTGCAAGGAACAATTATTGCTTCTATTGCTATTATATTTATAAAAATACTTGGAGCACTTTATGTTATTCCATTTTATAAAATAATAGGGGAGCAGGGTGGTAGTTTATATAGCTATGCTTATAATATATATAATTTATTTTTAACAATTTCTATAACAGGATTTCCTATTGCTATTAGTAAAATAGTAGGAGAATATAATGAAAAAGGAATGTTTAATGCAAAAGAAACAGCCTTTAAATTAAGTAAATTTATTGTTCTTATTTTAGGATTTGTTACTTTTCTAATTGTATTTATTTTTTCAAATGAAATAGCAACATTATTTATAGGCAATTTAGAAGGTGGTAATGATATAAGTTCAATTAGTTTTGTTATTAAAGCTATATCATTTTCCTTACTTATAATACCTTATGTAAGTATTCTAAGAGGCTATTTACAAGGACATAAATATATAACTCCTTCGACAAACAGTCAAATTATTGAACAAATTTTAAGAATAGCAGTTGTTCTTATTGGAAGTTATCTTGCTATAAATGTTTTTAATAAAGATATTAAAATAGGTGTGGCTGTAGCGCTTTCTGGTGCTTTTATTGGGGGATTAGGGGCTCTTATATATTTAAATATTAAAATAAGAAAAAATAAAAAAGATTTTATAAAAAAAGATGAAAGTAATATTTTTGTATCATCAAAAGAAATAGTAAAAAAGATTTTTATATATTCGCTTCCATCAATTATTATATCTATTGTAGCTAGTTTATATGATACGACTGATCAAATACTTGTAATAAGAGGGGCTAGTTTACTTGGATTTTCGACAAGTGATGCTGAAACTATGGGAAGTATTATATCTACTTGGGGAGTTAAAATCTGTATGATAGTTGCAGCAATAGGAATGGCAATAAGTATTAACACTATTCCTCATATGGTATCTTCATATATTAATAAAGATTATAAAGAAGTTTCTAATAAATTAAATCAAATATTAAAAACAGCTCTTGTTATTATGGCACCGATGTCAATTGGTGTATCAATTTTAGCTAAACCATTATATACAATATTTTATGGTGAAAGTCTATATGGACCACTTATTCTGAGTGTTGTTATCTTTGCAAGTTTACTTGCTAACCTTAATAATGTTTTAAATACCGCTCTTATTGGTATAAGTGAATACAAAATAATATATATTAATACAATTTTAGGAGTTGTTCTTAATTTACTTATGGATATTCCATTTATGATTATTTTTGATAAGCTAGGTTTATTCCCAGTTTGGGGAGCAAGTTTTTCTTCGATTTTAAGTTTTTCTATTGCAACACTTCTTGCTTGTACAATGCTTAAACAAAAATATAATATATCATTTAAAGACTTTAATAGCGCATTAAAAAAAGTAATTATATCTTGTGTAGCATTCAGTATTCCACTTATTATATTAAATATATTTGTAAAATGGAATTATAATTTTATAGTAACATTCTTAATAATGGTATTATATATGATTATTGGAGCATCAATATATATTTATATAAATTGTAAAAATGGTTTAATTTATGATATATTTGGTAAAGATATATTTACTAAAATTAAAAACAAATTAAAATTAGGAAAGGAAAATTAAAATATGTTTTATATTGCATTAATTGCTGCTAAAATACATTTAGCTATATTAAAATTACTAAAAAAAGAAAAAGATGATAAACCAGGATTTTTAGCATATAGACTTTGTCCAAATTTCTTAGAAAAATTAAATAAACCTGATATTGTAATTGGAGTAACAGGAACAAATGGCAAAACAACAACAACTAATTTACTAGCGTCAGCTTTAAAAAAATGTGATTATAAAGTTATTTATAACGATTGGGGTGCAAACACTCTTGGAGGATATGCAAGGTGCTTAATCGAAGGGGTAAATATTTTTAATAAAAAGAAAGATTGTATTGCTCTTCTTGAAATGGATGAAGTTACATGCGATGAAACAATACCCCTTATTAATTTAAAATATTTAATTGTTACTAACTTATTTAGAGATTCTATGCAAAGAAATGCTAATCCTGATTATGTTTATAATAAATTACAAAAAGGTTTAAATAAAGATATTACATTAATATTAAATAGTGATGATCCTTTTAGTAGTATGCTAGGAGAAAAAAATAAAAATAAATGTGTTTATTTTGGCATTGATAAATTAGATACAGATAAAAAAGTATCAAATAATTTGATAAATGACTTTTTAGTTTGTCCAAAATGTTCAAGTAATTTAAAATATGATTATATAAGATACCATCAAATAGGCCAAGTACATTGTCCTAATTGTAGTTTTGAAAGTAAAAAAGCAGATTTTTTAGGAAACTTAGATTATAAAAATAACATAATAAATGTTACTAATAAAAACAATAATTATAAATTTAAAATGATTAATGATTCTATCTTTAATTGTTACAATGAGATGGCCCTTATTACAACATTATTTACTTTAAATATTGATGAATATAAAATAAAATCAATTATAGAAAAACTAGAACTGCCTAAGATTAGATATATGTCTAATTACGCAAATGGTGTTGAAGTAATAAATTTTGTTAGTAAGGGGTTAAATGCTGTTGCTACATCAAGAGTTCTTGATTATTTAACTAGTTTGAATGATAATATTGAAATAGTATTACTTCTTGATGATCAATTTGATAATAAAAATAATAGTGAAACAATGACATGGATATATGATACTGACTTTGAGTTATTAAATAAACCTAATGTTAAAAAAATAATCGTTGGAGGAGTAAGAAATAGAGATTATAAACTTAGACTTTTACTTGCGGGAATAGACAAAGAAAAAATATTTACATGTGATAAAGAAGAAGATATTGTTGATTTGGTAACAACTGATAGTATTGATAAGATATTTATTTTATTTGATGTTAATTTTGTATCTAAAGGTGCTAAAATTAATGAAAGAGTTGTTGAAAAAATCAAAAAGGAGAACTTATGAAAATAGAAATTTTATACAAAGAGGTATGCAATTTATATGGTGATTATTATAATCATATATATTTAGAAAGATGTTTTAAAAATGCCACTATATATGAAACAACACTTAACGAAACGCCTCATTTTATCGAAGAAGATATAGATTTAATTTATCTTGGAAGTAGTACTGAAAAAAATCAAGAAATAATAATAAGTAAGCTTTTACCATATAAAGATAGATTAAAAGAACTTATTGATAAAAATAAAGTTATTTTAGCTACAGGTAATGCTTTTGAAATATTCGGTAAAGAAATAATAGATGAAAATAAAACAATTCCATGTTTAAATATTTTTGATTATTATGCTAAAAGAACTATGAATAAAAGATATAATTACTTATTTCTTGGAGAATTTAATAATATTAAAATAATTGGTCATAAAAGTCAATTTTCACTTATATATGGAATAGATGAAAAAGATAAATTTATCACTAAAATAAAAGGATTAGGAAATAATTTTGAAGATTCTTTTGAAGGATTTAAGAAAAATAATTTTTATGGAACATATTTACTTGGCCCATTAACTGTTATTAACCCTTATTTTACTAAATATTTAATGAAAACTTTAAATCAAGATGATAAATTAGATTTTGAAGAAGAGTCTTTAGAAGCTTATAATTACACTCTAAAAGAATTTGAAAATCCTAAAACTAATGAAAAATCAAATCATTAGTTTACTTATCGCTTGACATTATTTACATAAATGATACAATAATATTAGATAGTACTAGGAGGAATATATTATATGAATGAAATAAATAGACTTATAAATGAATGTGGATTATCTAAAGTAAATGTTGCTAAATATCTAGGAGTATCAAGACAAATGTTATATAATTATTTAGGTTTTAAATCTCTTGATGAACTTCCTAAAGATAAATTAAATAAATTACTTAGTTTATTTGGAGTAGAAAAAGAAAGCGAACTAAAAAAAATAAAAGTAGATAAAACTTTTATCGAACAAATTGAAACAAAATTAGATAATGATGATAATATATTAAATAAAGATTTAAATAATTTAAGTGGTTTAAATAAAAAAGAACAAGCTTTATTATCAGATATCATTGGACTTTTAAAAGAAAAATTAGAAGATGATAAAGAAAATGGTTATAATACTTTAAAATACTTATTCTATTTCTTACAAACAATGGACCAACTTGAAGAATTAAAGTATTTCTTAGCGTATATGGCTAAATCTAATTGTTTAGTTGATCCACTTGAATATATATATAATGAAGATAAACAATACACTTTTGAAGGAATATTATATTCTGCAATGAACCTTTATTCAAATGGTAGAGCATCTCGTAGTAAAGTAATTGAAACACATAAAATGTTTGAACAAGAAATAGCAAGTAAAAAAGAAGAAAAATTAGGTAGAACGCAAGAATTAAATTCATTCAAGACTCAAGCTTTAAATGAACTTGGTTATACTTCAATTAATGAAAGTAATGCTAAAGAAGTATTTGAAAAAATAGCAGAAATCATGTCAAGAAAATTTTAATACAGAAAATTATTTTCTGTATTTTTTTATTTAAATTAAAATACGACAAATTATACTCTTTTCTTATTATATCTTTAAATAAAGAATAGGGGATATATCTATGGATAATATTAAAAAAAATTATAAAAAATTAAATAATGTTATAAGTTATATTAATAATAAGTATTACATAGGAAAATTATATTTATTAATTGATATATTATTTTGTAAAATAAAATATAAAGCTAATTTAAATGATTATAAAATGTTTAGTATGTATTTACTTAATAATAAAGAAAGAAAAACTATTCTTACAAGCGGTAAAAATCTTATTTTAACAAATAAATTAAATGATTATAGTAAACTACATATATTTGAAAATAAAAATGAATTTAATGAGGTTTTCGGTGATTATTTAAAAAGAAAATGGATGTTTATTAATAGAAAAAATTACAATGAGTTTGAATGTTTTATAAAAAATATGGATTATATTATAGCTAAACCTAATGATAATACTGAAGGAAAAAGAATAGAAAAAATAAAAGTAGGGGACTATAGTATAAAAGAATTATATAACTATTTAAAAGATAAAGATTTACTTTTAGTAGAAGAGGTTATAAAACAACATAATTATTTAAATAAATTATATAGTAAAAGTATAAATAGAGTAACTGTGGTAACAATTTTGTATAATGATATTACATATATAATTTCCATAAATTTAAATTTAGGCAATAACTCTATCGTAGATTCATTAAAAAGGGGAGGAATGACTAATAAAATAGATATAGAAACTGGTACTTCACTACATCCATTTTGTGATAGGGGTTTAAACAATTATTACTTTCATCCAGTTACCAAAGAAAAAATAAATAATATTAAATTACCATATATAAATGAAATTAAATCATTAGTAAAAGATCTTTCAAAAATAATTAAAACTGTAAGATATGTTAGCTGGGATATTGCTATAACGAATGATGGACCAATTTTAATTGGAGCAAGTCCCCTTCCTAATATATATTATCAATTTTATGTCCATAATGAAGATAATAAAGGAATAATGCCTTTGATTGATGAAATATTAAATAAAGAGACTCCTGTAGATTCAATCGAGATTAAAAAAGATGATAAGTTATCCATCTCGAATTAAATTACAATAGATTAATATAATTAAAAAACAATATAAATAAAGTATATTTTATACATAATTATATTGTTTTATTATATAATATATAAATTCGTATAATTGATATTATGTCAACTTCTTATTAAGTCCTTTTAAATAAAGAAATCAATAATTAATTTTTCTCCACGACTACACTATAACATGAACTTTACAAGCTTATCAATTATTTTTATCACTTAATAAATTGTAAAAATTAAAGTAAATAATAAAATTATTATTATTACTAAATACAATTCAACATAATCACCACATGAAATTTTAGACCAAAAGTCATTAGCTAAAGAACATCTTACTTCTTTACTAACCATATCAGCAAATTCATTCATAATTATAATCCCTACTCTCTTTAAAAAATTAAAAATTACATTTCTCCCGACTATCCTATAAGAACTCATCTAGGAAAGATATTACAACGTTTTAAAAATTATTTTTATCAATATTATTATCACGAACAATAATATACTTACAATCAGTAACAGTTCTAGCATTTCTTAAAGCACGTTCTAAACCATCAAAAAATATTTTTATTTTAATAGAATAAATAGCGTACCAGATAAAACTAACAACAATAATTCCAAAAATTATTAGTATAAATATTGCAAAACCATTATTACTATCCATTAAACAACTCCCTACTCTCTTTCTTTACTGCAATTTTAATATAACATAAAATAACATAAATTTCCAAAATCAACCATAAGTATTTTAAAAAATTTACAAATAAGGTGTAAACAATAAAATATAGTATAATAATAATTTTTTTTTAAATATTTGCTATTATTTGGTAAAATGAATAAAGAAAACGACATTATTTAGTCGTTTTCTTTATTTTATATCATTGTTAGTAACAGTAAACTTTATATTGTTTTCTACAATACCTGAATAAAATAATATTTCATATAATTCCCTATTTTTAATATTATATTGTAATGTATAATTCATTGTATCTTTAGATTTTATTATATTACTATCATTAGAATAAATATTAGGTATTTGAGCGTTAGTAGAATTATATATTTTAAAATTATTATCTGGATTTAATGTAATAGAATTATCTCTATTATTAGTTATTTTAAATGTAAATTCTACAATATCATTATATAAATATTTAAAATTAGTAAGTGTTATTTCTAACTTATCAATTTTTGCTGTTTCATTTATTTTATAAGATGTTTTACTGGTTATATTACTTAAATCTCTTCCACATCCTACAAGAAGCACCGCAAAAAGCATTAAACTTATTATCTTTACATATTTCATATTAGCTACTCTCCTATTTAAGTTTATTTAAAAAACTATTTCCTATCGCAGGTTTTTCCACATTAAAGTTTTCGGCAATAGTAGCACCAACATCCGCTAAAGATGGTAATTTATCAAGTTGCTTAGGTTCTTTAAAGACACTACTATAAACAATTACAGGTACATATTCTCTTGTATGATCTGTTCCTTTAAATGTTGGGTCATTTCCATGGTCTGCTGTAATAATTAATAAATCGTCTGGATTAAGTTTATTTAACATCAAAGGTATTTCTACATCCAAAGCTTCAATCGCATCAGCATAGCCATTTACATCTCTTCTATGGCCATATAAACAATCAAAATCATTTAGGTTTGCAAAGCATAATCCTGTAAACTTTTTATCCATAATATCAAGTATTTTATCAATTCCTTCTTTATTAGTACCAGAAGATATTTTTTTAGTTATTCCTTGACCATTAAATATATCATATATTTTTCCAATAGATATAACACTTAAATCATGATCTTGTAAGTAATTTAAAACACTTTTATATGGTGGATTTAAAGAAAAATCCCTTCTTCCAGTAGTTCTTTTAAATTCACCTTTTTTTCTTCCTACAAATGGTCTTGCAATAACTCTTCCAACTTTCCATTTATTATCTGTTGTTATTCTTCTTATTATTTCACAATATTTATATAACATATCAACTGGAATTACTTTTTCATGAGCTGCCACTTGAAGAACAGAGTCATGAGAAGTATAAACAATTAAACTTCCCTCCATTATTGACTGTTCCCCTAATTCTTGGATAATTTCTGTACCACTTGCGGCAACATTTCCAATAACTTTTCTTTTAGTTTGTCTTTCTATTTCATTTATTAATTCTTTTGGGAATCCTTCTTTATAAAAATATTTAAATGGTTCAGTAATTTTAATCCCCATCATTTCATAATGGCCATTTAAAGTATCTTTTCCAGGATTATTAGTGCTAGCTATTGTATAATAAGCATCAACATCTTTTTTATTACTTAGTTTTAAAGTATCAAGAAACCCTAACTTTTCTAAATTAGGAACAAATAAATTCCTTGCTTCATTAATATGTCCTAAGGTATTACTACCAACATCATCATATTTTAAAGCATCACTAGCCTCTCCTACTCCTAAAGAATCCAAAACAATTAAAAATACTCTGTTAAATTTCATATATTATTCCTCCTTACTTCTTGGATGATACATTTCATAATCTTTTCTAACCTTTTCTCTACTAATATGTGTATATATTTTTGTAGTAGAAATGTCGCTATGTCCTAGTAAAATCTGTATACTTCTTAAATCAGCGCCACCATTTAACATATGAGTTGCAAAAGAATGTCTAAGCGTATGTGGTGTTACCTCTTTATTTATATCACATGTTTCAAGTATTTTATCAAGAATTTTATTAAAACCTTGTCTAGTAAGCTTTTTTCCATGATTATTTAAAAACAAATAATCATTTACTTTACCTTTAAAAAATGTATCTCTCATGTCATAGTATAACTTAATATAATAAAGTGAATACTCATTAATAGGAACAATTCTTTCCTTAGAACCCTTACCAAAACATCTGACAATTGAATTAGTAAAATCAATATCTCTAGTTGTTAAATTAACAAGTTCACTTATTCTAAGTCCACTGCTATATAATAATTCTAACATAGCTTTATTACGATAGTCAAATCTTGTATTAAGTTTTATATCTAAAAGTTTATCAACTTCTTCAACACTCAATACATTTGGCAATTTTTTACTAAGTTTAGGTCTATCAATAAATTCACATGGGTTAACTTCAATTACTTTTTCTATCATTAAATACTTAAAAAAGTTATTTAAAGAAGTCATATTTCTAGCTATAGTTCTACTATCTTTATTAGTATTTAAATAACTAAGGTAGTCTTCAATTATACTCTGTTTAATAGAAGTTATATCACTTAAATTATACTCATTTTTATTATCTTCTAAAAACATGCTAAAATGCATTAAATCATATTCATAATTCTTACTAGTTTCTTTACTTAACTTTCTTTCATATTTAGTATAATCAATATAATCTTTAATATAATCATAAAATAAATAATTTCTTTTATCTTCCATATTAACACCTTACTTATTACATATATTATTTTATCAAATATTACATTAAAAATGAAGAAAATAATTAAATATTTTTATATTTAAAAAGATGAATATTAATACTCATCTTATAAACCAAGTGTGTATGGTGAACTTAAAGTTCCAGATCCACCAGTAATTTTAGCAGAAGATGTTAGATAAAGGACTGGACTGACAGCAAGTAAGTCTCCATAAACATAACGCATAAAGTTTCCAACACCTCCAATTGAAATGATACTGAACGCAAGGCTATTATATAATATACCCTCCCATGTCAATATTTTTCTTTGCACTTTTCAACATTTTATTTTTATGGTATTATATTAAAAGAAAAAAGAGGTGTAATTTTATGGATGTAATTGGAGTAATTGCAGAATATAACCCGTTTCATAACGGACATTTATATCACATTAAAGAAATAAAAAGAATGTATCCTAATAGTATTATAGTGGCAGTAATATCCACTTCCTTTCTTCAAAGAGGTGAAGTATCTATCTTAAATAAATGGGATAAAACTAGAATATGTTTAGAAAATGGTATTGATCTTGTTATTGAACTTCCTTTTGTTTTTTCTAGTCAAAGTGCTGATGTATTTAGTTATGGTGCTTTAAAAATATTAAATTATCTAAATGTAAATAAACTAGTATTTGGTAGTGAATCAAACGATATAAATTTACTATATAATTTAGCTAAAGAACAATTAAATAATAAATCATATGATAAAGAAGTAAAAAAATATTTAGATGAAGGATATAATTATCCTACTGCCATGTCAAAAGCTTTAAGTTCTAAAGTATCTTCTCCTAATGATTTACTTGCTATATCGTATATAAAACAAATTATAAAAAATAATTATAATATAACGCCAATTAGTATCAAAAGAACAAATAATTATCATGATATTAATATTAAATCTAATATAACAAGTGCCACTTCCATAAGAAATTTAATAAAGAATAATAAATCAATTAAAAAATATGTACCTAATGATACATATAAATATATCTATAAAAATATTAATATTTTTAGTTATTTAAAATATAAAATAAATGCTGATAAAGATATTTTAAATACATATCAAACAGTAGATGAAGGAATAGAAAATAGACTTATAAATTATATAAATAAATCTAAAACTATTGATGATTTCATATTTAATATTAAAACAAAAAGATATACTTACAATAAAATAAATAGAATGTTTATTCATATTTTAACTTCTTTTACTAAAGAAGATGCTAAAGATATTGATGTTACTTATATAAGAGTGTTAGGATTTAATACTATAGGAAAAACTTATTTAAAAGAAATTAAAAAAGATATTAATATACCTCTTATTACAAGTTATAAAAATATAAATGATAATAATTTAAATATTGAATATAAAGTAACATGTATTTATAGTATTTTAGTAAATGATGATACTTTAATAAAAAAAGAATTAGAAAAACCAATTATAATTAAATAATTGGTTTATTTTATGGCATTAAATTTAACTTTCATATCTTTTCCAATTGTAATAACATCGTCTTTTTCTAGAGTAACATTATTATAATCTTTTAAGTAAATATTATTTTTTGTATTATATTCATTTCCTACTCCTAAAAGAATATTCACTTTTAATCTTCCTTTACTATTTTTAATATAAAGATTTCCATTACCACTTAAAGCGTGTAAATTATATATTCCTTCTTCAATATTACTTCCAACAGTCCAACTACCTTCAAGTAACGTTTTTGACTTACCTGAAGCGTTTTCATCAGGTTTTATGATGTCATTATTTTTATCATGTGCTTTTTTAAGTGAATCATCTTTATAATAATATAAATCATTATTTTCATCTAAAGAATAATAAGCATGATTATTAGTCTTGTTATAAACAATATACATTTTTTTATCTTCATTAAGTTCAATTATAATTTTTTTATTATCTACAGTTAAATTTATTTTATTATCTTTTATATCACTAACTTCTTGGAAATCTTCCATACCAAGTTCAAGTAGTTTATTTACTTCTTCCTTAGATAAGTTTTCTTCTAGTTTTAATATATCTCCATATACTACATAGGTTTTATCATTGATTTTATATTCATAAGTTTTATTTGTTATAATAAAACTAAATAAAGCTGCTAAACCGATAAGAAAAAAAGCTACTAAAAATATAATTATGGCAAGAGCTCCTGCCCCATTTTCTTTATCATACATAATTTTATCTTCCTTTCATATATACTATCATACAAAAAATTAATAAAAATATCAAATATAATTATTAATTTTTATTAATTAAGATCATTCATTTTATTTAAATATACTTTCTTAGTTAAATCATTATAATTATCTCTAAATACATCAATAACACTTAATTTAACAATATTACTTAAACGATTGTTAGTATCTTTTATTAAAGAAATAATTTTATCTTCTTTTTTCTTAACTAAGTTACTTGTTATATTTTTATAATAATTTAGTAATACTTTTTCAAAACTATAATCATTTTTATTTATTTCTAAAATATTAGTATTATATGTTTTAAGTTTATTGTCTACTTCTTTAATATCACTATTTAATATCTCACTAGATTCTTTAAATATAGATAAAATCTTAGAAAATAAAGTATTATTATACATAATCATATAATTATTTAATTCTTTTAGCTTTTCATTTCTATTACTATTAGATTTAATAGACAAAAGTTCTAATAAATTTTTATTAAATATATCTAATGTTTCTTTAATTAAAATACAATTATTATTTAAATATTTATTAACTAATAATATATTATTACTATTGTAATCATCTTTAATTTTCTTTAAAGAAAGTAATTTTTCTTTATTTAATTCTTCTTCAATATCATTTAACATATCTTTTAAATACATATTTATATTTAATAAAATATTATCTAATTTATCATTTAATATAGTTTTATAACTATTAATTAATTCTAATTTTAAACTATTTAAAATGGATACAAGTATTTTATATGTAGTAACATTATTCTTTAAATTATACATAATAGATAACTTGTAAATAAATAATTCAATATTTTTATCTATTTTATTTATTTCAAATGCATTTATTTTTTTTATATCATTTATTTTAGATTTATATTTACTTATTGAAGAATTATATTCTTTCATACTAAGAAGTGAATTAGAAAGTAATTTATCTAGTTCATCACTTAAATAAGTAATACTTTCATCTGTTTTATCTTCTACTATTGTAATGATATTTTTAATATTTAAGCAAAGATTATTTACTTCTATTTCATAATTATTATTAGAAAATAAATTATTAAATTCAATGTCTTCACATAATCTATTTTTAAATCTTGTTATTATAATGGAAATTTGTTTATTATATAAATCTTTATTAGACATATTATTACTATTCATAAACTCATCTCCTTTATATTCACTTATATTTTACTATAAAATCATGTTGTTTTACATATTTTACTTATATATTTACATATGTGTTTACATAAATTCAATATAGACAAATGGAAAGTTTTATCGTATACTATTGTTAGAATAAAGGGTGATTATCATGGATAAAGGTTTTGATGACTTAAATTCTTTTTTAAAAAATAGTTATGAAAAAAATAAACTTAAAATAAAAAAGAAAAATAAATATGTCATTATTTTAATAAACATAATTACAATTGTAACTTTAATTGGTGCTGGTATTGGCATAAAAAGTATAAATGATTATAAAGAAGAAATTAAAAAAGCAAAAGAATATGAAGAAAATATTGTAAATAATAAACCTACTTTAATTGAAAAAGAAGAAATTAAAAAAGATTTATATGACTTTACAGAGCTATTAAATACTAATTCCGATACAGTTGGGTGGTTAATGGTAAAAAATACTAAAGTTGACTTACCTATTGTTAAAACAACAGATAATAAGTTTTATTTAAATCATAATTTTGAAAAGAGATATAGTACATTTGGTTGGGTATATGTTGATTATAGAAATAACTTAGATAATTTAAGCAAAAATATAATTATATATGGTCATACTTATAAAAATGATTTAATGTTTAGTAGTCTAAAAAACACTTTAGAAAAATCATGGTATGAAAATGAGGATAACTTAATTATTGAACTTAAAACTCCTAAAGATAATTATAAATATAAAATATTTTCTATTTATACAACAAAGAAAACTGATTCTTATTTAAAAACATCATTTACTAATCAAGAGTTTAGTAATTATATCAGTGATTCTTTAAGCAAAAGTATCAAAAACTTTAATACAGAAGTTAATGTTGATGATAAAATAATAACTCTTTCAACATGTTACTTAAATAGTAATAATAGACTTGTTATTCAAGCAAAATTAGAAAATTAAAACAGTAATTAAATACTGTTTTTTCTTATTAAATCAATTCTTTTTAAAGAATATACTAGATCGTCATAATTTGTATTTACCTCATCTAATTCTATTCTTATTTTTCTTAAGAAATTAAAATAGTTTGCAAAATCTTTTATAAATATTTTATAGTTTTCTAAAACTATTTTTTCTAAAGTTATGTCTTTTTTATCTCTTAGTAATAACCAATTATCATCTAAATCAATTAATTTTGGATTATTATTTTTATCAATTAGTACATTTGAATATATATCTGTTGGATAAATATATTCATTAAATAATTCATAAATATTATCTAATAACTTTACGAAAACATTATAAAATTCATTAGGATTACTTTTTAAAAATGTATCTATATCGCATGAATTTTTTATATAATGAAGAATAGTACCCACTAATAAGTCATTATATTTTACTATACCTAAGGGGAAGTTTGTGTTTTTTATATTTTTACTTCTTTTTTCTAACTCAATAAATTTTTCTTTTTGTAAATTTAAACTTTCCAAATATCTTTTTATATAATCTGGGATATCTTCTTCTTTTTCAAGGCCTAAAAGGCATGTATATTTTCTACTTATTTTTAATAATTCATTAGGATTATGAACTAGGACAATACCTGATGAAGTTTTTTTAGTTGTTAATCTTGGATATAAATTTATTGTTTTTTTATCAATAATTAATTCTTTCATCAAATCCACTTCCCTTTTAATGGTTTTTATTATAACAAATAAGGTATATAAAAGCAAGGAAAATCCTTGCTTATTTTATAAAATACTTATAGTTTAAATTGTGAATTATAAAGTTCTGCATAAAAACCATTTTGTTTTAAAAGTTCATCATGATTACCTTTCTCAAGTATCTTGCCATCTTTCATTACAATGATAAGATCTGCATTTTTAATTGTAGATAATCTATGTGCAATGATAAACGAAGTCTTACCTTTTGTTAAAATATCCATTGCTTTGCTAATTAATTCTTCTGTTCTTGTATCAACATTAGATGTTGCTTCATCTAAAATTAAGAAAGGTGTTTCTTTAATTAATGCTCTTGCAATAGTTAAAAGTTGTCTTTGACCTGCACTAACACTTGCTTCATCATTTAAATAACTATCATATCCTTCAGGAAGAGTTTTAATGAAGTGATCTATTCCAACAGTTTTACAAGCTTTTTTAACATCATCTAGACTAACATTTTCTCTATTATAAATGATATTTTCTTTTATGGTACCATCAAATAACCAAGTATCTTGAAGAACCATTGTAAATAAATCATGGACATTTTCCCTTTTTAAATCTTTTATCGAAATATCATCTATTTTAATATCACCAGAATTTATGTCATAAAATTTCATAAGTAAATTAACCATTGTTGTTTTGCCACTTCCTGTTGGCCCTACTAAAGCTACTTTTTGTCCAGGTTTTATTTGAGCTGAGAAGTCTTTTATTGTAGCATCACTATTACCATCATATGTAAAACATACATCTTTAAACTCTAATTTCCCTAATACATTTTCAGGTAAAAGTACTTTTTTAGTTTTTTCCTCTTCCATTTCTTCTTCATCAAGAAGCTCAAATACTCTTTCACTAGCTGCAGCAGTTTGTTGGAAAGAAGACATTGTTTGTGCTATTTGACTAAGTGGAGATGTAAATAATCTAACATATGAAATAAATGCTATGATTACACCAAAACTTATTTTGTTATTAATTACAAGTAGCGCACCGACAATACAAACACATACATAACCAAAGTTACCTATAAACATCATCATTGGAGGCATAAGTCCTGATAGAAAACCACTTTTTCTTGTAGCATTAAATAATTTTTCATTTATTTTATTAAATCCATCTCGTGTTTCTTCTTTAGCATTATATGATTTAACAACACTAACATTAGAATAAATTTCTTCAATATTAGCATTTAAATTACCAAGTTCTTTTTGTCTTTCAATAAAATATTTTTGACTTTTAGATAAAACAATAAACATAAATATAAAACCAAATAAACTAGATACAATTGCTGTTATTGCCATTAAAGTGTTTGTTACAAACATCATTATAATTGTACCTATAAATAATGTTAAAGCACTCACAAAACTTGCTAAAGAATTATTTAATGATTGTGAAACTGTATCAACATCATTTGTAACTCTTGATAAAACATCTCCAACTTTATTTTTATCAAAATATTTTAATGGAAGTTTGTTTATTTTTATAGATATCTTTTCTCTTAAAGCTTTAGCAAATTTATTAGCTACAACAGTCATACTAATAGATTCAATATATGTAAATAAAGCACTTAAAATATATAATACTGCTAGAAAAATACTTATATCTTTAATCTTATTTAAATTCATCTTAGGTTTAACAAGATTTCTTATACTTTCAGGCATTAAATCAAGTTTAGAATATAAATCATTAACATCATCTTGTTTTATATCTTTAGCTATATTTAAATATTCTAATTGATCATTTATAGATATTTTTATATTATCTATTTCTATTTCTTTTAAATCATTATTTGTGTAATTAAAATATATTTGTTCATTTAAACTTGTAAAGTTTTCTTTATTAATCATTAATCCATTTGTTATTTCATCAGTTAAACTAGATAATTTATTAGGAGAAATAATTGATAAAATAGATCCAAATACTGCAAGAATTAAAGAAATTATAATTAATAATTTATATTTACTTAATTCTTTTATTAAACGAGAAAGAGATTTTTTTAAATCTTTTGGTTTAGAATTTTCTTTATTATTATGCATTTAACTCATCCTCCTTTAATTGTGATAATGCTATTTCTTTATAAACTTCACATGATTTTAATAGTTCTTTATGTGTACCTATTCCAACACAATTACCACTTTCTAACACTACTATTTTATCAGCATTTAAAATTGTACCAATTCTTTGAGCAACGATTAAAACAGTAGCGGATTTAGTATATTTTTTAAGTTCACTTCTTAATGTATAATCAGTTTTATAGTCAAGAGCACTAAAAGAATCATCAAATATATATATTTCAGGATTTCTTGCAATTGCTCTAGCAATAGATAATCTTTGTTTTTGTCCTCCTGAAAGATTAGTTCCAGACCTGGCTACTAAAGAATCATACTTTTCATCTAATTTTTCAATAAATTCACTTGCTTGAGCAACATTTGCTGCTTCTTTTATATTTTTAGAAGAAGGTTTTTTACCATTTATTTTACCAAAACCTATATTAGAATTAATTGTTCCAGAAAAAATAACAGCTTTTTGCGGAATATAACCAATTTTATCATTTAATACTTCTTCCTTATATTCTTTTACATTAATATTATCTACTAAAACTTCTCCATCTGTTACATCATAAAATCTTGGAATAAGATTAATTAAAGTTGATTTACCACTTCCAGTAGAACCAATAAAAGCAACTGTTTCACCTTTTTTGATATCAAAAGATATATCCTTTAAAACATATTCTTCAGCTTCAGGGTATTTAAATGATACATTTTTAAATGAAATTGTACCAACCTCTTTAGATGAAGTTATATTGCCCTCTTTTATTTTTACTTTTTTATCTAATACTTCATTTATTCTTTTAGCAGAAACTTGAGCACGAGGAAGCATCATAAATATCATAGCTAACATTAAAAAGGACATTATTACTTGCATAGCATAACTAGAAAAAACAATCATGTCTCCAAATAAACCTATTTTTGAAGCAAATGAAGCATCATTTATTAAATATGCTCCCACAAAATATATTGAAAGAGTTAGAAAATACATAACTAAATACATCATCGGAGACATAATAGCAAATGTTTTTTGATTAAACATTTGTTGTTTAGTAAGTGTAACATTAACATCATTAAATTTATTTTCTTGGTAATCTTCAGCATTAAATGCCCTTACTACTCTTATACCAGTTAAATTTTCACGTGTTACATTATTTAATTTATCAATAAGTTTTTGAACAATTTTAAACTTAGGTACAACAATTATACTAATAGTAATTAATGTAACAAGAAGAATAGCTACTGCAACAGCTGTTATAATACTCCATGAAACATTCTTATTTAAAATTTTTGTTATTGCCCATACAGCAGTAATCGGAGCTTTAATCAGAAGTTGAAGTCCCATTCCTAATAACATTTCTATTTGTGTTACATCATTTGTAGTTCTTGTAATTAAACTACTAGGATTAAATGCTTTAACCTCTTCCATACCTAAATCTTCAACTTTATTAAATAATTTAGTTCTAATATTCATTGAAAATTTACTAGATATATATGAAATAAAAAATCCTACGACTATAGAACAAATTAAACTTCCAAAAGCACATAATAACATATAACCACCATTAGTTATAATATCTTTCATCTTACTTCCTTCAGTTTGAACTAACTTTGTTATCGTAGCCATATAATCAGGCATTTTTAATTCTAAATCAACAGACAAAAAAATAAGCCCACAGGATATTAAAATCAAAAATACTTCTTTTTTTGTTAAATTTTTAAGTAATTTTATCATACAAATCCTCCCATTATTAATAATACGACATTACATTTTACTCTAAAAATATTAAAATGTCTACATATTTCACTTATATTTTACAAAAAAAATTAAAATATTATTCACCCTTTATTCTTAATATCATATAATAAATTAGATGTCAATAGTAAATGATGTTGATATCGAATTTATCATTTTTATTAAACGAAAAGAACTCAAAATAAATGAGTTCTTTTTGTATTTTATATATTTAAATTATTCATTTGTTATTACAAATCGTGCAGAACTATAACTTGAATCAGCCATTGAATTATAATAATATCCAGTAGTATGCCATACATTAAACATACCAAGATTCCAATTTCTTAATACCCATGGATACATATTACTTAAAGGTGTACTTTGCATATACCCAATACGTTCACCATACCAACTATCCGTTTCTTTTAATGCGTGTCCTATATATTTACTTCCTATTTGTGCACTTTCTTCATAATAATTGCCTGAATATAAATTATAATACTTACTATCTGGAAATGGTACTCCTGTATACATTGTGCCATTATATTCCATGCCTGTAAATCCTGAAGTTTGTGATGAATTATCTCCTGATCTTGGATTACCATTAGTGTCTGCTAATACGCCCATAACATATTCATTTTTTCCATCATTCATGTTATATACCCCATATATTGTTCCTGTTGTTGATGTATCTTTACCTGATGTTGTATTATATACTTCATTAGAATTTCTACTGACATTTGTACAATTAGTAAAATTATTACATCTTCCATAAATACTATGTGTTAAATATATAACTGTTCCCCATTCATTATTTTTACCCATATGAGTATCTACTTCAGTATTTACGAAGCCAAAACTATTTTCTGCTTGTTCCATACTCCTTGATGCATAGAAAAAATTACTTATATTATTATATCTTAAACTTGTTACATTTGGTTTTATTATTATTCCGTTAGCATTACTGCATGTTTCATTGGTACATCCTAAATTATTATCAATTGTACTTGACGATAAAGTTGAGTGACTTGTTGCAAATTTTGCAAACCAAAACCCACTTAGCTCTTTATCTCCAAAAGTAAATGAATCAATAGCTTTTTCATTTTCTTTTACAAATGTTACATCTATAGCACCCGGATTTTTATAATGCGAAACCCAATATATGCCAGGACCTAATTTTTCGCATTCTTCTTTTGTGTTAGTAGTTCGTCCTTCACCATCTTCAAGACAATAGCCACTGTCTTTTCCTCTAATTAATGTAAAATCAGTTGTATTTACTTTAAATCTTGGTATCCATACCCACATTGTATTTATGTCATCCATTGGTATAATAGTTCCTGGCGTTGCATTTAAATAAGTTTGTCTATTTGTATCTTTTACTGTTACGGCATTTGCCCACATTCCTTTTTTATCTCCACTTGATTCATAACTATACCATTGATAATTAGAATTGTTATTATTCACATCTGCTTTTTTCCATACTTCTTCTGTTTCATCATAATATACTGGAATCATGTTTGATGCTAGAACTGGTTTATTTGCTCCACTTAAATCGAGGTTATCATCTTCTAGTATTTGTCTTGTATATATTTTAAAGTTACCATTATATATTACATTTCTTGGTGTTCCTGTTTCTGTTTGTCCTTGGTAATCATTTGGTGTTTCTTCTTTTAACCATATAATCATTTCAAATGATATATTTTCTTTTGCTTCAAGATATCCTTTTAATATTACATTACCACCATTTTTAATTGTATAATCTTCATTTTTATTTGTTTTAACTGCTACTTTTAAATAGTTATTTGGTATACATACATTAGCAGTTACACTAGATC
>ERZ857998.564-NODE-564-length-50779-cov-6.291598_pt1 | contig 50779 bp, 35 predicted proteins | sample MGYA00519954_ERZ857998 | MGnify/ENA primary metagenome ERZ857998 (study PRJEB31778, sample SAMEA3449424) | human gut metagenome | biome: human gut; feature: human-associated habitat; material: faeces | place: United Kingdom | collected 2010/2012 ...
TTTAAGGGGGCATTCGCCCCCTTAACAACCCCTGACATACTTTATTGACACGCTCTCCAAAAAGTAGACAGGCATTTGACTGTCTGCTTTTTGGTCTAAGCTTGGGGCGGTTTTTTTTCTAAAGCAATGAGATATTGCTGTTCCGCCCGTTCCCAGTTGATAAGATGAAACCACGCCTCAACGTAGGATTTACGATCAAAGTTATACTGCTTGAAAAAGGCATGTTCCCACATATCAATTAAAAGGATCGTTTGCCAAGTCGAAGATACAGGGATATCCTGGTTAATTAAATTCAAGATATTAAAACTGCCAAACGATTCATGACGCAGATCCATCACCAAAAAGGTCCAGCCGGAACCGAAAACCTGCAGGGCATTTTCGGCCCAGACCTGTTGAAAGGTTTCATACGAACCAAATTGCTTTTGTATCACCTCTGCAAGTTTACCGATAGGTACATCACTTTTATCGTTTGACATGGATAAAAAATAGTTTTGATGGTTCAAAACCCCGCCAGCGTATGCACGCACCTGTTGGCGGATTTCACCAGGCAACGCGCCGTTGTTGCTGATCAGTCTGTCCAAAGACCAGCTATGGTACATCGGATAGGAGCCCAGCGCCGCGTTTAATCTGTCTACATAATTCTTTAAAGCACCACTATGATGTAGCCGGAGAGTTTCTTCATTGATATAGGGCTCCAACGCATTATAGGCATATGGAAGCGGCATTAGTTGAAATGGATAGTGCTCCGCCATTTTTTTCACTCCTTAAATACATGATATACCATAATATGAAAAAGATTGGCGGCTTAGAACATAAAAACCGGCAAGCAAATGAATGCTTGCCGGTTTTGAACTGTTTTAATTAGGCATCAATAGCAGATACAACACCGGAACCAACCGTTCTGCCACCCTCACGGATAGCGAAACGCAGGCCTTCTTCAATAGCGATCGGCGTAATCAGTTCAACAGCAATGGTTACGTTATCGCCAGGCATACACATTTCAACACCCTCCGGCAGTGTGATTACGCCGGTAACGTCGGTCGTTCTGAAATAGAACTGCGGACGATAGTTGTTGAAGAACGGGGTATGTCTGCCGCCCTCATCCTTGGTCAGGACGTAAATCTCACCCTTGAACTTGGTGTGCGGATGAATGGAACCGGGCTTTGCCAGAACCTGGCCTCTTTCGATTTCGTTCCTCTGCACGCCACGCAGCAAAGCGCCTACGTTATCGCCGGCTTCTGCCTGATCGAGCAGCTTTCTGAACATTTCTATACCGGTAACGACAACCTTGCGGGCCTCGTCAACCAGACCAACAATCTCAACCTCATCGGATACCTTCAGGGTACCTCTTTCTACTCTACCGGTAGCAACCGTACCACGGCCGGTGATGGAGAATACGTCCTCAACAGGCATCAAGAACGGAAGGTCGGTCTTACGTTCCGGAGTCGGAATATAAGAGTCAACCGCATCCATCAAGTCAAGAATCGGCTTATAAACCGGGTCGCTCGGATCGGTGGAATCAGATTCCAAAGCAGCCAGAGCGGAACCGGTGATGATCGGGGTATCGTCTCCCGGGAATTCATACTCGGTCAGCAGGTCTCTGATTTCCATCTCAACCAGCTCAAGCAGTTCCGGATCGTCAACCTGGTCAGCCTTGTTCATGAACACAACGATATAAGGAACGCCAACCTGACGGGACAGGAGGATATGCTCTCTTGTCTGCGGCATCGGGCCGTCAGCAGCAGAAACAACCAGGATCGCGCCGTCCATCTGGGCAGCACCGGTGATCATGTTCTTTACATAGTCGGCATGTCCCGGGCAGTCAACGTGAGCATAGTGACGATTATCGGTCTCATACTCAACGTGGGCGGTGGAGATGGTGATTCCTCTTTCTCTTTCTTCAGGAGCCTTATCTATCTGGTCATACGCCTGGTAATTCGCTTTTCCTGAAAAACCGAGAACTTTTGTGATCGCAGCTGTCAAAGTGGTCTTACCATGGTCAACGTGACCGATCGTCCCAATATTAATATGGGGCTTGCTTCTTTCAAATTTTTCCTTAGCCATTTAAAAAATTCCTCCCTTTTACGGATTTTTTATTTTAATAAGATTCTACTATGAAATGACCAAAAAATCAATAGTTTTCTGAAATTAATCTTTGGCCCTGCCCTTCATGATCTCTTCCTGAATGCTCTTAGGCACTTCAGCATAGTGGCTCGGGAACATGGTATACTGTCCGCGGCCCTGTGTCCTGGAACGAAGTTCGGTTGCATAACCGAACATTTCAGACAGCGGAACCATTGCAGAAATCGCCTGTGCGCCCTGACGTGCCTCCATACCCTGAATCTGTCCACGGCGGGAGTTTAAATCGCCCATGACATCGCCCATGTATTCCTCAGGAACGATAACGTCCACCTTCATGATCGGTTCAAGCAGGACAGGACTTGCTTTTCTGCAGCCTTCCTTAAACGCCATCGAGCCGGCGATCTTAAACGCCATTTCAGAGGAGTCAACCTCATGATAGGAGCCGTCATACAGGGTTACCTTAACGTCAACCACACTGTAGCCGGCCAGCACACCGCTTTCCATAGCGCCCTGAACACCTGCGTCAACCGCTGGAATGTATTCCTTCGGAATGACACCGCCAACGATCTTATTAACAAACTCGTAACCTTTGCCCGGTTCCTGCGGCTCGATCTCCAGATAAACGTGACCGTACTGGCCGCGTCCGCCGGACTGTCTGGCGTACTTGTGTTCGATCTTGACCGGCTTGCGGATGGTCTCGCGATAGGCGACCCGCGGAACCGAGAGCTCAACCTCGACCCCGTATTTTGAGCGGAGTTTGGAAATAATTACGTCAAGATGCTGTTCACCGAGTCCGCACAATATCTGCTCGTGAGTCTCGCTGTTGGCGTGCTGGCTGATGGTGGGATCCTCGCCCATGAGCTTATTAAGACCGGAGACTATTTTCTCCTCCTCGCCCTTTTTCTTCGGTTTTACCGCCATTGAAATGCAGGGGGCCGGGAAATCGACCGGGGCGAGCTTTAAAATGTTGCCGGGCGAGCACATGGTGTCGCCGGTGTGAAGTCCGCCGACCTTGGCGACCGCGCCGATATCACCGGCAGGAACGCTTGGCGTTTCCTCCTGCTTTGCACCCTTTACGGTAAATACCTTGGGAATCTTTTCGGTCGAGCCGGTACGGGGGTTATAAATCTGCATATCGGCCTCAACCTTGCCCGAGATTACCTTAAAATACGAAAGCTTACCGACAAACGGGTCGGCAATGGTTTTGAATACGACGGCCGCAAGAGGTCCGTTTTCGTCAACCTTTACTTCCACCTTTTCGCCCTTGTCGTTCTCGGCGGTCTCGGCACCGTGCTCGGCGGCCGAGGGGGCAAGATAATGTATTCCGTCAAGCAGTACATCTACACCCTCAAGATTAAGACCGCTGCCGCAGAATACCGGGCAGACATCTCCGCTTCTTACGCCGAGATTAAGTCCTTTTATTATTTCTTCGGGGGTAAACGGCTCGTCGGCAAAGAATTTTTCCATTAATTCCTCGTCGGTTCCGGCAATGGCCTCGTTAAACTGCGAGGTATACTCCGAAAATTCCGAAAGATCAATCGGAGATACGGTGCTTTTTCCGTCCTTATAGGTTATTTTTTTCCCGTTTATAAGGTTTACGTATGCCGTTACCTTGTGATCCTCGACTATCGGAACCACAACCGGGCATATGCTTGTTCCGAAATGCTCGGTAAGAGAGGAGAGAACCTTTTTATAATCGGCATGCTCCGAGTCGAGCTTGCTTATAAAGAACATTTTTGCCTTGTTGCCCTTTACGGCTGCCTTGTATGCCTTTTCGGCGCCGACCGTAACGCCCGATTTGCCCGAGAGAGCAATAAGCACGGTATCGCAGGCGCGTATGCCCTCGGCAATTCCGCCGGCAAAGTCAAACATACCGGGGGTGTCGATTATGTTGATTTTATTGTCTTTCCACTGAGCCGGTGCTATTGCGGTGGACACCGATGCCGCGCGGCGTTTTTCCTCGCTGTCGAAATCGAGTACGGTGTTTCCGTCAAGGGTTCTGCCGAGACGGTCGGTTGCCCCGCTTAAAAACAGCATTGCCTCGGCAAGGGTGGTCTTACCCGAACCGCCGTGGCCGCTGATAGCGACGTTTTTAATTAAATCTGCCGTGAACTGTTTCAATTTTTATGACACCCTTTCATCCCCGGAAAAGTTTTTTGAGTCGATTGTGATAACGAGGGGAGAATTTTTATCTTACGACTGAATGTAATTGTATCACAATAATTAACCTATTGCAACAGTTATTTTATACAAAGAGCCTACAATGACGAAAAAATAATGCATTTTAAGCGGTTTTTTGTAAAATAAACAAATAAACAACCTATTTCCGGCAAAAGGCCTTTTAGTTTGGAGATTTTTCGCTGTTTTTTGCAAAGGGATAAAAACCCGGCGGCCGGTGGATGAGAATATATTGGTTGTATGATATTTTTTGTAATATTCTACGGCTGCAACCGGCATGGTTTAAAATATGAAATTTAATATCGGATGATTATACCGGGGGCACTTTTACCATAATAATTAGTACGGTAAGAAAACCGAAAAAACGGCGAAAAATCAAAGACGCCGGCAAAGGGGAAGTGCTTGAATTATTTATGAAAGCGGTAATAATGGCCGGAGGAGAAGGAAGCAGACTAAGACCCATAACCTGTGATTGTCCAAAACCTCTGACCGAGATAGCCGGACACCCGGTGATTGAATATATTTTTGAGCTTTTAATCAAACATTCGTGCGATGAGGCAAAGGTGACCTTAAAATACCTTGCCGGGAGTATAACCGAAAGATTTTTTTCGGGGAAATACAAGGGTTTGCCCCTTGATTTTGTGATGGAGGAGCGGCCGCTCGGCACGGCGGGATCGGTAAAGAACGCGGCGGATTTTGATGAGGATTTTGCGGTTATAAGCGGAGACGCGCTGTGCGATGTCGATTTGTCGGCGGCATTTGAGCTGCACAAAAGGACAAATGCGGCCGTAACGGTCGTTGCGGCAAGGGTGAGCGATCCGCGAGAGTACGGGCTTGTATCGGCAAAGGGAGACAGGGTCTGCTCCTTTGTGGAAAAGCCGTCCTTTAGCGGCGTTACGACCGATCTTGCAAACACCGGAATATATATCCTTTCTCCGAGGGTGCTGAGAAAAATTCCCGATAATTCCCCCTATGATTTTGCAAAGGATCTTTTTCCTCGGCTTCTTAGGGAAAACGAAAGGATATCGGTTTATGTAACCGACGGATACTGGTGCGATATCGGGGATATTAAGAGCTATCTCGAAAGCCAGTTCGATGTAATCGGCGGGCGGTTTAAATCGCCTTTTTTGAATTATGACAAAAAGGGCATCTTTTCGGAAAAGACAGAAAGGGTAAACGCCTTAAGAAAAACAGAAAGCGACGGTAATGGGGTCCGAAAACCCGGCGAAGTGAAAATCGTAAACGATGACCGAGAAAAAAGCGAAAAAAAGAATAAAAACGGAGAAAAAAACCGGAGAGAAAACAAAAACGGCGAGGAGAAAGAAAACAAAATCCGAAAAGGGAATAAAGCAGTAACTGCAGCCGAATCTGCAGCCGTAACGGAAAATGAAAATCCTCTTTACGGATGCGAGGTTATCCCTCCGGTTTATGTCGGATCGGGCGCGGTTATACGCCCCGGTGCCGTAATAGGACCGAACGCCGTTATAGAAAGCGGAGCGTCGGTATCCGGCGGTGCCCGTATAAGAAGCAGCTTTGTAGGGAGCGAGGCATCGGTAGGTGAGGGCGCAAGACTTACCGGAGCGGTCGTATGCAAAAATGCCAAAATAGGCAGCGGAGCCTCGCTGTTTGAGGGATGTGTTATCGGCTCATCGGCAAGGGTGGGGGAAAACGCACAAATAATGCCGGGGGTATCGGTATGGCCGGGGAAAAGGGTTGAAAACGGAGCCGTTTTGAGTGAGAATCTTCGCTACGGTACGGCATATAAAGAGCTTTTTGACGACGACGGAATATCGGGCGATGTCGGTGTTGATATGACGCCTGAATTCGCCGCAAGGCTCGGCGCGGCACTTGCCGGGCTTGCACCGGGCGGAAAAATTGCGGTTGCAAGAGGGTATAACAACTGTTCGGCAGCGCTTTCTTCGGCCGTTTTAGCGGGAATTGTTTCGGCCGGAGTATCGGCGGCGGACATAGGCCCCTCTCCCGAGACGGCGGCGGCCTTTGCGGCAACCGGCAGCATGTTTTCATATGTTGTTTATATAAGCGGCGGAGAAAAGACGGTAATAAGAATATTTGCCGAGGGAGGATTGCCCCTTACAAGGGAGAAGGAAAGGGCTGTATCGGGAAGGATTGCCCGTAGTGAATTTATCCGTTGCAAGGCCGCCGAGTATCCCTTTGTGTCCGATATGAGAGCAATAAAAAACCTGTACACCGAGCGGCTTATGTCCATGGCGCCGGACGGACTTTGCGGAGTGAATATGCAGCCGTCGTGCCGATGCCAGAATATCCAGAGCTATTTAAGCGGTCTGCTTTTAAGGCTCGGGTGCGATATAAAAAGCGGACCGGTATTTTGCCTTGACGAGCGAGGAATAAATCTTACCGTCTGCACCGAAAACGGCAAGCTTATTCCTTTTGAGAAGCTCATTGCGCTTTGCTGTATGCTGGAGTTTAAGGAGGGGAAGGACCTTCTCATTCCGTATGCCTATCCGAGAATTATCGATCTGATCGCCGAGCGCGCCGGGTGCCGGGTCTACAGGTTTTTAAGCTGTCCGTGCGAGGGCTATACGGAGAGCACCAAAAAGCTCTCAAGCGAGTTTTTGTGGCTTCGCGACGGCATTGCCACGGCAGTCTATCTGGCAGATAAAATGAAAAGGACCGGCGAGAACATCGATAAGCTGTGTTCGTCGGTTCCGGATTTTGCGGTAGCCGAGCGGTGGGTCAGCATAAGCGGATCGGCAGCGTCGGTTATGGAACGCATCGGCATCAAGGGTAAAAATGAGGGAGACGGCATACTCTCGGGTGACAGCGAGACCTGCATATTGATACATCCGTCAAAACGGGGGGATAAGCTTAAGGTTTTGTCGCAGGCTAAAAGCAGCGAGACGGCGGCCGAGCTGTGTATGTCGGTGGAGCAGCTGCTCTGCGGTGATGATAACGGAAAAAGCAGATAACACATCCTATGCAAAAGTCTCGTTTTAGCGATGTGTTGCGGACTTTGTATGATAAGCGGTTCGCCCTACGCTTGCCACATCACACTGCAGCGCCGAAACGTGACACAGCCGTACCGTACCGAAAAAAGGACAAAGCCGCCGTATTGTGTCCTAATGGCGGGTCTTTCGTAGGATACACTCTTAAAAAACGCCGGTAAGTTTTGTCGGTAATATGAACTTTTTAATGTATCCGCAATTGTCGGCATGGGCGACGTCGTTTATATGGCGGAAAAATCACGCCGCTTTATGTACGGTTTACCCCTTATCCGGCGCAGCACTTGACTTTAAGGGCGCAAAAGGTTAAAATAGTATCGGATATATCAGGACTTTCAGGCGGAGATACCGTTATTATCCCGCCTTTTGTACATAATTTAATTTAAAAAACCACAGAAAACGGAGGACTGTTTAACTGCATGACAGAAAAAAAGAATAGTAATAGATCAGGTGACGCTTCCCGTAAGACGGGACAGCGCTCTTCAGCGAACTCAAAAGCCGGGGCGAATGACAATTCCGCAAAGGTAATAAACGCATTGCTCGATTCGAGCGGAACGGGAGAAAATATCAAGGGCCGCAAGACAGCCGGAGCGAAGAGTAAAACGGCGAGGAAAAAGTCCGAGGAAAATACCGCCGTGCCGACAAAGAGCAGAACGAAGGGTGCAAGAAAAACGAATGCGGAAACATCGGTTAAAACGGACGAAAAATCACCGGCCGATACCCGCCGCAAAACATCGGCCGGTAAAAAAACGCCGTCTAAAGCAAAGGAGACCAAGGCGGCCTCCGCCAATAATTCAAAAAGAGGCAGAAACGGCAAGGAAAAGGACGCAATGTCCTCTAAGCGTACCCGCAAGGATCAGATTCTTAAGATAATTCCGCTCGGAGGACTCGGCGAGATCGGTAAAAACCTTACGGTTTACGAATATAAAAACGATATAATAATAGTTGATTGCGGACTGTCCTTTCCGAGCGACGAAATGCTCGGAATAGACATAGTAATTCCGGATTTCACCTATCTTGAGAATAACGCCGATAAAATCCGCGGAATGATAATAACCCACGGACATGAGGACCACATCGGCGCGATACCTTATCTGCTCAAAAAGCTCAACATCCCCATATTTGCAACCCCTCTTACTTTGGGACTTATAAAATGCAAGCTTACCGAGCATAAGCTGCTTTCGGACGCAAAACTCAATCCCATACATGCCGGCGAAAGGATCACCTTAGGCGCCTTTGCGGTTGAGGCTATAAACGTAAATCATTCAATTCCCGATGCGGTGGCATTTTGCATAACCACACCGGTGGGCGTTGTGGTCCAGACCGGCGACTTCAAGATCGATACCACCCCCATAAACGGCGAAACAATCGATCTTGCGCGTTTTGCGGTCCTCGGTAAAAAAGGGGTGCTGGCGCTTCTTATGGATTCGACCAACGCCACCCGTCCGGGCTTTACGCCGAGCGAACGAACGGTTGGGTACAGCTTCAGCCATCTTTTCAAAGGGGCCGAGGATAAACGCATAATAGTTGCCTCATTTTCGAGCAATATCCATCGCATACAGCAGATAATCGACGAGGCGGTGCGTTGCGGCCGCAAGGTCTGCGTTATAGGACGGAGTATGGAAAACGCCGTAAGCGTGGCGGCTCAGCTCGGATATCTTAATGTTCCCGACGGGGTGCTTATAAGCGCCGATTTGATAAAACGCTATGCCGAAAACGAGCTGGTTATAATTACGACCGGATCTCAGGGCGAGCCGATGTCGGCGCTGCACCGTATGGCCTTCGGAGAGCATCGCAAGGTAAAGGTGGGGCCGGGAGATTTAATAATCGTTTCCGCAACCCCGATTCCGGGCAACGAAAAGCTTGTAACAACGGTAATAAACGAGCTTTTGAAGCTGGGCGCTCAGGTTGTGTACGACAGGATGTACGATGTTCACGTTTCGGGTCACGCCTGCCAGGAGGAGCTAAAGCTCATGCTGTCGCTCGTAAGACCGAAATTCTTTATACCGGTTCACGGCGAGCAGATGCATCTTTCGGCCAATGCCGAGCTTGGGAAAAAGACCGGAGTTGATCCCAAAAATATCCTTATTACCGAGATCGGAACGGTCATAGAATTAACCTCAAGAACCATGCGAGTGGGCGAGAAGGTGCCGTCGGGCGCCGTACTGGTCGACGGGCTGGGTGTAGGCGATGTCGGAAGTGTCGTTTTGCGCGACCGTAAGCATTTAGCCGAGGACGGAATAATAGTAGCCGCCATGACGGTCGATTCGGTAACCGGCGAGCTCATTTACGGACCGGAGCTTATATCAAGAGGCTTTGTGTATGTAAAGGAGAGCGAGGAGCTTCTTGAGGAGGCGCGCGAAAGGGTAAGCAAGGCGGCGCAATTGTGCACCGTCAAAAATCCGTGTGATTGGCCGGCCCTTAAAAACACCGTTAAGGACGCGCTGTCGTCATTTTTGTTTGAGCGTACGCGCCGCGATCCTATGGTGCTGCCCGTAATAATGCAAATATAAGAGGCACATGGCATTTCGGCGCCCAAAAAAGCCGTAAATGCGCTTATCGCAGACCCATATATCGCTTTTGTTGTCGGTTTTAATCACATCTTTATAAAGCGAATTACAAAAGCTTGAATTTAAAAGACGTTTTCCCGAAAAAACCGAAGAATAAACGTAACAGGAGGAATACCCCTTGAAAAAACGCGGCGGCTGGTCGTTTGCGCCGGTCATGTTTGTTTGCACCCTGGCTGTTATAGCCAGTGCGCTTATGACCCTTTTATACTATCGTGATTACCCGGTTGCGGCTCTTGTGCAGGCGGTATTGGCTGTAATAGTTACGGTATTTTCTTCGGTTTATATATCGGGGATAAAGCGGGTAATGCGTCTTTTTGCAAAAAAGCTCGTAAATCAGCAAAACGAACACGGTGAGCTGTTTGAAAACCTGAGCATACCGGTTGCCGTATTTAAAAATATGAGCGAGATTATATGGTACAATCCCCTTTTCAGAAACTCGGTTTTAAAGGGACGGGATATGTACGGTGACGATTGCGACATGCTTTTAAACGAATCCCAACGCAATGCGCTTAGGGTATCGGGAAAGGTCTCGATACAGTACGGCGGCAGGGATTATACCTGTTATTACGGCGGATTTACCCTCGGTGACGATTCGGGCGAGGTCGTTTACTTTATTGACGATACCGAGCTTAAAATGAAGGCAGCCGAATACGAGCGCCGCCGTCCGGTAGCGGCCGTCGTATCGATTGACGCGCTGGACGATTTGACCGACGGACTCCCCGAGAGCGAACAGGCAATGTACCGTTCGACGGTGGAACGTGAAATCGAAAAATGGGCTCAAAATGCCGGCGGACTTATAAGACGTTTCGGCGGCAACCGTTACATAGTGGCAATGGACGAGGGCGGTCTCGAAACGGCCAAGGAAGCAAAGTTTTCCGTACTTGACAGCGTAAGGGCGCTCAACATAAACGGCCGGGGAAATCCCACCCTTTCAATAGGTGTGGGTCACGGCGGAAAGAACTTAAAGGAGTGTGAGGCACTCGCGTTGCAGGCGCTTGACATGGCGTTCGGCCGCGGCGGAGATCAGGCGGTCGTAAAGGCTCACAGCTCCTTCGAGTTTTTCGGAGGGGTCAAGTCGAACGGCGAACAGCGGCACACCAAGGTGCGCGCACGTGTGGTGGCCGCCGCATTAAGGGAGCTTATAGAGGGCAGCGACAACGTATTTATAACCGGACACAAATTCTCGGATCTTGATTGCGTCGGTGCCGCCTTCGGGCTTTGGCGTGTTGTAAACGGAATGGAAAGAAACTGCCGGATAGTAATGGATTCCGAAAAGACTCTCGCCGGCGAGCTGATAAAGGATATACGGAGCAATGTAAGCGGAGAGGTTTTTTGCAGTGAGAGCGCCGCTTTGTCGGCCTTGACGAAAAAAAGCCTGCTTATAATCGTCGACGTACACAGGGCAGAATTTCTTGATTATCCCGAGCTTTACAGGCAGTGTCCCACGACGGTGGTCATAGATCATCACCGCAAGACGGTGGATTACATAGACAACGCGGTTATATTTTATCACGAGCCGTACGCTTCGTCGGCCTGCGAAATGGTCACCGAGCTATTACAGTACCTCGGCGGGGAGCCGATAGGCGCCTTTGAGGCAAACGCCCTTATGTCGGGCATTATGCTTGACACAAGGAGTTTTGTGCTCAGAACCGGCACGAGAACCTTTGAGGCGTCGGCTTATTTAAGAGGCCGGGGAGCCGATCCGGTCGAGGTTAAGCGCTATTTTGCCGGCAGTATGGAGGTTTACCGCGAAAAATCCGCTATAGTGGCGTCAGCCGAAATATATAAATGCTGTGCGGTGGCCTTTGACGGGAATATAGGAGAAAATACCCGTATTGCCTCGGCACAGGCGGCGGATGAGCTGCTTAATATAGAAAATGTTAACGCCTCATTTGTTATGTTTGAATCGGGATCGGTTATGAACATATCGGCAAGATCGATGGGCAGGGTCAATGTCCAGCTTATAATGGAGGAGCTCGGCGGCGGCGGCCATCACACCATGGCGGCGGCCCAGCTTGAAAACGTTAACGAGGAAGAGGCTCGCGCAAGGCTTATAAGCGCCATAGATAAGGTCGTGGGATGATTTTTACCCTTACATTAGTACGCTTATAGGATTTTTTGATCGGAATACAAGTCTGAATTTTAATTTTTATTTTAGGCTTTAGGCTAACCATAACATGCTTATCCGAACCCGCCTGAAATGGCCTGCCGGCGGCGATTTTCAGCTTGTCGTCACTCATAGGCGTTAGCCTTGTGAGTTTCTCCGCACCGAAACTCCCTCGTTACTACGCTCATTTCAGGTCGAAGAATTTTGTCGGCAAGAAAAATGTGCACAGACAAGACGAAACATGAGTTAATCCTATCGGATTGACGAATGTTTCGGCGCAAGTATGTGTGGATTTTTCTCCGCCAAAATCGAGTTCGGATAAGTATGCTATGGTTAAGGCAAACAGACTGAAATAAAGGACAAAGAAAAGCAAAAGCACCGGTGCCGTTATGCGGCATAGAGATTACAAACACCGAAAGGATTGATAAAAATGAAGGTAATACTTAAAAGCGACGTGAAGGGCACCGGAAAATCCGGCGATCTTTGCAACGTTTCGGACGGATACGCAAGGAACTATCTGTTCCCGAGGGGGCTTGCGGTTGAGGCGAGCGCTGCGGCTATGAACGAATACCGCAACCGTTTGGAGTCCGAAAAGCATAAAAAAGAGGTCGAGCTTCAAACCGCACGCGATACGGCAGAAAAATTAAAGGATAAACGCATACATATCGCCGCCAAGGCCGGAACGGGCGGAAGGCTTTTCGGTGCGGTGACCGCAAAGGAAATAGCTGCTGGAATAAAAAGCTCGCTCGGACTTGATATCGATCGCCGCAAGATAATGCTCGACAAGGATATAAAGGCGTACGGTGAATATACCGTTGAAATAAAGCTTATGCAAAATATAACGGCCCGAATTACCGTAGCCGTGGGCGAATAAAAATTTTTGAGGTGAATTGTTATGGAAAACGAAAATAATTTTGCAAGCGCCGTACCGAATGAGTTTTCTGCCGGTAACGAGGCTGCCGGAACAGCCGAAAACCATGAGGCCGGAAACCTAAACAATGCCCCGTTACAGAATCAGAATGCTGCCGGCAGTGCATCTCCCTATTCGGCTCCTCCGGCACCGGTCTCATTTGAGGAGGCATCTGCTTCGGATGAAGCAAAACAGGCCGATGCTTTAAGCTCTGCCGAGGTTTCCTCTTCCGGATCCGATTTTTCGGCTGCTTCTACTGCTCATCCTGCTACCTCTTCTTCCGACGCCGGTAATGTCGCTTTCGCGCCCGGGGGCGTTTCGGCCGCAAACGAGACTCCCAATACACCGCAAAGCAGCGCCGTTAATCAGCCGGCGAGCGGTGCCGCCGCGCCTTACGCACAAGCCCCCGGCATGGGACAGGGACAGCAGGTTTATTCCCGCCAGTTCCCGAATTCTCAGCCTGCAGCATACCAGAATCAGAACCAGCGGATCTATCCCGGACCGGGAGCATATCCGACGCCGGGCGGCAATTATCAGGGCCGTCAGAGTCAGCCTGTGCCCGGTACATATCCTACGTCGCCCATGCCCGGAACGTATCCGACCGTGCCCGGCGGTGCTTACCCCACGCAGCCTATGCAGCAGACGGCTTCTATGTATAATCAGATACCGGAGGCAATTGTGAAATCGAAAAAGGCTAAGGCGCTCACCTCCCTTTTGCTCGGAATTTTATCACTCCTCATGCCGGCCATTGCGTTTTTTGTGACGTCGATTGTAGCGGCTAACGATATAGGCGTTTCGCTTGACAATATCGGGAGTGTTGCTTTCGGAAAGTCGTTTCTTATCGGGGCGGCAGTTTGTGTGGCCGGTCTTATAATCGCAATAGTCGCAATAGTGCTTGCCGCCCGTTCCTCTATTGCCCGCAAAAAGCCGGGAACCGCAATAGGCGGCCTTGTTACCGGAATAATCGGACTTTGCGGCTGCATTATAATGGCCTTTGTTTTCGGAACGATCGGCCTTGCAATGGGCGACAGCAGCGTCGACGATATTACCGGAGGAATCTCCTCGGATATTCACGACCGTTATGACGGTTATAAGGATAGAAACGATTTTAATTTCGAGGATTTTATGAGCGAATTCGAAAAAGAGATCGAAGACAAAACCGGCAACCGCTTTAACAGCAAAAGTGACGGCAGAAACAACAATCGGATTTTAACTCCGAGCTACAGCGAGGACAGCGAAACAGAGGACTGGCTGCCCGAAAATGACGGTCACGACGACGATGTTCAGGAGCCCTGGTGGTAAGAAACGATAAGGCCGATGTGTTTTTCGGCCGACTGCGGTTTCGGCAGGTTTATACCCGATATAGTTCATAGGCTTCCGTTTTACAAATGATATTATCAGGCGATTTTCCCTTGCCGGAAAACGTATACAATACAATAAAAAGCCGTATCCCGTGTATTTAATCATGGAATACTGCTTTTTTATGGTTTAAAAATGTAATTTTAATTTTTAAATTTTAAGTTTTCTTTATGTTGCAACGCAAGGGGAAGGTTTTTGCCGGTACAACATCTTAAAAAGAAAAAGCAGAAAGCAAAAAACAAGAAAACAAAAAGCAAAGCTTTTTACGTCATTGCAAAAACAAAAATCGCGCCGACGGCTGAATAAACCGTACCGGCGCGATTTCTGTATTTTTAATTATCCTGGCCGGTGCAGCAGGTTAGAATCGCTGCTTTTTCGCCTAATTGCCTGATCTCCATAAGGGTTCGGGAAAACCGGCTTATGCGGCGGACATTTGGTTGCCTGCCGGCCAAGAGGAGTCTGATCATCCGTTTGACCGGGTCTTATTTTATAACCTGATTTTCAGGTGTCTCGTCGGTATTCTTATCCTTTTTGTGAAGGAGGAGGTTGGTGAGTATTCCGAGAATGAGGGCTACCGCTATGGTGGTGATGGTAATCTTTCCTATTGTTATCTGCAATCCGCCGATACCCGAGATGAGTATAACCGATACTACGAAGAGATTGCGGTTTTTGCCGAGGTCGACATCCTGAACCATCTTAAGACCGGACACGGCGATGAATCCGTAAAGCGCCATGCATACGCCGCCCATGACACAGCTCGGAATTGAGTTAACAAAGGCGACAAAGGGTGAGAGGAAGGCGATTATCATGGCCTCTACCGCGGCGGTCGCAATGGTGCAGACCGAGGCGTTTCCGGTGATGGCGACACAGCCTATTGATTCGCCGTAGGTGGTGTTGGGGCAACCGCCGAAGAAAGCGCCTACCATGGAGCCTACGCCGTCGCCGAGAAGGGTGCGGTGAAGTCCGGGCTCCTCAAGCAGATCCTTTTCGATTATGTAGGAAATGTTTTTGTGGTCTGCTATATGCTCGGCGAATACCACAAAGGCAACCGGAACATATGCTATAGCCAATGTTGCGATGTACTGGGCGTCTATTCCGTCAAAGCCTTTGGCGGCGGTAAGGAAGGTGAAGTCGGGGATTGAGAAGAAGGTTTTTACCGTTACATGTCCGTCGGTGAGCAAAGCGGTAAAGGGCGAAAAGTCGATGACCTTAAGCGAATCGATGTCGGTTGCATTGCCGATTACGGTGAATATTGCGGCTACTGCATATCCGGCGAGAATTCCTATTATAAAGGGAATAAGGCGGTAAAAGCCCTTTTTCTTACCGAAGGTAGAGCAGATGACTATAACGGCCAATGTTACAAGACCGCAAAGTATGGCTATAAAGGTGCTGCCGCCGGCAGGAGCGGTCTGAAGATCGCTTACGGCATTTGAGGCGAGGGAAAGTCCTATAAGGGCGACTACCGGTCCGATAACAACGGGAGGCATGAGCTTGTTTATCCATTTAACGCCGCCTATTTTAACGGCTATGGCGATAACTACATAAACGAGACCGGCCATAACGGCGCCGATTATCAGTCCGAGATATCCGGCCGATACGCTTATTGCTCCGCTGAACGCGGCCGCCATAGAGCCGAGAAATGCGAAGGATGATCCGAGAAACACGGGGCTTTTTGCCTTTGTGAACAGCACATAAACGAGGGTTCCGATTCCGGCGCCGAAAAGAGCGGCGGCCGGGCTCATGGCCTCGCTCCCGGTAAGCTTTGCGTTGCCGTTGGTTATTACCGGAACAACAAGGGTAGCTGCCATGATCGCGAGCAGCTGCTGTACGGCGAATATGATCATCTGGCCGAATTTCATCGAGCTGTTGCGGGGGTTGTCCGTAACATTGTAAACAAGTTTCATTTCCTTTTTCCTTCCTGACTTTTCAAATTTAAAAAATGCAATCAAAAAATGCCCTGCCGTACGGCAAGGCATAACTATATCGAGGTAATGAAAAATAGCTTTTTAACCTTGCCGGCATCACGGTACCGCGCTTAAAGATCGCTTTTCGAGATTATATCACAAACAATATCAAAAATCAACATTTTTTTGCAAAAGGAAAAATATATGCGGTATGTGCATTTTTACCGGTTAAAAAATATTTGCACAAAAAACACTTGACAGACTTAATCTAATGCGTTAGAGTAAACATAGAGCTCTACCATATTAGAGCAAAAGGGGATTTTTGTTATGAGCACACCGAAAATATTTGAAAGCGAATATCGCTTTTGCCTGATACTGTGGGCGAACGAGCCGATTAAAAGCAGTGAGCTTGTAAGGCTTTGCAAGGAGCAGCTCGGCTGGAAGCCGACCACAACCTACACCGTAATAAAACGGCTGTCCGAGCGGGGCGTGCTTAAAAACGAAAATACGCTTGTTACCTCGCTTGTGAGCAAGGATGAAATTCAGGCTGCCGAGATAGATGAAATGGTGGAAAAGACCTTTGAGGGTTCGCTGCCTGCCTTTATTGCGGCCTTTACAAGGCATAACAGGCTTTCCGAAAAGGAGATCGACGAGGTACAGGGGATGATCGACCGCTTCAGAAAGGAGAATAAAAATGAGTGAAGCTTTTATAGCAATTGTCAACATGAGCATATCGGCAAGCTGGATCATTGCGGCCGTGCTGATAGTGCGTCTGCTGCTTAAAAAGGCGCCGAAATGGATCTCGGTTATGCTGTGGGGCATTGTCGGGGTTCGTCTTGCGTGTCCCTTTACGATCGAGAGCGCTTTAAGTCTGATCCCGAGCGCACATACCGTAAGTTACGAGACGATGACCGATAAATCCCCTGAAATCAACTTCGGCATTTCCTTTATTAACGACATCTTAAACCCCGTTATAAGCGATTCGCTGTCGGCGGCTTCTGCTGACAGTGCAAATCCTATGCAGATATTATTGCCGGTTTTGGTTGGCGTCTGGCTCGCCGGCATGGCAGCAATGCTTATTTATGCGGCGGTAAGCTATATTCTGCTAAAAAAGAGGGTCGCAAACGCCCTGCCGATTCGTGATAATGTTTTTTCGGGCGAAAACGTAGCCTCTCCCTTTGTCCTCGGAATAATAAAACCGAAAATCTATTTACCGGTTAATATAAGCGAACGGAACGCTGAAAAGGTCATACTCCACGAGGAGGCTCATATCCGCCGCCGGGATCATATTATAAAGCCGATAGGATTTTTACTTTTGTGCGTTTATTGGTTTAATCCGCTTGTCTGGCTCGGATATATTCTGCTTTGCAAGGATATTGAGCTCGCGTGCGACGAAAGGGCGGTAAGGAATTTCTCGTCGGATCAGCTGGCCGATTATTCTCAGGCACTTCTTTCCTGCAGTGTTAACCGGCGGATAATAACTGACTGCCCGATTGCATTCGGCGAGGTCAGCGTGAAAAGCCGGGACAAATCCGTATTACACCACAAAAAACCGGCATTTTGGGTGGTGGTCGCGGCCATCGTTGCGAGTATTGTCGTCGCGGTGTGCTTTTTAACCAGTCCAAAAACCGATGATATCGTTGCATCCGACGGTGAGCCGGGCACCGCTTCGTCTAACTATGCGATAAATCGTAGATTTGTACGAAAAAACTCCGCTTTCCCAGACCGAAGACAAAATAGAAAGGGGAGAATACATTATTACAAAGACCCATCAAGAGACGTTGGACGGCAAGTGGACCGTCGACAACAGTGAATACGAATACCGCCTCGAAATCACCGGTCGATTGGGAGAGGACGCCAAAAACACCACCTTTATCGTGCTTAGCAACAAAAAACAAGTTCAGTTCAGTGATACCTGGCCGGCATTCGGTTTCGGCAGCGATACCTCCGCCTATCTTGACCCGGATGAGGCCGTCATTGTCGGGTACAGGATATTTTAAGCTTATACTTATACGAATACGTTTTCGGCGGAAAAAGGAACGAGCAAACCTTGCCTCCCGTCAGCGTCCCCCGGTTTTAACCCTCCCGTAATACCATGTTAACAAAAACCCGGTAAATCCGGGGGGTATATAACGCAACAAAAAAGCACCCGCTTAATAAGGCGAGTGCTTTTTACTTGGTGGACGTTAACGGACTTGAACCGCTGACCCTTCGCACGTCAAGCGAATGCTCTACCAGCTGAGCTAAACGTCCCCGTTAATTCGTGCATCGTAGGTGCAAATGGTAGTATACCTTATTTTGCGGCAAAAATCAAGTGTTTTTTTGCGGTGTTTTAATTTTTATTGGAGGAGCCTTTTATATGCCGGTCTTAACGGGACTGTTTTTAGCCATGGTTATTGAAAAATCATAAAAAACGACCGTATCTTAATTACAAGTTAAGATACGGTCGTCTACAGCGGTTACATTAGCAGGCAGGGTTTAACACGGTGTAAAATCAGCACAAGATGCCGTTTACATCATTTAATATTTTGTCGCCTAAGGCCTTTGCCTCATCCACCGACTGCCCGACGGCGGTTATATACGCCTTTATTTTCGGCTCGGTTCCCGACGGGCGGATTATCAGCGAGGCGTCCTTATCAAGCGCATAACAAAGCACGTTGGATTTCGGCAGATCGATCTTTTCGGTTTTTCCGGTGATGAGATCGGCAGCGGTAGAGGCATCGATATCGCGCACCGAAAGGACCTTTAGTCCGGCTATTTCCTTGGGCGGCTCATGCCGTAAGATGTCCATAAATCCGCTTATCTTTGCCATTCCGGCCGCTCCCTCAAAGGTGTAGGAGTGCTGAACGCTTACAAACACGCCGAATTCTTTGTATATATCGTCCATAACGTCAAGCAGGGATTTGCCCTGTGATTTATAATGGGCTGCCATTTCGCATATGAGCATTGAGGTCACGACGGCATCCTTATCCCTTACATATCCGCCGGCCATGTATCCGTAGCTTTCCTCAAAGCCGAAAACAAACCGGTCGTACTGGCCTACCGCTTCGAGCTTGGTTATCTCGCCGCCGATGTATTTAAAGCCGGTAAGAACGCTCCGACTTTCGCATCCGTATTTTTCGGCGATCTTGTCGGCGAGCGGCGTGGTTACAATGCTTTTTACCGAAACCGGATGTTCGGGCAGTGTGCCGGCGGCTTTTCTTCTCGAAAGAACGTAATTGAGAAGCAGGCAGCCGACATCGTTTCCGCTCATAAGAACATAATCGTCGTCCTTTTTTACGGCGATTCCCACCCGGTCGCAATCGGGGTCGGTCGCAAGCAGGATATCGGGTCTCACCTTATCGGCAAGCTTTAATGCACAGCCGAACGCTTCCCGTATCTCCGGATTGGGATAGGGGGCCGTCGGGAAATTTCCGTCGGGATTTTCCTGCTCGGGCACTACGGTCACATCGGTAATGCCAATCCGCTTTAAAATCTCGCGCACCGGCTTGTTTCCGGTTCCGTTAAGGGGGGTGTAAACCACCTTGAGCTCGGTTTTAACCGCCTCCACCGAGCAGGACAAAACGTTTTTATAAAACTCCTCTATTACGTCGTTTCCTACATATTCGATTTTTCCTGAGGAAAGACCCTCGTCAAAGTCAAGAGTCTTTATCCCCGAGAACATATCGACCCGATTGACAAAATCCAAAACGGCGGCGGAATTCTCTACGCTTAACTGGCAGCCGTCGTTACCGTAGGCCTTGTAGCCGTTGTATTTTGAGGGGTTATGGCTGGCCGTTACGACAACGCCGGTATCACAGCCGAGGTATCTTACGGCAAAGGAAAGCATGGGGGTGGGCATAAGCTCTCTATAAATGTAGACCTTAATTCCGTTTGCGGCAAACACCGAGGCGGCCGCACGGGCAAATTCGTACGATTTAATGCGGCTGTCATATGCGATGGCAGCTTTTTTTACGCTGTCCTTTTTGGAGTTTACCCAGTCGCAAAGACCTTGGGTTGCACGGCGAACGGTGTATATATTCATACGGTTTGTACCGGCACCGATTATTCCGCGGAGTCCGGCGGTACCGAATTCAAGCTCTCTGTAAAAGCTTTCGTATATTTCGTTTTTGTCGTCCTTCATTCTTTCAAGGTCTTTTCGGATGTCGGGATCCTCTGTGGCCTTTTCGCACCAGAGGTTATATAAAACGGTTATATTATTAATGTTTTCCATAAAGCAACACATCCTTTGTTATAACTTGCATCCTGACGGAATACAGTATAAAACCGTCCGTAGGGATCGCTTTTATAATACCCTACGGACGGTCGGTTGTCAATAAATATGTAAAATTATTCCTTGCGTTATACCGAATATTCCGGGATTTAAAGCGCTTGCCTGTTTACGGTACAGCCGATTTATCGACTGCTGTAGCCGGTCGGAAGGTGGGAGCCGTTTTAGTCGGCCGTTTTTTTGCGGCTTCCGAGCGCAAACCATATTATTCCGGCAATTATCAGCACAATGCTTATCCACTGCGAGGTGGAGAAAATAAGCCAGCGTCCCCTTATTTCGTCGCCGCGTAAGAATTCGAGCGAGAATCTAATTATTCCGTAGCTTATAAAATAAAAGGGGAGAAGCTTCCCGCAAAGCATCCTTCGCTTAATAAGCCGGAACATGACCAAAAACAGCAAAAGGCACAAAAAGGATTCGAGCAGTTGGACAGGGAATCTGCTTACTCCGTTTGCCTCGGGGATAAGCGCACGGGTATATGTGAAGCCGAACGGGGACTCGGTACCGTAGCAACAGCCTCCCATAAAGCAGCCTATCCGTCCGAAAACATGAAAGAGAGGAATCGATGTTATTGCAATGTCGGCATATTCGGCACTGAGAGCGGCTTTTTTTAAGTATATGGCTCCGGCCGCCATTCCGCCGAGCAGTCCTCCGTAGAAAACACCGCCGCCGAAGATGGCTACTATACGGTTTATAAGGGTGCCGAAGGAATCGATGCTGTTTATGTTGCGGACAAACCATATTATCTGATCGAACCCTACAAGGCCGTAGAGTATATGCGCCCCTATAACGCCGCCAGCAAAGGCTATAAGCATTAAATACAGCATTTTTATTTCGTCAAGCTTGCGTTTTTCTGCCAGGCGATAGGTAAAAAACAGCGCCAAAAGCACGCCTATTACCGAAATAAGAGGATAAAGACCGATAGTCTTTCCGAAAAGTGTAAAATAAGGATACATACAGCTTTGGGGCTCCTTTGCTTTTTACAGGGAAAAGACCGCCCGGACATACAGTATAAGTCTGACGGGGCGGTCTTTATCGTTTGTTTTGTTTTTTTACAGGCGCACGGTCACGTTCTAAAAGCCTTCATATGCGGACCGATTTAAATAAATCATAAAAACTGTTTTTCAGTTATATTATGTGCACCTGCGGCATGCGGAAATTCTAAAATTAGAAAAGTCCGGCGCCCGAGCCTGCCACGACACCGCCGATAGCAGCGGCCGCACAGGCAACGCAGATAACGGCGATTGCAGCGGTAGCCGTGCCGATAATTCCGAGAACGAGACCGGTTACTGCAAGACCCTTACCGGAGTTGGCAACCTTAGCCTTCTTCATGCCGATAGCACCGAAAACGATGCCGAGAATAGCAAGAATAAGACCGGCAATGCTTACACCGGGAACCGGAATAAAGCCGCACACGATACCGATTATACCGCAAATCATAGCTACGATGGAAATGGGGTTGCCCTGTTTTTCGGGTGCTACCGGGATAGGCTGTACAGGCTGCTGTACGGGCTGATTGTTCTGATTGTTAAATTCGTCCATAACTATACCTCCTTAGTTTGCAGTATCATAATACCATGCTTTTTATGCCGTGTCAAACGTTTTTTTGCGAAAAAGAAAAAATACTATATAAAAACACAAAAAATCTGTTGTTTAAAACATAACTCTTCAAGCAGTATGTTTTATAAAGCTTTTTACCGACGGTTTATTTTTTACCGGCCGATACTTGTCATCTTTTGTTTTTGTCGAATATAAAAAAGCTTCGCCGATGGCTGACTGCTGCTTTGAAAAACGGAGCGAGAAAAATCCCGTGCTTCGATTTGGCACGGGATAACGTTTCGGTAAGACGCCCGTCAACAGTACTGTTTAATTCGTTTGACGGGGATAATCTTATGCTCCGGTTTGACCAAGCGGCTATTAATCGACGGCATTATCGCATTTAAAAATACAGCGGTACCGATTGCCGGGAGAAAACCGATTTTATGACGGCGAGCTGCTCCTCGCTTAATTGCACCTGTAAGCCCTCGTACCGCACAAAGCCCTTTGTTATGCTTAGATAGTAGTTTTCGCAGCCCTCAAGGGTCACGGTGTATTCGGGCGAACATTCGCAAAGACTGTGCTCTTCGAATTTGAGGCCGAGCAGTATGCCGTAGATTTTTGCCGAATCTCCCGAATAAAAGCTGCATATTTCCCGGCCGGACGGGTCGGATATCCGGGTTATACTGTTGCCGCAAAGGGCAATTTGCGTCGAGTCGGAGCCGGGGCGGCTTATTATCTCGTGCGAATGCCCGGCGGCGCTTTTTATTTCGGGTAGGTAACAGGGCTCCCGTGTACCGTCGCCCATTACCGAGCCTTCGTCCCCCAGTGCCGAACCGCCGTCCGTGAGAAAATCATAGACCTTTAGTTCGTCGTCGTTTAGACTTTCAACACTGCCGGAGGACAGCTTATATGCCCGGTAAACGGCCATTTGGGGCGGATACGATTCCATAATCGCATTGCTGTGGATTATAAGCAGCTTATCGCCGGTTTTAAATTCCCAGCGGCTTTTAGTATCGGTAAAATTAAGGGCTATCGGTCCGGTTTTATCAAGCAGATAAACGCCGCTTCCGTTTTCGTCGGCGTAACACCGGCCGACCGATATACCAAAGCCGAAAATCCCGAGACAATAAAATGAAACCGCAAACAAAACGGCTGCGCAAATAACCGAAACAATGATTATAAGCGATACTTTTTTAGCTTTTGTCATAGGTAATGCTCTCCAAAAATAAATTCTTAAGTCAATCTTCGGCCGCGCCTTCGCCCTCATTTTTAAGCCTTTCGGAGATGCTTATATAATTTCGGAGATGCTTATATAATAATGTAAGACAAAAGTGCGGCCAAAAGATAAACTATACGTTTTCGGTAATGTCGGTGACGGCGCCCATGAACATCGGGATGCCGGTTGCGGTGTCGGTTATCATAAACACAAAGGGGCGGTCGAGAATTACCTCTTTTACATCGTCGGCCGGCATTGCGGCGCCCGCTTCCATTTTGACGGCGGCAGCAGCAGCTGCTCTCGTGCCCTGCTCGTCGACCTCAATAAAGGTTTTGTGGATAACGCCGCCGATGTATAAGGGGAGGTCGCCGGTCTCGTTCATTCCCGAAAAATCGGCGGAAAGCGGATCAAAGGCGCGGTTTATGCCCATTTCTTTAAGACTTTCGGTAAGCTCGGCCGAATAATCGAATTTAAACTTCGGCAGACCGGTTTGCACCATCGTATCCTGTGTATCGGTGGTGTAGCCGAGCAGCCGTTCTTCATCGATCGAGGCGAGATATTCAATGTAGTCGTACATCGATATATCCTCATTAGGAAGAAGGGCGACAAAGCTGTATTTCCCGCCGTAATACCGTTTTGTAAAGCCTGTGGACTTGCCGTCGTCGATATAGCTGTATTCGTCGCCGAGCATCATCTGCACCGTGCGTTTTTCGCCCGAAAGGGAGGTGAATTCCCGGGCGGTACTGCCGAAGTAGGGATCTTCCCATTCGGCGTCGAAGCAAAGCGTGCTTATAAGATACATCATGCTCTCGGGTGAGATTTCATCTATGATTTTTTCGATCATCCCGTCGGTGTTTTTCTTTACCCAGAGGTTTATATCGTCGGCCGTGGATTTGTCAAATTTGGCTTTATAGATTTCCGAACGGTAAAAGTCGGCGTTTTTCTGTAAAAAATCCTGCTTTACATTGAGCGCCTTATCGTCTTTGAACCATATCGAACCGGACGACGTCATTTTGCATTTTTCCTCTTCCTTAAGTCCGGCCAAAAAGGCGTTGTAATAAGCGTTTAACCGATTAATATCCATACCGTTTGCAAGGGCGCCGCTTAGTTCCTCAAGGGTTTTGCCGTTTGCTCCGTTGGCCGTCATTGAAAGCACCGTGTTTACACAAAACGGGGAAACGAGTATGTTGCCGCTTTTTTGTCCGCTTTTTGCTGTGTCTGAGAATAACCTGAGCGAAAATCCGGCCAATGCACGGGAAAAGTCCTCGTCCGCGTCGGCCTTTTGCGCGGAATTCGCGACTATTCCGACCATAAGATTCTGCGCTTTTATCCCGGAGGTGCATCCGCCAAGACCGGCGAGCACGGATATTGCGGCGCAAAGCGCAACAAAGGGGAGAAGGGTTCTTTTGATTTTCATTATTTTTACCTCCTTGTGTTGTTCCGTATAGGGACGAATCGCTTGCGGGTTTTACTTTTTTACTTACCGGTCGTCAGTTTATTTGAGGAATAATGCCCATTAGCACCGGGATTCCGGTTTCCTTTTCGGTCAGCATAAAAATGAAGGGTCGGTTTATTGTAACGGTTTCTGTTTCGCTGTCGGAAGCGGATTCCGTCGTGGCCGGTCGTTCGGAGTCCGCATTAAGCGAAAAACGGCATTTTTGCGTCAGGTCGGAAAGGGTTGCGCCGGATGATTCGCCGATCTTCGAAAAATCGGCCGAGGATGAGAAAATACCGCCCGTTCCCATCGCGCTGAGGGCATTTTTCATTGAGCCTTCATACACCGAATCAAGGCTCGGAAGTACGGCCTTTATCGTGCCGGCGCCGTAAAAAGCGCCTATGCAGGAGATTTCCTCGGCGGATTTTTTGCAGAATTCCTTTGCGTAATCGTATACCGACATTCCGTCGTTTGGCATCATCGCCGTAAGACGGTATTTCCCGCCGTTTAAATCGAATATAAATCCCGATGCGTTTTCTTCTTTTATCGCAAAGGCATTGTCGCTTTGTATGGCGGTTACACTTTTGACCTTGCCCGAAATGTCGGTAAAATCAATGCTTCCGGCAGCGCAATAGTCAATTTCGTTTGAGGAGACACCGAGGTGGTTTCCGTTAAAGCTGACGGCGCTTATAAGCCGCATTACTCCGTCCGGCAACTCGCCGCTTAAAACGCTGTTTATTCTGCCGCCGGTTTTTTCGTTTATTATACCGTTTATTTCGCTCTTTGACGAGCTGTCTGCCGCGCAGCGAATGACTTTCGAGCGGTAATAATCGGCGTTTCGGTCTGTAAAGCTTTGGTTTACCGAGCGGAAGGACGAGCTGTTAAGCCACATTATATTTGCCGCGGAAAGACTGCCTCGGCCGCCCGTTGTCAGCTTGTCGATGAATGCTTTATAGGAGCCGTTTAATCCATTGTCCGCCGTGTTGAATTTTAAAGCATTCTGCATTTGCGAATATATAGGATCGCTTACACCGTTTGTCGATCCGCAAAGCAGGCTGTAGGTGTAAACGGGGGAGATGAGCACCGTTTTGCCGTACTCCTCGTTTTTGAGGGTTTCCCTAAAAAGTTTTAGCGAAAAATCATTGAGTAAGCTTTCGAAGTACGAAAGATCTGTAGTGTAATGTTCTTCTTTTTGGCCTTCTCCCGAGGGTGATGTTTCCTGATTTGATTCGGCCGCGACCCCTTCCGGAAGCTCCGCTGTCGGCGGTGCTGCCGATATGTTGTTTTCGGCGTTTTTCACGGCGGCATCCGAATCGGAGACCATACTGCATAATTCTTCGGCTTTTCCGTCGGGCATCTCGCCCTTTCTTATGCGCGAGGTCAGGGCTGCCGTGCAAATAATCGCGGCGCATATTGCCGGAACTCCGACGGCTACGGCGGTTTTTCTATTAGCGGTGCGCTTTTTAATATAATTGTCGCGCATAATGAATACTTCTTTTATATATTCCTCGCGGTTTTTCATGTTGCCTTACTCCTTTCCCTAATCATGGGATCAAGCTGTCCTTTAAGCTTCTTTCTTGCGTTGTAAAGTATGTTGTCCATCCGTTTTTCGCTTGTCTTCATGACCTTTGCGGCCTCGGCATAGGTGAGCCCCTCAAAATACACAAGGTGAACGGCCGATTGCATATCATTAGTAAGTGAAGAAATGCACCGCTCAATTTGCCGTTTCTCCTCGCTGCACAGAACAAATTCCTCCGGAGATGGCAAATCGTCGGGTGTGGCGGATAATTCATCCAGGCTGTTTAAATTCATCCGTTTTCGCTTCTTTATATATGTAAGGGCTTTGCTCCGGCCGATCATATACAGATATGTTTTAAGCGACACCGAAAAATTATACCTGTGCTTATGCACAAGGAGATAGACAAAGCATTCCATCGAGATGTCCTCGGCCGCATGGTAGTCGCCGACAAAACGGTTTATAAAAAAAATCAGTCCCATGCGGTACATATCCATTATTTCGATAAAAGCGTCGTCATCTCCGCTTAAATATCGGCGAAAGCTGTCTGCTCCGGCGTCCATACGGTTTCTCCTTTTGTATTTGCAGATTATAAAGCTAAAAAGCGAAGGGCGGCTTCCCGGCCGGGAACAAAAATGCGTTTTTACCGCAAATCGTCTTTTTAAATTCAATCTACATCTATTATACAGCAAAATCTCTCTTTTCCCTAAAAAAAATTTGAGTATTTTTGGTTTTCGGTAGATTCATCGGCAAAGTCTATCGGTTTCCCCGTTGTTCGAGGCAGTATAATATAAGAAAAACGAAAAGCGGCCGGTTTTTGCCATGTGACAAAGGCCGGTCGCTTTTAAAGTTTATAAATTTTTAAAAATCTCTTACCGTTCGGATAAGGGAATATACGGCATGTCCGGCAAAACGTTTTTATACGACGGGCGGATGATCTTGCTGTTGCCGACTATTTCCTCTAACCGGTGCGCCGACCAGCCCGCAATGCGCGAAATGGCGAATATCGGGGTGAAAAGCTCCTCCGGAAGATCAAGCATGCGATACACAAAGCCGCTGTAAAAATCCACGTTGGCGCTGACGCCCTTGTAAATCTTCCGGGTCTCGGATATAACCTTTGGGGCGAGCGTTTCCACCTTGGAGTAGAGCCTGAATTCTTCCTCCCGTCCCTTTTCTATGCTTAATTTTTCAACAAAGCTCTTAAAAATCTCGGCTCTCGGATCCGACAGCGAGTACACGGCGTGTCCCATTCCGTAAATAAGACCCGAGCGGTCAAAAGCCTCTTTATTAAGCAGCTTTTTAAAATAAGAGCAAAGCTCCTCGTCGTCGTTCCAGTCGGAAACATCGCGTTTTATGGCTTCGACCATCTCGACCACCTTTATATTGGCGCCGCCGTGGCGGGGACCTTTAAGAGAGCCGAGCGCACCGGCCATAACGCTGTAGGTGTCGGTTCCGGAGGAGGTAATAACCCTCGTTGTAAAGGTGGAGTTATTACCGCCGCCGTGCTCGGCGTGGAGCACCAGCGCAATGTCTAAGATCCTCGCTTCTAAATCACTGTATGATTTATCCGGCCTTAAAAGACGTAAAATGTTCTGGGCCGTGGATATTTTAAGGTCCGGAGTATGTATAAAAAGACTTTTCCCGTCGTGATAATGGCGGTAGGCCTGATATCCGTACACCGAGAGCATCGGAAAAAGGGCAATAAGCTGTAAGCACTGCCGCAAAACGTTTTCGACCGATGTATCGTTGGGGTTGTCGTCATACGAATAAAGGGTTAAAACGCTCCTTGCCAGCGTGTTCATCATATCGCTGCTCGGCGCTTTCATTATTATATCTCTTACAAAGCTGGTCGGCAGGCTCCGGTAGGAAAACAGGATTTTTTTAAAATCTTCGAGCTCGTTTTCATTCGGAAGGGATCCGAAAAGCAACAGATAAACCGTTTCTTCAAATCCGAATCTTCCGTCCGACACAAAACCCTTTACCAGATCCTTTATATCTATTCCTCTGTAGCGCAAAACACCGGGGGCCGGCACATCGGTACCGTCGGGCAGTGTTTCACAGGATTTTATGCTTGATATCTCGGTAAGGCCGGTAAGCACGCCCTTTCCGCTTAAATCTCTGAGCCCTCTTTTAACATTAAACTTTGTATATAAAGCCGGATCTATGTAATTGTTTGTACTGCATTTTACGGCAAGAGCCTTGATTTCCGGGGTGATTACGCTGAAACCGTTCATGTGGTTACCTCATTTCATTTTTGTGAAACAAATTATATCACATTTTTACAGGCTTCACAATCGCCGCCGCTCACATTTAATAAAATTTTAATAATTTAAAACATCAGTAACAAAATGAAAATCCATTAAAAAGCGGCCGAAAGCTCCTCGAGCGCCTTGCCGGCCGTCGGTGGCAGCAAGCGCCTTCATTTCTTCGCCTATCTCGTCAAGATAGCGCTCAAATCCGTCGAGCATATCCAGCTTATCCTTATAATCTTTAAGCTTCGCTTTGTCCGAATCGCTCACCTTTTCGGATCGTTCAAGCGCCGAAATAAGAGCCTCTCGATCGGTTTTTGCGTAAGGTGATCGACGGGAAAAATGAATGTCCGCCTCTTCGCCGTCAAATGTGCCGATATTATCGGTAGCGGATTTTATTTGTGTGTTATCGAGAACAATAACTGCATCAGTAGTCCTCCCAAAGCTCCCTTCGTCCTTTTTTAGGAAAACCCCGTCATATCCGTGCGCACGAAGTGTTTTCACAATCTCTTTTTTCATAAGGAGATCATTTTGTGCGGCTTTTGATGTCCATTCGTCGGCGACCTCTTTCTTAGCCTCCAGAAGCCGAACAAGTTCGGGATCATCATAAAGCTCAACACCGCCTGTGTCTTTATTTATACTTTGAGATTTTTTTATTCTGTAATCTCTAAATTCTTTTACCGCTTGTTTTTGTTTTTCGGCATACTCCTTATCAATTTCCTTTGATTTTTGCCATAACTCATCATATTCAGGCGACAATGACCTCAGCTTTTGAACAAGTTCTGTCCTGTTCTCAACCGAAAGAGGTTTAACGACACGCGCATAAAGCGGCATTTGTTTTTTACCCTTAAGTCCAATATCCTTATCGCTGCTTTTTAAAAATATTCCAAACGGTGTCTCGTTATCGCGCGTCCCTGCCCCTTGTCTGCCTACGTCAAATACACTTATATCTCCTTCGGTTTGATGATAAAGTATCTTCGGTGTGCCATCTTGATTGAGTAACACGGAATCAACTGTTTTTCCGGATGAAAAATCCTTGTCATACTTGTTGACAAGTGAATATAAATCGGATATACTATAGTTAGTAGCGTGATTGTCATTTGTGGATACGCCGTGCAGACTTTGATCTGCGGTGCGCCCGCCGACGTCCGCTACTTTTTCTATGTATTTTAAATTATGGAACGTACGCTCGTTAGTGTGTTTGTGATCGTGATAGTATTCTTCTATTGTTATTTTATAAAGAGCTATCCCATTTTTGCTTTTTCCAAAAGCATATAGTTTGTGATCAAAAGCAATCAGGTCGTTTTTTGGTTCGTTGCTATGATGCTCATGTACTTCACTATCGAGTAATACTGAGTTCTCAACAAGCTCCCGTATTCCAGCCAAACCGTATTCAGAAAGCCTCCCAACACCTGAATGAGAAATGGTGTTTGTTTCTCCTTCGCGAGAGACTCGAATATTCCATCCTGTATCACTGTTGTATACCATTCCTCTATTCTGTTTGCGCGCTTCGTTGCTTGCGATATATTCTGGGATAGAAGCAATTTTTACACTTGTAGGGTCAGTTTTTCTCCATTCCCCGAACCAAGCACGAAAAAACGGAGACTTCGTACCAAGTTCATTGTAGAATTTATAAGCCCACTTTTGAGCTTTTTTTGTATCTTCGCTCGTGAATTTGTTTACGCTCACACGTTCACCGCTATGGGCCTTTATAATTTCCCGAAGAGAAACGATATCATCTACAGTAATAGGCTTGTTATATTGCTCGAATTTTTCCTCTGAAGCAACATTCCTCAGGGAGAATTTCTCTCCGTTTCCTTGAGAAATTTGCGCTTCGGTGTTGACATTTTCGGCCGGGTTGGATATACTATCATTAGAAACAGTTTCTGTGGATTGGTAGAACGAGCCGCTTTGCGGTACGCCACCAGTCGGTCCAGCGGCTGTTTCTTTTTTTGCCGAAAACTCAAACGCCGAACCATCAGGCATAACTATTCTATGCATATCATAGTGCGCGCCTTTAGTGCGACGCACCACAACAGCCATATTTCCAACGACATCATTTATCTTTACCGGAGCCGCAAAAGTAACGGTATCATAACCGCGCCCTTTGTGGTTGCTCTCCTTGTAAATCAACTTTCCGCGTTTCAAAACGTCATACAAAGCCGCAAACGCTGCATATTCACCGTCTGTTTTTAAATATGTCGCAGCACTGCTAATGTCTTTTTTATCCACTTCGATTTTACCGAAGTTTTGGCGCTCAATAACATTGCCTCTTTCGTATATTGTTTTGTTTACCCACGCTATTTTTTGTTTAAAATCTAAACGCGCAAGATCCTCATATATATTTTTTTGACTAACCGGAGACATCTCGGAAAGCTCATCTTTCGCGTTTTCGAGTTGCTGTTTTATACTTACCACTTCAGGAGAACTGTCTGTACGTTTCGAATACTTGACGCCAACTTCGGTATTCTCTGCAGCCTTAGCCGTATTCTTCCTCATGGCGGCTTTGTGGTTCGTCGCGGCTTCCTCGAGCGCCTCGGAAAAAGCGGTCTCAAGCTTTTCGTATGAATCCTTCATTCCGCGCAAAATCTTGCCCTCGGTGCTGTCGGGTGCAATGCCTATAAGCAGCTGCCTCAGGCGCTTTATAATATCCGCCAGATGCGACACGATCTTTTGCGCCAGGCTCTTGTCCTTTTTGCACAGCTTTTCAAGGGTCGAAGCGGCCTTGTCCGAATCAAGCAGCGTGCTCTCGAGCGCGTCGCATACAACCTCTTCAAGAGCCTCATTCGGTGTGAGCTTCTTATTTTTTGCCATCTGCTTTTCCACAAGCTCGTTTACGTCCGCGCCCGAGGCTTCAAGCTCGGATATTACAAGCTGACTCAAAACCGCGTATTTCGACGGGCTCCACTGCTTTATAAAGTGGGTAAGCTCATGAGCCATAGCAAAGGACACAAGGCCGTTGTGAGCGTCTCCGGCCTTTATATCAAGCCAAATTGTACCGGTGGCTCCGTCGTATCTTCCGTTAAAATATGATTTTCTGACGTCCTTTGTGGAATCGAAAAAGCGGATGTTAATTCCCGTCGCGACCGAAACGACCCTTGCGAGATTTACGCTTTGTTTTTCGAGCTCACTCCTCGCCTTTACACCGGCTTCGAAAAACACCCGTCCCATTTTCCGGTTATACGCCGTCTCGCTTTTCTTGGCGGCGTTTTCGAGGATTGCAAAGGTTGTTTTCGCGTATTTTTTGCCTTCCTCATAAGCGAAAACCCGCTGATCGGGCGTAAGCTTGGCAAAGGCGGAATTCCGGTCAAAGGCCGTTATGCCGTTTGCCCCGTAATACTCGATCCCCTCGGACATCGCGCTCATGTAGGTGGCAATGTCTAAGTTACTGCCGGCTCTCGCCTTTATAATCCTGTTGGCCATAGGTGCGCCGTAGCGAACCGCAAAGTCCTGAATCATAACGGCCGCGTCGGCGTCGTTTTTACCGCCGCATTTATTCGGCCAGAATGTCGTCGATTATGTCTGCCAGGTGTATAAAGGAGGCGCCGCCTTCTTTCAGCAATCTGATTATTGCTTTAACAAATTCGCCGTCAGGTGAAACGTTGTGTACGGTATAACTTCTGTTATCACTGTAAATTATCTCAATGCCGTAAACCTCTACCGGTCCGGCATCCTCTATGTACTGCTTTTGTATAAAGGTCTTACCGGATATTATCGTAGGTATTTCTTTCACCTGCGGGAACATTATAAATCACTCCTGTTTTAATATAAACCATATTTTTACTTTTTCGCATCGCAACATCGCGTATTTCTTATAATACACTTTATTTCAATTATTTAAATACCACTTTAGTTTATTTTTATGTATATTTTTTACTTGTTTATTCTTAATTTTTACAATTTTGTGTAGCTATATTTATAAAAACACAATATATTGCGTTTTTGTGTCGATTGACGAATTAACAAAAAATAAACAGGAAATAATAATTACAGAGGATAAATTTCCGTTTTTGAAAAATATATTGTTGGTTTTTAATGCCCGGACGGGTCAAAGAGGGTTTTATGGTCTTTTGGTTAATAAACCACACTGTAAAATTTGTTTTTTAATATCCGTTTATAGTTTTAAGGGTATTTTTCGTTCCGATCGGCGGTTTTAAAAAATGGCTGTTTTACGTTTTCGATGTGTCCTGATACAATGATTTACGGCGCGGTTTAAATCACCGTAAAGGATAATGTGTGAGCTGCAAGCGGCTCGTTTTATATTGACAAAAGTAAAAGCAAAATAAGAATTAAGGGAGTTGAATTTTATGGGTAAGATTAAAAATGTGATGGGCAACGGATCGGAGAGGGCACCGGACATACAGAACGACGACGGCCGGCTAGGCAATATGCGCGGTACGGGTAAAGCAGGCAGCAACAATGAAAATAATATGTGTGCAGCCGAAAACAGGGCGTATCACGAGGCGTTCCGGCCGAACGTAACGGGAATAGGGGCGCTCGCAAGCGTTGCCGTTCATTCAGACGAAAGCGCAGCAGCCGGGCGAAAAAAACGGCCGACCGCAAGGGCAAAAAATGCGGCCGTGATCTTCGAGAGCGGAACCGATCCTCTCGGCAGCTGGACGGGCGTTCCGGCGGATTCGGAGATTCCCACACAGGATGCCGACGACCTGTAAATCCGGGCTTGAAATCGGGATTACAAATATCCGTCCGTTTTAAGATCCGTTATCGCCCCTTTATTGCCTTTGTTGTTGCCCGAATGTCGTTTGCCTTTATGAAAGCAATTGACAGCAGCTCCGTACGGCGGCAGTCCAGGGCGGTATGTTACGGCAGTATTTTTTGATATTAGAAATGTATTGTTGGGATGCGGGAGGGTCAAAAAATAAAAAAATTAAAAATAAAATAAAAAAGTGTTGACACGGCCCCGGCGTTTTGATATAATGACCCTTGCAGTCGCGAGAGTGCTGGAACTGGCAGACAGGCACGTTTGAGGGGCGTGTGTCTTTGGCGTACGGGTTCAAGTCCCGTCTCTCGCACCATATCGAGTGTTCATAACCAACCCGAGAGTTGGATGAGGACACTCGATTTCTTTTTGCCTACATTTTGCATCTTCTTGTATGTATGAGCAGGGATTATCCTGCTCTTTTTGTTATGCCGGTAAAGCATTCGGGACATATTCAACGGCGACGCCTTTTCGGGTTTCCTCACGGTAATTGTGCTGTCTTGCAAGACTCGGCAGTTCCAGATACCCTACAAACTTATAGTGTATCTTTATCATCTGCTTGCGATTTTTGCCCGTTCCGGTCACTTCGTACACATCTATGCGGTCGATGAGTTCCTGCAAGAGAGGTGCTGTGAGCTTATCCATCTGCATGAATTTCCGAACAGCGGCGATGAATTTCTCCTTTCCGAGCTGCATTTCATCCACTTCCGACAGGCGTTTGCGGTATGCGCTGATCTTTTCTTTTAGGTCCAACCGTTCCGTCTCGTATTTGTTTGAAAACCGCATAAACATCTCATCGCTCAGTTTGCCCGAAACATTATCCTCGTAGCACTTTATACATAGCTCAGACACCTGCTCACTGCGAACAATACATTTTTGCACCTCGCTCTCAAGATGCTTTTTCTCTTTGAGAATATCTGCATTGGTTTTGTCGGCAAGCAGTGTTGCAAAGCTTTCCTCATCATCGCAAAGACATTTAGACAGCCTGCGAAGCTCTAAGGTTACCACTTGTTCAATAGCGTCTGCTCTCAGATAATGCGTTGAGGAACAGGTTCCTCGGTTTCCGTGATAATTGCCGCACATAAAGAACGGAATATCCTCTTTGTCGTGCTTAATGTTAAACCACAGTTTTCGTCCGCAGTCAGCACAATAAAGCAAATCACAGAACATATTGCGCTCCCAGTTTTCCGGTTTGGGATTGCGGCGGCGGGTTTTGCCTATAAACTTCTGTACCTGTTCAAAGGTTTCACGGTCAATAATCGGCTCGTGAACATCCTTGAAAATCATCCATTTATCTTCGGGATTTGCATATCTCGTTTTATTTTTGAATGATTTTGAGCAGGTTTTGAAGTTGATAATATCGCCGCAGTATTCCTGCTGTGCAAGGATTTTGGATATCGTTTTCTTGCACCATTCATACGGATTCGGCTGTGTTTTTTTACCGCCTCTTGGAAGCCCTTTGCTCTGCCAGTACGCCATAGGCACAAGCACCTTGCGTTCCTGCAAGATGCGGGCGATTGTTTCGGCACCTTTTCCCTCTAACGTCATCTTAAAGATGTCTTTAACAACGGCTGCCGCCTCCGGGTCGATAACCCACTTCTTTTTGTTTTCAGGAGATTTCATATACCCATACGGCGGCTGAGATAACGGTTCACCGGAGGTTCCCCGAATACGGTGGGCTGAACGCACCTTTCGGATGATGTCACGGGCATACATTTCGTTCATCACATTCTTAAACGGCGCAATCTCGTTTTCGCCCTCGTCACTGTCAACTAAGTCGTTGATAGCAATGAAACGAACATTATGATCGGGAAAATAAATATCCGTGTATTGCCCGACGGTGACATAATCACGCCCAAGTCGGGACAAATCCTTGACGATTACAAAAATTTAGATACACTCCCTTGTGTTTGCGATGTGAATGTAGTATAATAAATTAAATGCTACTTGCAAGGTGCTGAAAAATGTCTTTAACGGTCAGCTACAACAAGCTTTGGAAGTTGCTTGTCGATAAAAAATGAGTAAGGCTGAAACGCAAAGCCATGATATCTAAACGATTTTTCGCACGACCGACCGGCTGCAAGTTTGCACATGAAAATGTGTGAATTTTGCAGTCTTTTTATGAGAAATGTTAAAACATAGGCTTCCGGTTGGCGTTCGGACAATCCATTTAATGAGGGATTATCTATCGCTTAAATCGGAGTATCAGAAAGGAGTGGTTGCGTATGCGGTATGCTAATATAAAGCAGATAACAAGAGCAACTGAAAGTCTGCGTACGGTTATTGCAATGATCTGCATTATAGCGATAGCTTTCACGGGAATCGTATATGTGGCCGCTGAAGAAAGCAGAAAGTTGCTTAACGGCAGCTTTGAGGAAGGGCAGACTTTTACAGGCAACTATTCACAGCCTGATCAGAGCGCTGTTCCCTCATGGAATACAACGGCTTTTGAGGGTAAAATTGAGTTATTTAGAAAAAATACAAGCACTTATATAAATGGTGTAACATTAGAACCTAAAGACGGAACTTATGCCGCAGAGCTTAATGCGGACGAGGAAAGTACCCTTTACCAGAATGTAAAAACAACTCCGTCGAGTGTGTATGAGTGGGGACTGGATCACGGCGGCCGAAACGGAACGGATACCATGGCGCTGGTTATCGGGCCTAAACAGAGTGTTGATCCGTCAAAGCCCAGCAAGGAAGGGCGCGACCAGTTTATGCAGATGGTTGACTGGCTCATTGCGCAGGGTAAGACCTCTGTTAAAACCACAGCGGGCTTGGGTGAGCAGCTTACGGTTTACAGCAAAAAATTCGCCGAAAACGGTACTTTTGAAGACAACGCCGGAAACGATGCGTTCAGTATAACACCAAGCTCCATCTACACCGAGGAATGGCATATTTGGATAATGGCGTCATCAAGGACGACAAGCGGTACGAACCCGTGGAACTCTTACGGCTCTAACGCCGAGGACCAGGCGGGTTCAGGCAACGGCTCGGGCAATACAGGGGTGGGTTTAAACAAGTACTATTTCTATACCGTTCCGGCGGGTCAGACCGATACCCTGTTTGCCTTTGTTTCGGTCGGATATGTCGATTCTATTGCACCTCCGGACAAGGCAAAGACCTACGGAAACTTTCTTGATAACATTAACTTTGAAATTTACCACCCCCTGTCAGGAAGTACCTCTAACCACGGTAGTGCGGTTGTCGGCGGAAGTGACGGAGGAAGCAGTGGTACGGGTGCTACGGCGGGTCATGAGGTAACGATTGACAATAAGCTTTCAACCTTTGTTACCGACGGTGAGTCCCTTAAAATTCAAGCCGTTGTAAAGAAGGCAGATGTTGATGACGGTTGTGAATTTGTAGGTGTGTATCACACAGATCTTGATGAAAACGGAAATTCCAAAACTGAATTTTTGAAATTGGCGGGAAATGTAATTGAAGATACAGGCTCTTTAACCGATGAGGAGAAGGCAGGTAAATGGGTAAAGTCTACAAACACAAACGGCGACGTGCTTTATACCTATTATCTTGGTAATATTACTTCGGCAACCGACCTGCATTTTGTGTTTATCAAGAGCCCTACCGTAACCTACGACCCCAACGGCGGTAAACCTTATGTGGTTGAAAGGACGTATAATACAAACGAAGCACCGAACGTATATAGTTTTAAACCTGTTACCAACAACAGCAATGCTACATCGGAAACAGGAGAACTCTTTATCCCCCCCTATGTATCCCTTGCGGCAGAGGGACAGAATGACGGTTGGAAATTTATGGGCTGGAAACTGACCGGCGACATTTTTGAGGATATTTCCGGGATTACACAGATCCATCCGGAGCAATTAGGAACTCTGATACTTCCCGCCGAACATACCGTAGCCTGCGATTACCACTTTGACGGAGTAAAAGGGGACACAAAGGCACAGTATTTTAAGATTTATGATGGCAGAAAAATCTTGAAAAAGAAAATTGATAAGAACTCTTTCGGTGAGGATATAGGTGTAACCTGGAACGATAACGGCGAAACAAAAGCCTATGCCAATGTCCACAAGGGTATTACCATGATTGCCCAATGGCGCTGGAGACAGGCATTTATTCCACAGCTTTCGGATCAGGGAGATTATATAGATTCTGACGAAGGCGGAACGGTTGAAATCACAAGCGTAACAGATACATCAGACGATAATTATAATGACGCGTATAATGCGAACGGCGGAAAATCCTATCACGCCGCAACGGACGAAAAAATTTTCGTCAAAGCAATTCCAAAGATAGGTTGTAAATTTATCGGATGGTATGATCAAAGCGGAAATCTTGTTACAACCAACGCCGAATACGGCTATGTTGAAACTAAGGAAAGTGTAAAAACTTACTATGCAAGATTTTCAAACAGCGTTACACAGACATATATCCGACAAATAAAAAACGGCGATGTTTGGGAAGATATCACGGATGATAAAATAGGTACGCTCGATCGTTACAGCTATACCGATGTGGTAGGTATGCAAATAAGCACCACCGCAACAGCGGAAGCCGGCTACAAATTCGTGGGCTGGTATGATTCCGAGAATAATAAGGTTTCGGATGAAATGCTTGTAAACGGCGGCGCGACATTAAGCTATAAAACCACCGGGGACGCTACCTATTACGCACGTTTTGAAGATGCTTATACTCTTGTTGTAAGCAAAATCGACGGAGATAAATCCACAGCCGAAAACAAGGTGCCCCTTTCCGGTGCGGAATTTACCCTGTATAAAAAGGATGTCGGCGGGGATAAAACAATTATCTATAAAGATCAAAGCATAAAATGTTCCGTTGTTGGCTCTGCCGTTACGGCACTTAACTCGGGCGGGACAAAGGCCGTTGCGGTTTTTCAGGATAATCTTGATCTAAACCAGGAATACTACCTTGCCGAGACGAGGGCGCCGTCAGGCTATCGGTTGCTTGACAAGCCCTTAAAAATCACCATTGACGATTCGGGCGGCAACGCCCTTATCGATGATGAAATACCAAAAGAAATCATTAAAAAGGAGGTTAATATTGAACTTGCAAACTTTTTGACGCTGCATATGCCCACTTCCGGAACAGAACTAACCGGCGGTTGGTTTGCAGTAGTGGGTCTTGCGCTGCTGGCCGCAGCGACAATCGGTTTGTTTGGGTTTAAAATAAGCCGACCTAAAATAAAAAGATAAAGAAAGGAAAATTGAAAAATGAAAGCCAAAAAATTAGCAGCACTTTTATTAACCCTTGTATTAGCCCTCGGACTTATCCCCATGGGAGCGATGGCGGCACAGACAACCGTCACCCCCACCTCAACAGCTTCGATCACAGTAAACAATGCCGTAGCAAACGATGTGTTTGCGGCTTATAAGGTGATTGATATCACCTATACCGCCGGAGACAACAATTTAACAAAAGATTGGAACACCAATTTTGCCGGTTATTTCACCGGCACCACTGTCGAACAGTTTGCAGCGCTCAAAAACGACCCCGAGCAGCTTAAAACTCTGCTTGCAGGGCTTCCGAAGTATATTGAAGATAACCACATCGATCCTGTGCAAACCAAGGCTGCTACGGGTACACCCGCTACCGCTACCTTTGCAGACCTTGATATGGGTGAATATTTTATCCGCCCCACCTCCACCACTTCGGTTTATCAGTTGATGCTTCAAAAGATTGAGCCCACCGTTGCTAACGTTGGTGGCGTCCAAACATATGTAATCGACGATGTAACCTTTAATGCTAAGCACAAAGAGGTTAATGTAACTAAGACCGCTGACAAGACCAGCGTAACCAAGAATGAAAAGGTTACTTACACAGTTACTGTTGATATTCCCACCTATTTGGATGATGTGGCAATCGACAAAACGTTTTATGTTTCCGATTTGCTCCCTGACGGACTGACCATCGATACCAATTCCATAGAAGTTAAAATTAACGGAGCAGCTGTTGACGCAGGAGCTTACACTCTTAATACGACCGCAATTGCTGATACATTTACCTTTAAGCTCAGCGTTTCGAATGAACAGTATACCAACTACTGGAAAGCAAACGCCGGTAAACAACTTGTTATTAAATACACCGCAACCCTCAATGATAATGACACAACCGCAGTAAACACCAAGGAAACCAACAAAGTTACATTTGACTATTCCAACTATCCTTATGTTGCCTCGCATGTAACGAAAACCGCCTCGGTTGATGTTACAACCTTTGCCATTAAGGTAGACAAACACGAGAAAGACCACAATGAAACAAAGCTTGCCAATGCGAAGTTTGACCTCTATCGTACTCTTTATGAAGGAGAAACCAGCAATGTAACCATTCCGCATACAGATGTACAGGGTGTTAAGCTTGAAAGCGGTGTAACCGACGCTTACGGCGCTATTACCTTTGCAAAGTATGAGGCAAACGGAGCAAAATATGACTACTACCTCGTCGAGACCCAGGCTCCCTCGGGTTATAACCTTCTCACCAATGCCGTAAAGGTTAACTTTGCCGATGCAGATGTGGCGGGCACAGCCGGTGTTTATACTGTTGATGTTGAAAACAGCAGCGGCATCCAGCTCCCGATCACGGGCGGTACCGGTACTGTAATCTTTACCATAATCGGTATTGCGCTCATGGTTGGCGCAGTTGTGTTGTTTGTTGTTTCTCGCAAAAAAGCAAAAGAAAGCAAGTAATTCCAAGTTTCTTTAAAAGGGGCGGCGAACACGTGCCGCCCCATTTTTTAAGTGTTTAGAATGGAGGAAAACAGTGTGAAAAAAGTATTGCCGACCATATTGATTGTACTTGTATTTCTCGCCGGAATCGCTGTTTTCCTCTATCCGACCGTTTCCAACTATCTTTATGCGAAAAACAGCAGTAAAGCTATTGCCCAGCATTCGGAAAACCTCTCCAAATTAAGTCCTGAGGTTATTGCGGAGGAGAAAGAGGCAGTAAGGCGCTATAACGAAAGTCTTTTTGAAAACGCCGTGGTGCTGACAGACCCTTTTGACCCTGATGCTTACCCCATAACTGACGGCGAATACACCGAGCTTTTGGCTTTTGATGATGTGATGGCATATATTGAGATTCCCGCGATTAATGTGTATCTGCCAATTTATCACGGAACAGCGGAAGAAACATTGTTGATCGGTGTAGGGCATTTGGAAAACACATCGCTGCCTGCAGGGGGATTAACTACACATGCCGTTTTATCGGCGCACTGCGGTTTGCCGTCTGCACGTCTTTTCACAGATCTGCATTTGCTAAAACAAGACTGTATTTTTCGTATTCACGTTCTTGACGAGACGTTAACCTATCAGGTTTACGATATCGAGACAGTCGAACCTGACGACAGTTCCTCTCTTTTTATACAGGAGGGCGAGGATCTTGTGACTCTGATCACCTGCACTCCCTACGGCAAGAACACCCATCGTTTGCTGGTACACGGCAGACGAATTGAAGAAAAGGACGAAGCTCTGATCGAAGAACCGAAAATCGAAAAGAAAATGACCTGGGAGGACTACACAAAGATTGCGGCCATCGGTATTACGGCGGTGTTTGTTCTGTTGCTGCTTGGAAGTGCGATTAAAGGCTTGATACGGAGGAAGAAGCATGAGAAAGCTGATTAGAATAATAGCTGTTATCTTATTGATTGCCGGTATTGGCTTTTTTGCTTATCCCATTGCTCTGAGAGTGGCTTTTGATATGCAGGCGAATAACGCAATGAATCAATTTGAACGGCTTAAAACCGATGAATTACAAACGGATAATACTCATAATAACGGTAATATTCCGTATGCTGAACTGCGCAAGGCAATGTTTGATTATAACGAGGAACTGTATCTGAGCGGTCAAAGTGGGCTTATAGATCAGTTGTCGTATGAGATACCGGATTTTCTGCTTTCCGATTATGGGATCGACAGCGACATACTCGGCTATATAACTATTCCTAAAATTGATGTGAAGCTCCCGATTTACAACGGCGCGAACCAGAAAAATATGGCTAAGGGAGCGGCATATCTTGCCAACACCTCACTCCCTGTCGGCGGAGACAATACCAATTGCGTAATTGCCGCCCACACGCGGTATAAGGGAATCAATATGTTTAAAAGGATTACCGAGCTTGAAATCGGAGATGAAATTTATATCACCAATTTGTGGGAAACGCTTGTTTATAAAGTTGTTGAAACAAAGGTTATCGACCCCAAAGACAGTCGGAATATTTATATTCAGACAGGCAGATCTCTTGTAACCCTTTCAACCTGTCATCCCTACCCTAAGAATTATCAGCGGTATTTGGTATATGCCGAGCTTGTCGAGAATTAGCCTGTTTCCCGAAATAAACCTTTAAAGAATTTTGCAACATATATAAGTACGGAATAATTATTGTTTGGATATATGAGAAAATAGGTGTGTTCGTGCCGGTATTTCAATACTTTTTAATCAAATCCGCTATGAACAAAAAGATGCCCTCCGAAAAACTCCGATTTCATCGGGGTTTTTCTCGTTTTTGGGGCAAGTTATTTGAAGATAGTTCTAGAGATGCCAAACGACAAAAATCCTATTCAGATACCGGTTCAGGCGATTCAGCGCGCGGTACGCCCCAAAGCAATGAGTGGGACGCGGTGCTGGATAAGAACAGCGGCTACATCAAAAACTGGAATGGCATATATTCGTGGGGGCAGGACACATTAAGTGCAGTTGCAGTTAACGGATCGCAGTATCGTGCGCTTCGGGGGTGTCTCTCGGCCCGCTCCTGCAGCAACTCCGGTGCTACCTATCAGAACGTGTATGTCGGTTTTCGCCCCGTCCTTGAAGTCCTGAATACTGACACACTGGGCTCTGACGGACTGAAAGCAGTTACGCTTGATTTGAACGGCGGCAAGCTGGGCGGCAGCACAGATAATATTCAGATCATTGTCAAGAACGGCGCGGCCTTTACCGCTCCTGCGTCCGACGGTCTGACTGCGCCGACTGAATATAACGCAACCGGCTTCAAATGGCAGGACAGTGACGGCAACCTTTACGCCCCCGGCGACAGCGTTCCGGCAGGCGTTACCACTCTGACGGCACTGTGGGTAAAGAGCGTATCCACTGAGGATGAATTAAGAGAAGCCCTTGACGCAGATGCAACCTCCATCAAGCCGGTTGGCGACATTAAACTTTCAAGCACACTTGACCTGACTGATAAAAATATTACTCTTGACCTCAACGGTTATGTTCTCACAGGTGACATCAAGTTAGCTGATAGCTCTGCGTCGCCGGATTCAATACTCACTCTTATTGACAGCAATCCAACCGCAACTCATGCAGACAGCTCTCTGCCGGCGGGCGGTGTGGTAAAAGGTAATATCACGCTGACCCGCGGAAGCGGCAGCGTAAGCCACCTTTACGCCAACGGAGGTACTGTAACGGGGCAGACATCCCTGCCCAGCTATGCCGGCGGAATTTTCTGCACAAGCGATACCCCGACTGCCTTTACAGGTTATGTCGGTAATTACGGCGAAATCCACGGCGGTATATTCTGCGCCGGTATCAACGAGAGTTGTATTGAAGAAAAACCGTGACATTTATGAACGGCGACAGCCGCTACGCACTTGAGGTTGTGGCAAGCGGCAATAAGGTGGTCGCACCTATCTCTACGCCGCTTAAAGCCGGATATGACTTTGTAGGTTGGTACAACGGCAATACAAAGTATGATTTCAGCCAACCCGTCACACAAAACATCATTTTGACGGCGAAATTCAGCAATCCGAAAGCCTACAATATCTCCTATACTTTAGACGGCGGCACGGCAACCAATCCCATAAGCTATACTGTGGAAAGTGACGCGATTACTCTTAACAATCCTGTAAAGACCGGCTACACCTTTACCGGCTGGAGCGGAACAGGCTTACCCGGCGAAAACAATATGACCGTTACAATTCCAAAGAGAAGCACAGGTGACAGAGCCTATACGGCACATTTCTCTCAAAACAGTTATACGGTTGCCTTTGATACCGTTGGCGGTAGCAGTATAAGTGATAAAGCAGGTGTTAAATGGACGGATCAGGTGCTCTCCGGTATTATGAATCCGACAAAGGAAGGCTGGGAATTTACCGGCTGGAAATGCGGGGATATGACTGTAAACGCAAACACCAAATATTCCAATCTTGCGGCGAATGATACTGTTACAAGCGTTACACTTGTCGCCCAATGGAAGGATATTCAAAAGCCTGTTATCACGAGCTTGGAAAACGGCAAGACCTACTGCGATGCTGTAGAGTTTGAGGTATCCGATAACGACGGTATTGCAAGCGTTAAGGCGGGCAAAAATAAGTTAACAGCCGGTACTAACGGCAAATACACTCTTGAAAAAGGAATTGGTACCGTAACTGTTGTTGTTACAGACAATGCAGGCAACATCGCACAGGTTTCCGTAACAGTCAATAACGGACACACCTTTGGCGAATGGCAGTCAAACGGTGACGATACGCACACACGCTATTGCACCGTTACCGGCTGTAACGGCTCTGAAGACGGCGACTGTGAAGGCGGTCAGGCAAGCTATTTCAAAAAAGCAGTTTGCGATTAATGTAATAAAGCGTATGGCGAGCTGCTGACTGATAAAACAGCACCAACCGGAGAAATCAGCATTGGCACAAGTAAATGGAACAGCTTCCTCAATACAATTACCTTTGGCTTGTTCTTTAAGGATACGCAAAGCGTAACAGTAACGGCAGCTGATGATAGCTATAACCACGATGGCTATACCGATGATAAGGCTGTTAAGGTTGAATATTATCTTTACAGCGGAGATACTGCATTAACAAAGGCAGACCTTGCAAGCAAAACCTTTACCGCATACAGTGGTACTTTTAATATCAACCCCGATAACAAGTATGTTGTCTATGCAAGGCTAACCGACCACGCAGGCAATGTTACCTACATTTCCTCCGAGGGCGTTGTATTAGACGCTTCTGCACCTGTAATTTCCGGCGTTGAAAACGGCAAGGTTTATTGTGAAGCACAGACCGTTACCGTTACAGAAGACTATATTGAAAGCGTAAAAGTCAACGGCACAGCGGTTACACTTGACGAAAACAACCGGTTTACACTGAATCCGGCAGAGGGTACACAGACAATCGTTGTTACAGACAAGGCGGGCAATGTATCGGCTGAAATGACCGTAACGGTAAATGACGGTCACACCTGCGAATGGCAGGATGATAACGGACAGTACTGGAAGAAGTGCAAATTCTGCGGTGATGAAACTGCGAAAAAGGATATTCCGACCATTAAAATAGACGGTGCGGACGTGGTTTGCGTAACTCAGGATTACAAATTCAGCTTTACTTTGCCTCAGGGCGCAACCGACGCCGTCTACGGTTATGAGTTTGAAAACAAAGGCGATGATGGGCTTCCGGCCATCATCGAAAACAACGAACTGTTCGGAATTGTGCCTGTAACGGAGTATGAACCGAGCGAAAACAGCTTCAAGGTATACGCAGGTGCAAAGACAGCCGACGGGTTTGAATTTTTCGTAAGCAAGACTGTTCAAATCCAAAACGAACACGCAGGCGGCGTGGCTACCTGTGTAGAATTAGCGATTTGCGATACCTGCGGTGAAGAGTACGGCGCGCTTGACAGCACGAACCATAATCTTGAGAAAATTCCTGCAAAGGCTGCAACCGTTACCGAAACCGGAAACGAGGAGTATTGGCATTGCTTGGATTGCGGTAAATACTTTGCCGACGAAAACTGTGAAAACGAAATAGAGCTTGCCGACACGGTAATCGCAACGCTCCCGCCTGAAATCATTGAGGGCAAAGGACAGAGCGTAACAGAAGGCTAAAAGAAAGAGCTTACTTTCAAATCAAATGCGGCATTCAGCGATTTTATCCGTGTGGAGCTTGACGGCAAAACCCTTGATGAGAAGAATTATACCGTCAAGGAAGGCAGTACGGTTGTAACCTTAAAGGCTGATTATGTAGCGACACTTTCAGTCGGCGAGCATACAATCGGTATTGTATCGACAAACGGCACAGCGACTACTACATTTACCGTTAAGGCTAAAGCGGCAGCAGATAACGATACGGATTCACCGCAGACCGGAGATAACAGCCATATAGCATTGTGGATTGCAGTTCTCTTTGTGAGCGGTGGCGCACTGATCGTAACAGGCATTTACAGCAGAAAGAAAAAACACAGTAAACACTAAAAATTAATACCTTCCGAGCAAGACAAAAGCGTCGTAGAATGCATCATACCCTTAAGGACAGCGACTTAAAGGTGCGAGCATTGTGAAGGGAAAGAGAATTGAGAGAAGTTTTGCGCTTCTCTCTTTTTTCTTGCCCTTTTTTCGTGTTCGCGGTACATTCAACACTTTTTCTGCCTTTGAGTACAATTTTCCTGACCAAAGGCGGAAAACAGAATTATGCACGGCTTCACTATCTCTTACGAGCAACAATGCAAGCTTTCACTTTTTGGCATCCATCCTTTACACACAGCTTTTTCAGGAGTTGTTTTATTCCGCTGACCACATACACAGCGGCAGCTTGCCCATCCCTGTCCATTTCCCGATGGACGAGTTTGCGAATAAAACACAGTTATAAAGATGACGATCTTGTATTGGAGCATAACCGTCCGTCTTTTCTCTTGAAAATGTTTTCACCCTTCTTCATCGTTTGAAGCCTCCTATTATTATTGTCCGATCGGACACCATATATTTTAGCAAGTAGAATTAACCGTTTTCTGGCTGCGCGCCGGACTGTCCATTCCTGTCGGGAAAATAGTGTTCGCTTATGACATGACGCTTTTCAACAACCAAAACTCCGAAATGTTCTTGAAAAATGGCAGAAATCAATCGAAATAACTTGATTTTTCCGCAGAACGGTGTTATAATTTCTTTAATAATTGGGTGAATAGCCCTCACAGGGCGACAAACTCTGCCAAAGAAATTGTAGTTTTATGTTTCCCGCATAGGTGGCGGGAAATATATTTTACGTTGTTTCATAAAGGGCTTTAAGCTATGGCAAAAAGGATGAACAAGGAGAGAGAAGCATGGCTTCGCAGAGAACCCCGGAACAGTTAAAATCCATTATTCTCAAAGCGACGCAGCATCTTGTCGCCGTCGGAGGTATGCAGAATTTCAGCTATCCAAAGTTGGCGGCGGAAACAGGAATCAACGCTCCGACTGTGTATGAGCATTACAAGAACAAGGAAGCTTTGCTCACCACCTGCTTCCTGACCATCGACAATGAAATTGCCTGCAAAATTGCCAATGCCCCCAAAAACCTATCCGCCGGAGTAAAGGATTTGCAGAGCTTAGATAATCTCTGCTGGCTGCTGTGGCTGCCGTATTGGAACTACTTGACCGCCGATTATGATCGCACTCTTTTCTACTGGCACTTCTGCAATTCGGAATATTACACACCGGCAGTTGTTCAGCAGCGCATGCAGAACGGAAAAGCGTTTTGGGAGCTTGTGCAGTCAGTCAATGGGCTATCCCCGTTTTCTGAAAGGTGCAATCTGGAAATGCTGGTTTGGAATCTCCTTGACAACACGGTGGCAATGGCAGCCAAGGTGCTTAGAGGCATTTATCCAAACGATGAGGTCAATGTCAATACCGTGTATCATATAGTCTTTCAGCCGGTGTTCTCCATGTTCGGACAGAATAGCGGCGATGATAACAAAGAGGACGGCAAAATGTTGCCGCGCCCACTTCATACAGCAGAATATTTAGCGAATTTTTGAGTGAAGGAGTGAGCCGGAGTGGAACAGAAAAAGAAAATCAAAATAGTCATCATCGTTCTTGCTATCTTGCTCGGACTCAGCCTTTTAGTTCTCAGCGGTACGCTTGTATACAACAAAATAGCGAACACTGCACCTGCCACCGTGACCGTGCCGGATAATCTGATTACGCCGGACGATGATATAACCAAGCCCGACAGCAGCGACACCGAGAAGCCGGACAGCTCCGATACGCAAACGCCGAGCAGCTCTGCCGATGCTTCTTTCTCTGCCGTGACACCCACACAAAGCACCACAGCCGAAGCAAAGAAAGCGGCGGCCATTGAACTTTACAATAAACAGCCGGAGGAAAACACAGCGTTTGCCGTGGGCAATATGTTCCCCGGCGACAGCGAAACAAAATACTTCCGTGTGCGGGTATCCTATCACGATAAAATCACCGTGCATTACAAAGCTACCGCTCGCCCCGGTTATGAGAAATTAGCCGAAGTGCTGAAAATACGGGTAGATCTGCTCTCCACGGGCAAAACGATGTATGACGGTTTAATGCGGGATATGCCCGAAAGTCTGACGCACAAATTGGCGTCCGAGAAATCCACCACCGACGAGTTGTACTATGAAATCACGGCCTATTTAGATACAAGCGTAGGCAATGACTATCAGAATAAAGACTTGATTGCCGATTTCAAATGGTGGGTCGAGGAAACAGGAAACCTCGACGACTCTCCGCAGACAGGCGATACCTCAAACATTCTGCTGTGGGCGGTGCTTGCAGCCGGCTCCCTTAGCATGATGATCCTCCTGCTTGTAACCCGTAGGCGTAAGGAGGATGAGGAAAATGTCTGAAACCAAAACCGCTAAAAGGCTGACGGGCGGCATCATCGCCATTATCGTCCTTGCCGTTTGCCTTTGCATTACTACCTTCGCCCTTGTGTATGCTTCCGTTTCGGTTGAAAACAACCTGTTCCGCACGGGCGAGATAAAAATCAACCTCAACGACGGCAAGCCCGTCATTCGGGAACACGAATTCATCTTCGAGCCGGGTATGACGGTTGTAAAGGATTTCTTCATTGAAAACGACAGTACTTGGGATGTGTATTACTGCCTTTACCTCGATAATGTTTCGGGCGGTCTTGCCGATGTGCTGACCGTGACGATAAAGGACGGCGATAAGGCCCTCTACTCCGGCACGGCAAACGAACTGACAAAACAGAATGTTATCGCCGCCGATGATACCTTGAAAATCGGGCAGCGCCGCAATCTGATTGTTATATTCCACTACCCCGAAAGCAGCGGAAATGCCACGCAAAATCTCGATCTTACCTTTACGATGTGCGCCGAGGCAACGCAAACGAAAAACAACCCGAATAAGCTGTTCGGGTGAGGAGTGAGCAAATGAAAGCATTAAAAATAATCCGAAGTATATTTGTGTGGCTGATGGTGGCGCTCGCCGTTTTTATGATGATATTCACCATTATTTCGGCGTCCACCTTTGACCGTGCCGACCGTAGCTTATTCGGCTATAAGGCGTTCATTGTCCTGTCCGACTCCATGAGCAAGACCGACTTCGATGCGGGCGATTTGGTGCTCGTGAAAGCGGTTGACCCCTCCACCCTCAAAGAGGGCGACATCATCGCCTATACCTCGCAGAATACTTCCAACTACGGCGAAACCGTAACCCATAAAATCCGCAAGCTCACCACCGACGCAAACGGCGAACCAGGCTTTGTTACCTACGGTACAACAACCGATACCGACGATGAAACCGTCGTAACCTACCCGTATGTGCTGGGTAAATACAGCAGCCATATCCCGAAGGTGGGTACTTTCTTTCAGTTTTTGAAAAGCACACCCGGCTATATCGTTTGTATTCTCATTCCGTTTCTACTCCTCATTCTGTTAGAGGGCATCCGCTGCATCCGCTTGTTCCGCAAATATAAGGCAGAACAGCAGGCAGAACTGCAAGCCGAGCGGGACAAGATTGAAGCCGACCGTGCTGAAACACAGCGTATGATGCAGGAGCTGCTGCAAATGAAAGCGCAGATGGCGCAAAGCAAAGGCGGCGAAACGCCGAAAGCGGACGAAACACCGTCCGACACACCTATGGTGTAATCACTGTAAAACCAGTGTTTACATATTGTCATTGAAAAATATAGAATAAGGAGGTAAAACAACAATGACAAGCAGTAAATCTACCAAGCGGGCATTGGTTTCCAGCGCACTGGCTATCCTTATGTGCGTGGCAATGCTCATCGGCACCACCTTTGCGTGGTTCACCGACACCGCTTCCACGGCGGTGAACAAGATCCAGGCGGGTAATCTGGAAATTGAATTGCAAATGAAGAACAACGACGGCGAGTGGGTCAACGCCGAAGGCAAGACACTCCCGTTCCTCGTAGAGGGCAACATTCCCGCCGAGGGGACTCAAATCCTGTGGGAGCCGGGTTGCACTTACTATGTGCCTCAAATCCGTGTACTCAATAAGGGGAATTTGGCAGTAAAGATTGAGTATCTCCCCGAAGCATTGGGCGTGACCGGCAAGCTTGCTGAGGTTCTTGAGCCCGTGTTTAAGACACCGGTTGATGCGAACGGCGAGGAAGTCAATATCGAGCCTGAAATTCTCAAGCCCGGTGATTATTCTCCGGCATGGTCTTTTGGCTATCACATGGACGAAAATGCTGGCAATGAATATCAGAACGCAACCGCGACTGGTATGTGCCTGACCGTTGTTGCTACACAGGCTACATATGAGAACGACAGCTTTAATAATCAGTATGATAAGGATGCTACTTATCCCGTTGTTGTTAGCCAGAATGAGCTGAACACCAGCCTTACGCTTGATGCACTCAAGGATGAGAACGGCAAGGTGTCTCCTGTGGAAGTCACTTTGGGTGATACGGTCGCAGAAGATATCGATTACAACCAAAATAACAGCGGCTACACCGGCAAGGGTGTCATGCTGGGCAGCACCAACCTGAACAAGTACGCTGCCACACCTGCCGCTACTGGCGAATACAAATTTACATTCAAAGACGGCACCATTACCAGCACAGCTACCGGCTACGGCTCTATTGACAATTATAAAAATACCTCTGTGTACATGCTCGTTCCCGGCAACAGCGATGTGGTGTTTGAGAACATGACCTTTAACGGCGTGGTGAGCTTTGATATTCAGAAGTACACCAGCCCTTGGAGCAATCTGAATTCCATCTCCTTTAAGAACTGCATTTTCAATGGCATCATCATCGGCACCTGCCCTGCTTCCAATGTGACCTTTGATGGGTGCACTTTCAATGCTTATACGAATGCCACCAGTGCCAACAACTCCAACCCCATTTGGTGGCGTGAGGATACGGAAGGCTCCGGTGCGAACTCAAATCCCATTAAAACATTTACTTTTGTAAATAACAAAGTTACCGGAACTCGCCCTGTGAAGATTGAGCGTATCGGCAAGACCGTAAGCCCGATTTTCACCATCAAGAACAACACCTTCGATATCAGCAAACAGGCTGGTGACACCGTGACCAAGAACATGGCCATTAACATCGGCATGGGTGAAAATCCGAATCTGCCGTTTACGCTGATTGATGAGGGCAATACCATTTCTGCGAACACCGCCGCTCTGTACACTGCCTCTCTTACCGGCGGATCGAACTGGTATAAAGAAATCCCCGGTATGAAGGTGCTGGATGGCAACGGCAATAATAAGGTAATCACTGCCTTGGTTTGGAAAACAACCACCGGTGAAACTTTCGAGTTAAAGACTGTTGGCTAACCACAGTTTTCAAGTCCTCTCCGCCCTCGGGCGGAGGGGCAATCAAAGGGCATAAGCACAGCCTTATGTCTTTTGATTGCTTTGGTGTCATCACGGGAAATCCGTGTTTACATATTGTCATTGAAAATATTAAAAAAGGAGGTAAAACACAATGGCAAGTAATAAATCCACCAAGCGGGCATTGATTTCCAGCACACTGGCTATCCTTATGTGCGTGGCAATGCTCATCGGCACCACCTTTGCGTGGTT